>Ga0123353_10012387_pt1 | contig 12117 bp, 7 predicted proteins | sample TergutLab28metaG_3_FD_92763 | JGI IMG/M metagenome (GOLD analysis project Ga0123353, IMG submission 92763) | Labiotermes labralis P3 segment gut microbial communities from Petit-Saut dam, French Guiana - Lab288 P3 | ecosystem: Host-associated > Arthropoda: Insects > Digestive system > Gut ... | reverse complement strand
TCACCTCGCAAAGGACCGCCCCCACGGCCACCGCGGCCGCCATTCCGGCCAGCCGCAGGCATTCGGGCGGGCCGTCCGCCGCCAGCGACATGGACATGTATATACCCTTGGAAGCCTTAGAGACCCAGCCCCTGCCTAGCCTCCCCCGACCGGCGGTCTGCGACCCCGCGACGAGCAGCGCGCCCGCTGCGCCCCCGCCCTCCGCCAACCTTTTCAAGTACGAGTTGGTGGAGTCGACCTCGCCGAGGGTCAGCACCTCCCTCACGAATCCGACTCCCATGCCATCCAGGTAGCCTTTTATCCTGGCCGCGTCGCACGCGACGGCGAAGCCCTTCCCTTCGGCCGCGGCCAAGCCCGCGTCGCCCGCTTCGGCCCGCCCCGGCCGCGCCCCGGCCCGTACCGTCATATGGCCATTCCCGTGCGCCTCAGGCCGCCGTAGTCAGGGGCCGCCTCAGCCATTGCGATGACCGTCCCCCTATCCAGGCCCAAGACGGCCATGGCCTCGGGCATGTCTGCGATCGGCATGAGCACGAACGCCCTCCGTCCGTATTCTCTGTGGGGCAGCCGCAGCCCGTCCGCCTCCATCCGCAAGCGGCCGTACGCTATTATGTCGACGTCGATCGGCCTCGGCCCCCATACGCCCGTGTCGACCCTGCCCATCGAGCGTTCGATGCCCTTCGCGGCCGAAAGCAGCGCGTGAGGGTCCAGGTAGGTCTCCACGGTCACGGCCCCGTTCATGAAGGGCCCTTGGTCGGCCCTCCCGACCGGCTCGGTTTCGTAGATCCCGGAAACCGAGGCGACCCTTATACCGGGCACCCCGCCCAAGAGCGAGGCCGCCTCCCTGATACGGACGACCCTGTCCCCGAGGTTGGATCCCAAAGCCAGGACGGCCGTCTCCAGCACCTCGCGGCGGACACGCGACAGGATGACCCCGGCCCCCCCATGCGCGACGCCGACGTCGGCGCCGTCCTTGTAGACGGAGACCTTCAATCCGGCTATCCTAGCGTCGCCCAAAAAGGTTTCCTGCATGATCCTCAGCGCCAGCCTCTCGACCAGCGCGTGGCTTTCGCCGCACACGACCCTGCGCACGGCGCCGCAGACGCGGGAGTAGTCGACGGTACTATCCAGCGAGTCGCCGACGCATGCCTCAGCCAAGTCGGCATCCGCCTCCACGTCGACCGTGAACGGCTGCGGCGCCTCCCTCTCCATGGCGGAGACGCCGTGCCTGCCCATCACCTTTATCCCCCTTACGGCCACCTTATCCATACGCTCCGCCTATCCGCCCTCCCTGACCAAGGCGTCGGCCATCCGCGCGACCCTGACCATGGGCGCGACGTCGTGCACCCTAATGAAGTCGGCCCCGAACGCCACCCCGCAGGCCACCGTGGCCGCCGTGCCCTCCAGCCTGTCGTCCGGCGGCAGTCCCAGCGCGTTGCCTATGAAGGACTTCCTGGAGGTGCCGATGAGGACGGGGAACCCCAACGCCTTCAGCTCCCCCAGCCGCCTCAGCGCGCCCAAGCTCTCCCCGTCGGTCTTCCCAAAGCCGATGCCCGGGTCCAGGACTATGCCATCGGCCGGCATCCCGGCCCCCATCACGGCCTTGGCCCCCTCGCCCAGCGCCGTGGCCAGAGCCATGGCGGAGCCGGCCCCCGACCCGATCGCCTCCCTCTGCATTATCACGAGCCCCGCGCCTTCGCGGCCGGCCATGCAGGCCACCTCGGCCAGGCTCCCTGATCCGCCCACGTAGTTCACCATGGATGCGCCGGCTTTCAGCGATCCCTCAGCCACGCATGGCTTGGCCGTGTCTACCGATATCGGCACCCCGAGCTCGCCTGACAGGCGGCGGATCACCCCGGCCACCCTCTCCAGCTCCTCCCCGCCGCCTACCGGCGCGTAGCCGGGCCTCGAGGACTCGCCCCCGACGTCTATCATGTCCGCCCCATCGGCGACCATCCTCTCGGCGACCCTGCTGGTCAGTTCCGGCAACCCGCCGTCCGCCGCCCCTAGGGACCGCGAGCCGGCCAGCAGCCCGTCGCCCGAGAAGGAGTCGCCGGTCACGTTCAATATCCCCATCACGTACGTCCTCGCGCCTATCGCGAAGGAATGGCCCCGGCATCGGAGCGCGCCGCCATGGCCGCCTCCCGAGTCGCCCATGGCGACCCTCAGCCTTAGTGCGAGGCCGCCCAGGTACCCCGCCTGCGGCGCGAGCTTGTCGGCCAGCCTGCGCGCCTGCCTCAGGCTGCCCATTATGAGGACGTCCGACCTGTCGGCGGAGCAGTTGACCGCACCCCTGTGGACCGCGGCGTCGCCGCCCAGGCCCAGCATCTCCTGCTTGATTATGTTGGCTGCATAGCAAGGCGCGCCGGAGACGTACAGGCACGCCTGGACGGCCTTGGGCGCCATCATGGGCACGGCCTCGGGGTCGGGCCCCACCATGCGGACCAGCTCCGCGGCCTCGACCAGGCTTCGCGGGAACACGGCTTTCACGTCACTCAAATGGGATCATCCTTACGCAGGGCATCAAAATCAATATGGGAAGGAGCGCCCGCCTGGGCGCGCCCATAGGCGTCCGCGCCCCAGGCGGGCCATGCGGGGCGTCGGCGGGGCCGTGCCTCAGTTCCCCCACTCCCCTCGGACGGCCGAGACGTCGGCGTCGCCCATGCCGCCGCGCATGCAGGTGGTGACCGTCCTCGACCCGGGTTTCCTTACCCCCCTCATCGTCATGCATAGGTGCTCGGCCTCCAGCCGCACATACGAGCCCACCGGGCCCGCCGCCTCCATCACCGCGTCGGCCAGCTGCATCGTCAGGCGCTCCTGCAGCTGCGGCCTGCCGGCCAGGACGTCTATCATGCGCGCCACCTTGCTCAGCCCCAGGATCCGACCTCCCCCGGGCTTGTACGCTATGCAGGCCTTCCCGAAGAAAGGCATCAGATGATGCTCGCACATGGATTGGAAGGGGATGTCCCTCACGATCACCAGCCCATCGTTGCCCGGCTCCTGAAAGACCCTCACGTCGTCCATGGGGTCGGAGGTCAGCCCACCCAAGATCTCCCCATACATGTCGGCGACCCTGCACGGCGTCTCGGCCAGCCCTTCCCTATCCGGGTCCTCCCCTATGGCGATCAGTATCTCCCTGACCGCGCCCTCTATCCTTTTTTTATCGACCATAGCCTCATGGGCCCTTTCGCTAGCCCGCCATTCCGGCGAGGCGGGCAATCCGAATCCTATCCCATGGCCGGCCCCGCGTCAACAGCGCGCCGCGGCCCAATCGCAAACCTTTGTTCTTTTTCCCTTGATAAAGCGGGCGCCCGAAACTATAATGGTTTGGTCATGCGGGCGATGCGGCCCATAAGCTTAGGGGGTATGCCGGCACGCGCGACCGGGGTCCGGCCCGGCGTGCCATGCCCGGCGCTTCATGGATGACACGCGACTCGATATTCGTCAAGGGCGCAAGGGAGAACAACCTAAAGAACATCGACGTGAGCATCCCCAGGGACAGGCTCGTCGTGATCACGGGCCCCAGCGGCTCCGGGAAGTCCTCGCTGGCCTTCGACACCATATACGCCGAGGGGCAGAGGCGCTACGTCGAGTCGCTGTCCGCTTACGCGCGCCAATTCTTGGGGCAGATGGACAAGCCCGACATAGACTACATAGAGGGCCTTTCGCCCGCCATATCGATAGACCAGCGGACGACGAGCAAGAACCCGCGGTCGACAGTCGGCACCGTCACCGAGATACACGACTACCTGAGGCTGCTGTACGCGCGGATAGGCATCCCCCACTGCCCCGTCTGCGGCAGGGAGATATCGGCTCAGACGATCGACCAGGTCGTGGACAGGCTGATGGCGATGGAGGCCGGGACCAGGATGCTGCTGCTCGCCCCCATCGTGCGCAGCCGCAAGGGCGAGTACGGCAAGCTCCTGGAAGACATAAAGAAAGACGGCTTCAACCGCGTGCGGGTGGACGGGACCGTCCACGAGGTAGGGGATGAGATCAAGTTGACGAAGACCAAGAAGCATACCATAGACATAGTCGTCGACAGGGTATCCATAGGCGACGGCATGCGTCAGAGGCTCTCCGAGTCACTGGAGGTATGCTTCGCCAAGGGCGGCGGCCTGGCGATAGCCGCGCTTTCGGACGGGGCCGACGTGATGTTCAGCAAGGACTACTCATGCCCCGAATGCGGCGTCAACGTGGAGGAGCTGGCCCCCAGGATGTTCTCCTTCAACAATCCGTACGGGGCCTGCCAGACGTGCTCCGGGCTCGGCGTCCTCTTGAAAGTGGACACGGAGATGATCTTCTTCGACAGGGAGAAGTCGCTCGCCGAGGGCGCGTACCTGCTGGGCCCGGAGCTGCAGAAGAACGAGGGGAATTGGTACAGCCAGATCCTGACCGCCCTGTCCAAGGAGTACGGCTTCGACATAAACAGGCCGATCAAGGACATGCCCGACGACATAATGCAGGTGATCCTGTACGGGACCCAAGGCAAGACGTTCAAGGTGGACTACGTGAACTCCTACGGGGGCCGGAAGGAGTACGACTGGTCGTTCGAGGGCCTGGCCGCGCGCGTGGAGCGCATGTACAAGCAGGCCGACGACATAGGGAAGGTGCAGCTCGAGCCTTTCATGAGCGACAAGGCGTGCCCAGACTGCGGCGGCTCCCGGCTCAGGAAGGAGAGCCTCGCCGTGACCGTCTGCGGGCGCAACGTCCACGAGGTCTCCGTGATGACCATACGCGAGGCCCGCGACTTCTTCACCGGGCTCAGGCTGGGCGGCAGGGACCTCATCATAGCCAACCAGATAATGAAGGAGATCGTGGCCAGGCTCGGCTTCCTCGTCGACGTCGGCCTGGACTACCTGACGCTCTCGCGGTCCGCGGGCACGCTCTCCGGCGGCGAGGCGCAACGGATACGGCTCGCCACGCAGATAGGGTCGGGGCTCATGGGCGTGCTCTACATCCTCGACGAGCCCAGCATAGGCCTGCACCAAAGGGACAACGGCAGGCTGCTGAGGACGCTCCATAGGCTGCGCGACCTGGGGAACACGCTGCTGGTCGTGGAGCACGACGAGGACACCATGTACGCGGCCGACCACATCATAGACATAGGGCCGGGCGCCGGGGTGCACGGCGGCAACGTGGTGGCCGAGGGGCGCATAGACGACATCAAGGGCTGCGGCGAGTCCCTCACGGGCCTATACCTCAGCGGCGCGAGGCGCATCGAGGTCCCCTCGGCCCGGAGGCGGCCGGGCAAGGATTGGATCCTCATACGCGGCGCCCGCGAAAATAACCTCAAGGGCATCGACGTCAGGATACCCACGGGCGTATTCACCTGCGTGACGGGCGTCTCCGGATCGGGCAAGAGCTCGCTCGTCAACGAGATCCTGTACAAGAAGCTCGCCGCCGAGCTGAACCGGGCGCGCCTTAGGGCCGGCTCCCACGACTCCATCGAGGGGATGGGGCACCTGGACAAGGTCATCGACATAGACCAGTCGCCCATCGGCAGGACGCCGCGTTCCAACCCCCTGACCTACACCGGCGTCTTCGACTTCATACGCCAGCTCTACGCCTCCACCAACGATGCCAAGGTGCGCGGCTTCGGGCCGGGCAGGTTCAGCTTCAACGTGAGGGGCGGGCGCTGCGAGGCGTGCCACGGCGACGGGATCATCAAGATCGAGATGCACTTCCTGCCCGACGTCTACGTGCCATGCGAGGTCTGCGGCGGAAAAAGGTATAACCGCGAGACGCTCGAGGTGCGGTACAAAGGTAAGAACATTTCCGAGATACTGGACATGACCGTCGAGTCCGCCTACGCGTTCTTCTCCAGCATCCCTAGGATCCATACCAAGATATCCACCCTGTACGACGTGGGTCTCGGCTACCTGAGGCTGGGCCAGTCGTCCACCACCCTCTCGGGCGGGGAGGCCCAGCGCGTGAAGCTGGCCGCCGAGCTCAGCAGGAGGTCGACCGGGAAGACCATGTACATCCTCGACGAGCCCACCACCGGCCTCCACGTGTCGGACGTGCACAAGCTGGTCGACATCCTGCAGAAGCTGACCGACTCGGGGAACACCGTCGTGGTCATTGAGCATAACCTGGACGTGATAAAGACCGCGGATTATGTGGTGGACCTCGGCCCGGAGGGCGGCGACATGGGCGGTAGGGTCGTCTTCTGCGGGACCCCCGAGGAGCTTGCGGAGGCGGGGGAGATATCGTATACGGGCAAGCACCTGAGGAGGGCGCTCGGCCTCAGTTAAGGCTAGGATATGGTTGAGGCTGGGCTTCGGTTGAGGCTGGACCTCGGCTGAGGCTAGGCTTGAGAGCGGGCGCGGGCCCCCTCACCCGATCTTTATGGAGTTGAACACGTCCTCGTTCATGACGGCCTTATAGCGGTCCTCGGCCAACCACCTGTCCAGGAACTCCTCCTTGTACGCCTTGCTCTTCATGACCAGGATCAGGTTCTCCTTCAGATCGTCGAAGACGGACCGCCACTCCAGGCGGACGATGTGGAACCCGTACTCCGTCCTGATGACGTTGATGTCGCCCACCTCGGCCTTGAAGGCCCATTCCGGGAACTCCTGGACCAGCACGGCGTAGCCCGTGCCCTCCTCCTCGATCAAGTTCCCGTAGCTGTCGAACCTCATGAGCCCGTCATTGTAGGCGATCGACCAGTCCTCTGAGTACTCGTAGGCCAGCTCCAGCATGTCCTCGCCCGCGAGTATCCTGGCCATCACGTCCCCGGCCAGCTCCTCCTGCGCCGCGAGCTCGGCCTCGGGGAGGGCCTCGCCGTCGTCGTCCACCCCCAGGAACAGTATGTGCCTCACGTCCACCGCGTCGTAGTAGTCCCTGTTCTCGGCGTATTCTTCCCTCGCCTCGGCCTCGGAAACCACTATTTCCGCCATCTTGGCGTTCCGGAACTTCTGCGTGAGCTCCAGCAGGTCGGTGTATATCTTCTTGTAGTCGTCCACCCCGACGCCGTACTGCTCCTTCGTCTGCTTGTCAGCCTCCGCCTTGCCGCCGTACATGTCCATGAACCTCTGGAACGAGCTGTTTATGTTGGCCAGGTCGTCCTGACTGAGCTTGAACCCCTCCTCCTGCGCCTGGAGGAACTCCACCTTCGCCGATATGCACTCGCTGTACGCGAGCTCCTTCACGAACTCGCCGATCGTCTGGTCGCCCGCCTTGATGGACCAGTCCGTTATCCCGAACATCTCCGCGTAGTAAGACTTATAGTAGTTCATGAACCATATGAACTCGGGCTCGGTCACCTTCTCCGACCCGATCGTCGCGACGTACCTCTCGCTGCCGCACGAGACCGCCGTTAAGGCGAGCGTCAATGCCGCGACCACCGCCAAAGCGGCCCTTGCCTTGTTTCCCAACTCATCTCCCCATTTCCATGCGCCTGAAGTCCTTGCGCCCATTCTATAACATCCCGACGGGGCGCGGCAACGCGATATATTAACGTTCCGTTAACTTTCCGGCGTCCCTCGCGCGGATTAAGGATCCGCGCCCATGAGTGCGTCTGACCGACCGGCGGTCCATAGGGAGGCGGGCCGGAAGATGGCAGGGCCGGACGCCGTCCGGGTCAGACAGTTGCGGGCAGGGGGTCCTCCTTAGGCAGCCCTTGCATGGTCCCCCAAATGTCCTCCAGCACGCCGATCGCCGAGGCGAGGACCTTGCCTTCGTTCAGGTCATCCAACCTCACCGACAGGTAGGGGGACGACCCCGCGGAGAACATGACCTTGCCCCTGCGCCTCTCGACCAGCGCCGGGACCGCGGCGGCCTCGCGCCTGCTGAGCTGCCTGTAGTGGAGGATGAGCGACGAGTCCCTGACCGTCACGGAGGAGAACCCGCACCGCGTCGCGACCGCGTTTATGAGCGAGACGTCTATAAGGTTGAGCGCGCCGGCCGGTATGTCGCCGAACCTGTCGATGAGCTCGTCCCTTATCTCCGAGGCGTCCGCCGCGTCCGCTATGGATGCGATCCTCCTGTATATGTCTATGCGCTCGGCCTCGCCCCTCACGTACGTATCGTCGAGGTACGCGCTGACCTTTATGTCGACGCTCACGTCGTGGCCCTCAGCCCTGACCTCGGCGCCTCCGAGCTCCGCGACGGCTTGGCCGAGGAGCCTGCAGTACATCTCATAGCCCACCACGTCCATGTTCCCGTGCTGCTCCGCCCCGAGCAGGTTGCCGGCCCCCCGTATCTCCATGTCCCTCATCGCTATCTTGAAGCCGGACCCCAGCTCGGTGAACTCCCGTATGGCCTGCAGCCTCTTGGCTGAGACCTCGGCCAGCTCCTTGCCCTTCCTGTACGTTATGTACGCGTGCGCCAGCCTGTTCGACCTGCCCACCCTGCCCCTTATCTGGTAGAGCTGGGCCAGGCCCATGTGGTCGGCGTTCTCCACGATTATCGTGTTCACGTTCGGTATGTCCAGGCCGGACTCTATGATAGTCGTGCAGACTAGTATGTCGAACTCCCCGCCCATGAACCTCTCCATGATCGACTCGAGGCCCCGCTCCGACATCTGGCCGTGCGCGCCGACTATCCGCGCGCCGGGGACCATCTCTTGTATCTCCGAGACCTTGAGGTCTATGCCCCTGACCTTATTGTGCAGGTAGAAGACCTGCCCGTCCCTCGCCAGCTCGCGCTGGATGGCGTCCCTCACCATCTCTTTGTCGTACTCCATCACGTAGGTCTGAACGGGGTACCTCTCCTCGGGCGGGTCCTCCAGCAGGCTTATGTCCCTTATCCCCGTAAGCGACATGTGCAGCGTCCTGGGGATCGGGGTGGCCGAAAGGCTGAGTATGTCCACGTCCGGCCTCAGCCTCTTGATGAGATCCTTGTGCATGACCCCGAACCGCTGCTCCTCGTCCACCACCAGCAGCCCGAGGTCCTTGAACGATATGTCTTGCTGCAGCAGCCTGTGCGTCCCGACGAGTATGTCCACCGATCCCTCGCGCAGGCCGGTCAGTATCGCCTTCTGCTGGGCCTGGGTCCTGAACCTGCTGATCATCTCCACCTTGACGGGGAAGTCTGCCAGCCGGGCTTTGAAGTTGTCGTAGTGCTGCTGGGCCAGAATGGTCGTCGGGACCAGGTACGCCGACTGCTTGCCGTCCATGGCGCACTTGAAGACGGCCCTGAGTGCGACCTCGGTCTTCCCGTAGCCCACGTCCCCGCAAAGCAGCCTGTCCATGGGCCTCTCGGCCTCCATGTCGGACTTGATCTCCTCGATGCACTTGAGCTGGTCGCCGGTCTCCTCGTATTCGAACAGGTCCTCCATCTGCCCCTGCCAAACCGTGTCCCCGGCGAACGCGTGGCCCTTGGCGGCCTGCCTGGCGGCGTATATGCGGATGAGCTCGCCGGCCAGCTCCATCAGGGATTCCTTGACCCTGGACTTGGCCCGCGCCCAGTCCTCGCCGCCCAGCCTGCTGACCTTCGGCTCCTTGCCGCCCGGGCCTATGTACTTCTGCAATATGCCGAGCTGCTCCGCGGGGATGTATAGGCAGTCCGTCCCACCGTACGCGATCTTCAGGTAGTCCCTCTTGGCGCCGTCGACCGTGAGCCTCTCCATGCCCACGTACCTGCCGATGCCATGCGCCTCATGGACGACGTGGTCGCCCGGCGACAGGTCCGTGAACGCCTTTATCTTGTCGCCGCCGGCCTTCCTACCCCTCGCCTTGGCCCGCGTCTCCCTCCCGAACGCGTCCCTCTCCCCGACCAGGACGAAGCCCGCCTCCGGGTACGCGAAGCCCCTGTCGTAGCCGCCCCTGACCACCACGGCCTGACCCTGCGCCAAGGACCCCACGTCCTCCGCGAACGCGATCTCCAGGCCGCCGTCCCTCAGGTGCGACGCGAGGGCCTGGCCGCGGGCCGCCGTGCCGGCCACCAACGCTATCCTCTTCCCTTCGGACCTCCATTTGGTCACGTCCTTGGCTAGGAGGCTTAGGTTGCCCATATAGGGTGCGATCGACGCTCCCTTGATCTCCAGCGAAACGCGGGCGGCCCCCGAGCCGCCGCCCCCGCCCGCATATGAGGCGGCCATCGCTCCCCCGGCCCCCTCACGCCGCGCGGCGTCGGCAGGGTCGTCGAAGGCCCTCAGCTCGACGCTGGCCAAGGCGTCGGCCCTATCGACCGCCTCCTCGGCGGTGAAGTGATAGTCGGCCGCGTCGGGCAGTATCCTCCCCTTCTCCAGCAGCCCCGAACACGTCTCGCCGTACTCGGCCAGGACGTTCCCGATCCTTGCCTTAATCCCGCCCAAGTCCTCCGCGAGGGCGACGTCGCCGGATGAGCAATAGTCGAAGACCGAGTGGCCCTTCCCATGCAGGAACGAAAGGTAGCAGTCGATGCCGGGGAAGTAGCCCACCGTGACCAGCCTCTCCATCTCGCGCTCCGCCTTCTCCGCCATCGCAGCGGCCAGGCGCGCGTCGCCTTTCCTAAGGTGCGCCGCGTAGGCCTTGGCGCGTCCCAGGACCCGCTCGGCCACCTCGGCCGCCTCCGCCTTGCCGGGCGTCACCTCCCTGGCCGGCACGAACCCCAGGGAGCCCACGGCCTCGACCGAACGCTGGGTGTACACGTTCAGCTTCCTTATCGAGTCCACCTCGTCCCCGTAGTACTCTATCCGGTACCCTTCCTCGCATTGGACCGGGAAGGCGTCCACTATGCCGCCACGAACCGCGTACTGCCCCTTGTTCTCGACCGTGGCCACCCTCTCGTAGCCGGCCAGCGTCAGCCGACCCGCCAACTCCTGGGGGCCGGCCCCCTTCCCGACCGCGACCTCCCATATGTTCGAGGAGAAGGACGCCGGGTCGGCCACGGGTTGGCATATGGCCTCGGCGCAGGTCACGAGCACGTCGCAGCCGCCCGAGACGAGCCTCGCGAAGGCCGATATGCGCCTATGGATGCCTTCATGGCTCTTGGCCTCCACCTCGAACAGCATCAGCTCCTTGGGCGGCAGGAAGGCCGCGCGCTCTCCCAGCTCGCGCGCGAAGAAGCCGTGGGCGGCGCGCGCCCGCAGCTCGTTCTTGGCTATGTATATGACCCTCCGCCCGGTATGGGCCCTTATGGCGGCGGCCAGGTGGTGCGACTGCGCCTCGGATACGCCCTGTATCCCAAGCTTGCGCGTCCCCCCGGCCAAGAGGCGCAGGAGCTCGGCGTACCCCCCGACGCCTAGGAGGACGTCGTATAGGAATCCGTTAGGCATGCCACGAATGATAGCATGGGGCCATGCGCCTTTCAATCCGGCTGAGTCAGCCTTCCCGGCCGTTCTTTCGGCCTTCTGTCCGGCCTTCTTCCCGGTCGCCTTCCCGGCCCGCGCGGCCGTCGCCCGCGCCCCGGCCGTTCCACTCGTTCATGGCCGCCGCGGCCCCTTTCCGGACCACGCACAGGACCGCCTCCGCGGCGTCGCCGAACGCCTGGGCGTATTCGCCCAGCTCGCACTCCCCCAGCCTCCTCAGCACGTAGTCCTTGATGTCCCAGCCCGGCCCCGGCCTGCCTATCCCTATGCGGACCCTCGGGAAGCCGTCCGTGCCCAGGGCCTTGACCACCGACCTCATGCCGTTGTGCGTGCCGGGCCCCCCCCGCTCGCGGACCCTGATCGAGCGCGGCGGCAGATCCACGTCGTCATAGACGACGACCGTCCTTTCGGGGCTGGCCTTGTACCACCCCACGGCCCGCGCCACGCTCTCGCCGCTGTCGTTCATGAACGTCTCGGGCTTGAGCAGGATCAGGCGCCTGGCCTCATCCGCGCCGGCGCCCGGGCTCAGGGACACGGCGGCGACCTTCGCGTTGAACCGGGTCTCCCACCTCGCGCCGCCGATCCTTTCCGCCAAGGCGTCGACCGCCATGTATCCGCAGTTGTGCGGCGTCGCGGCGTACCGCGGGCCGGGGTTGCCCAGGCCGACGACCATGTAGGTCTCCATGCCCGCAAGGCGCCCCTTGCCGTCACGGCCTCCGCCGCCATCGCCGTCACGGCCTCCGCCGCGCGGCGCCCCACCCTTCCGCGGGCGCCCGCCGAATATCCTGCCGAAGATCCCCATATGGCCCCTTCATCCCCCGTCCTTCGCCGGCCCGGCCCGTGGGCCTAATCGGCCACGAACGGGCGTGCATACCATGGGCTCC
>Ga0123353_10012386_pt1 | contig 12117 bp, 9 predicted proteins | sample TergutLab28metaG_3_FD_92763 | JGI IMG/M metagenome (GOLD analysis project Ga0123353, IMG submission 92763) | Labiotermes labralis P3 segment gut microbial communities from Petit-Saut dam, French Guiana - Lab288 P3 | ecosystem: Host-associated > Arthropoda: Insects > Digestive system > Gut ... | reverse complement strand
CCTATAGTTCCTATTAACCATTCCCACCATCTTACAGATATACCTTGTTTTATAACCCAGAATACCAGAGCCGTAACGAGGGCGGCGAAGATGACACCTACAAAGAACATGTTATTATTTCTCCTTTATTTGTTAACTTTTATTACAAGCAGACTTTGTTTAAAATAACCACGAAATAGAAATACTATTGAGTTGGAAATTAAAAAACCTTTATCTAATCTAAACTTGCCGTTTGCAGTTGAAGTTTATTCATAATACTCTGCTGTTTTGTATCCGACCTCCTAAATATTTATTGATATTATTTTGATTCATGCCTGTCAATCTAGTTACTTAATTACTATTTAAATCTATGTTCAATAACATTGGGAAGAGTTTAGTAATAAGTAGGTGTGTATGAGCCAAAATTAACCCATATAGCTGGGCGATAACCCATAGAAGTAGAGTTGGTGCTACTGCCAAAGATAAAACCACCGTTTCTTATACAAGCATTAGGACAAGAAGCGTCCCAACCAGGAGAGCGCAGCCACCAGTTGCTTGGCAATACGGTAGGTTGACCATTGGCTGGATCAATGCGGTAAGTATCATCAATATTACTACCTTTAGGCGCGTTCACATTGAAGTAATAGTTAATATCGGAAATACTAAGAACCAAAATAACATCTTTAGTTTGTGCACCCGCTTTGACACCGCCCTCACTAATACAGTTGGCCACTTCCCAGCCTTTATCCCAACTAGTTATAGGAACAATAGCGTTGGATTCAATATTCCAAGTTGTGGGCAGCAAGGCATAATCAGTTAAATTTGCGCAATTTTCAATATACCATTGTTCAAGCCATTCACGGGCTTGTGAGTTTTCGTACGGCGTAAAAGTAGTAGTACCAGCTGCTGTATAAGTAGCTGCCGAGTTTGAATAACCATAAACGTATTTGGTCATAATTAATAAATTGCCTTTAGAATCTCTGCCGACTACTTTCCAAGTTATACCATTTTGATCAAAAAATTTACCTACTGGCGCACTTGTATCAGGCCCGTTAGATGACACGGTATCTTCATTTAAGTCATCTTTAGAACAAGCTATTAGTAGGGGAGGGATAATAGATGCACTGGCTATGCCGACTGCCGTTAAGCCGATAACTTTGACAAACTTGCGCCTTGACACTGTAGAATGTATTTGCATTTATAGCTCCTTTATATTTGATAAGACAAATTGATTATTTAAAAATGGTGTATAATATTAATAGTCCTAAATATTTACTGTATTGGTCATACAGTAGCACAAAAATATGTTATTAATATGTCAAATTGTATCTAATTAATTTTTAAAACAACATAAAAATGACACATAATTAATCGGGAAACCTTTTGGAGAAGTAAATGCTAAATATTTTAATTGCCGAAGATAATAAACAGATAGCAGATATTTTAAGTGAATATACTAAAAAAGAAGGTTTTATGCCGTTTGTAGCTACCGACGGTCAAGAGACGTTGGATATTTTCTATAAAAACCAAATTGACTTTATTTTATTGGATGTAACTATGCCTAAGCTAGACGGATTTACTATCTGCCAACAAATTCGTAAAACTTCTAACGTTCCTATAGTAATGATCACCGCACGCAAGAAAGAATATGAGCGCATTACCGGCTTAAATTTAGGTGCTGATGATTATATTGTTAAGCCTTTTTCGATGGCTGAAGCTATGGCGCGTGTGCAGGCTATTTTACGCAGAAAAACTGAAACTTCCAAAAAAAGTCAGAGCGTTAACCAATTTTATTATGATAATTTGCGTATTTCTTTAGACAATTATACCGTTTCTATCAATGGTCAACCCATAGAACTGTGCAAAAAAGATATTGAATTACTTTGGCTTTTAGCTACCAACCAAAATAAAATATTTACACGTGAAAATTTGCTTGACAGCCTATGGGGTCACACTTTTAGCGGGTACGACCGTACCGTAGATACGCATATTAAGCGTTTACGTGCTAAGATTAACGAAGTAAAACACCCCAATTGGCAGATTGTGACTATTCGAGGCGTTGGTTATAAATTTGAGGTATCTTCTCATGAAGAGTAAAATAACCCGCAATTTTTTCTTGTCTTTTGCTATTGCATTGTTGATCTTTGCTTTTACCGCCAGTATTTTATTTGTCATAATTTTAGGTGAATACAGAACCAAAGTTCTGCAAAATGAGTTGCAAACGCTTGTTACCAATACCGCACGATACTTATCATTGGAAATGGAACGACTTCAAGAAGAGGGCCATAATGATCAGAGTTATTGGGAAAACATAAAAGACAGCCGCACTTTACATTTAATGGCAGAAATTGTTAACGAAAAAATGTTATTACTTGGCATTAATACCGACTATGCTATTGTATTTGATGCGCAATCATCCATATTTCTTCCTCGTGATGAAATTAAGAATATCGCACGTGTTCTAGATATTTTCAATGGAGAAACCGTCCTTATGAAATATTTTGATCAAGATGTATCAAAACGTGTAATGTCTATTGGCGTACCAGTTTATTCATCAAGCAATAGCACTCAAATTATTGCTGCTTTAGTTATGCGTTCATCAAATATTTCTAATTTAGAAATAAACGAACAGCCAATAGTGTTGATTCTATTTAGCAGTTTGGCCGTTGCTTTAATTCTGGCAGTAGGAACTTCAATTATTTTATCTCGCAGACTGTCATTGCCACTGCGAAAAATTGAGTTAGCTACTTATCAATTAGCAGATGGCAATTATCAAATACGCACACAAGTGATACAAAATGACGAAGTAGGTTCGTTGGCTAGTCACATTGATATCTTGGCTGAACGCTTACATCAAGCTTCACTCAAAAGTATGGAATTAGAGCACATGCGCGAAGAGTTTATCTCTAATATTTCTCATGAATTACGCACCCCTGTCGCCGTTATTTGCAATTCGGTAGAAGCTATTTATGATGGTGTAGTAAGCGATGCGAAAAAAACAAAACAGTATTGTGAGCAAATATTGAAAGAAAGTACACATATGCAACGTATGGTTGACGATTTATTTGATCTTAGTTGTTTGCAAAACGATAGTTACACTATTAAAAAAGAAACTCTCAACTTAGTAGAAGTAGTAGATGACGCTGTCCGTTCGGCTGATCTCTTAGCCTTACAAAAGGACATTAATATTGAATATCAAAAAAACTTTGAGGAACAAGATTTTAGCGGGGATTATGATCGTTTATACCAAATGATCATGGCTGTTTTAAATAATGCTGTTAAATTTTCACCAAACGGTCAAAAAATAGAAATAAAGCTTATAAAAGAAGAAACCGAAGCTATTTTGAGTATTACAGACTATGGCAAGGACATTAAACCAGAGCACCTGTCGCATATTTTTGATCGTTTTTATAAAACCAATGAAGAGGGAGGCGGTACTGGTTTAGGCATGCCTATTGCTAAGGCGATAGCCGAAAGACACGGAATAGAGATTTTAGTCTCAAGTAAAGATGAATGCACAACTTTTAGCTTCGTTTTTCCTCTTAGTTAACATAATTTTTAACTGGTTTGCTTTACATAATTATTAGAACTTGGGGACATTTATAGAAGATAGACCGAATTTATTTGCTTAAGGCGGTATATAATGAAATGTAAGGCTTTCAGAACATACCGCACTTTTGGCGTTAACTTCGTTCAAATACGAAGTATAAACATATAATAACATCGCCTATAAGCGATGTCAAGGAGTTTATTTTACATAAAATGAATATTTTTTGCGAAAGACTAAAAATTCTAAGATTAGAGAAAAAACTAACCCAAAAACAAGCAGGGGAAATGCTAGGAATAAAAGAAAACACTTACAACGAATACGAAACAGGAACTAAAAATAATCCGACACTAAAAACAGCAACTAAAATAGCTGATTTATTCAATACATCTATTGATTATCTAGCAGGGCGTTCAGATATACGTTATTCAGAGAGAGAGAATAAATAATGCCCTGTTCAATTTGTGGTGGCACCACTTCAAGAGATTATCAAATTTGTTATACTTGTAAAAGAATCAAAGACAAACATGACAACTTAGAGCATTGCCAATATTTAAACCAATTATCATTTGATTCATTAATAAAAAAATACGAACCAACATATCATTGGGGACCACAACTAATTGATAATTATAGAAACACATTAAAAATAACACATGCACGAGAAGAATACTCAATTAAAAGCAACATAGCATACACACTTCAATATCTAGAATATATCCAAAAACAATTAAACGAACTTATATTAACAAGCGTACTTTATAAAATGCTATATAAGAATTTTGTTATAGCAAGTATGGGAATTATAGAAAGCTTATTTAAAGACCTTTTAAAAAGAACTGACCAATATAAAGAAAAAATAAACTTAAAAAGAACTATTGAAAAAGTACAAGAAAAAGAACTAATAAAATTTTCAAATCCAAATATATTTGAAATCATTGAAAAATGCAGAAAACTTCGTAATAAAGTTCATATACAAGACAACGATATAGATAATAAAACAGATTATTTTGAATTTAAAGACAAAAGTCAAAAAGAAATAAAGCAAGTTTTATTTGAAATTCTTACGCACACAGAATTTTGCAGTTCAGAAACTAATGCGCAAGAACTATACAACTTTTTGATAGAAAAAGAAACACAAAAATTACATCAAAATAAGTAGTTTAACAAAAACTAAACACACCTTGCTCATAAACTTGCCGTCTTTTATAACACCTATAGTTTACATAAATGTAATATGGTTCTGAGTAATATTCATTCGTTAAAGTAATTTTATAGGTTCTCTCAAAAGTTTTCTTAAAATTAAGCCAAATAAGTCATAAGACTTATAAAACGCTTTTTATGATATAATTGGGGAATAACTGAATTCGTTAAATGTCAACAAACATTGAAATTATGATAATTAGAACAATTGTTTTAGTTTACCATAAGATATATAGTGCGAAGTAATCATTGACCTGATTTTCAGCACTTTTTAACAGCCGTGTGCTTGCCGCACGGCTTCTTTATTTGCCGGAGTTGGCCTAATTTTTGAGGGTTAAGACTGTTTAAACCAGTAAGTCGCGGGTTATCCTTTTCCCGCTATTTATAAACTAGTATGTTTCGGCCGTAGTCTTTCCGGTGGTCGTTGTAATAGCCGGCTGCCGGAAGAACTGCTAAGAACCACTAAACAAAATTATGATAGAACTATTAAAAAAACCTGTCAACCGAAAATACGCTTTTAACCGCGGTTTTTATCCGTGGATTACTTATTTGGACATGCTGGACTTTATGGCCGAAAAGACCGATAAAAACGGCCTGCGCTATATCACCGCTTCCGTCACCATTTATGCTTCTTCTACTTCACCATTTCAATCCACGCTCCCCGTGCGAGGAGCGACCACTTGGTGGGGTTGATAAGATTTTAAGAACCATGATTTCAATCCACGCTCCCCGTGCGAGGAGCGACATTCTGCATGAAGACGACACTGAATATTTATCAATTTCAATCCACGCTCCCCGTGCGAGGAGCGACTGGCGGATCTTGTCGGCAGTGAAACAGTTGCAGCTATTTCAATCCACGCTCCCCGTGCGAGGAGCGACACTAAGACTAATAAACCAATACCGACAGCAATAAATTTCAATCCACGCTCCCCGTGCGAGGAGCGACATGTATATCAGCAATGCACCATAAAGGCGGCAGCATATTTCAATCCACGCTCCCCGTGCGAGGAGCGACGGGCAATGGCGTATATCACTAAAACTCTAAGAGGCATTTCAATCCACGCTCCCCGTGCGAGGAGCGACACGAAAGGAACGAATAAATGACAGGAGACACGAAAATTTCAATCCACGCTCCCCGTGCGAGGAGCGACGTTATGTAATGTCCGAAGGCAATCAACGTTATGTGATTTCAATCCACGCTCCCCGTGCGAGGAGCGACATACATCATCTCCGACTTTAGTACCGCCAGGTGAATTTCAATCCACGCTCCCCGTGCGAGGAGCGACTAGTAACGAGAAGGGTAGATATCATGGTTAAAATATTTCAATCCACGCTCCCCGTGCGAGGAGCGACGTCTATGAAATCAATAAGATGTTTTGGCAATATTTCAATCCACGCTCCCCGTGCGAGGAGCGACACCTTATCCATTAGGCAAACCGCTGGAATTACGAATTTCAATCCACGCTCCCCGTGCGAGGAGCGACAAGATAATCACGATGAAAACGACCGCCAATAGTTATTTCAATCCACGCTCCCCGTGCGAGGAGCGACTGCATAAATTAAATCATTATATTCGTCCAAAAAGGATTTCAATCCACGCTCCCCGTGCGAGGAGCGACAAGCTTGCTTGCTAAAATGATTTGTAATTATGCCATTATTTCAATCCACGCTCCCCGTGCGAGGAGCGACAGCCCAAAACTGCCTTGCACCACGATTATAAATATTTCAATCCACGCTCCCCGTGCGAGGAGCGACACTTACTGTATACAGTATGCTATAATATAAGTATATTTCAATCCACGCTCCCCGTGCGAGGAGCGACCTCCCGAGAAGCCTTTTTCTTAAAAATGTTGTCTAATTTCAATCCACGCTCCCCGTGCGAGGAGCGACGTTAATTGCCACCCAAGAAATCAACACCGTCATGATTTCAATCCACGCTCCCCGTGCGAGGAGCGACCTTTTTTGGTATCAAATCCTCTCTTACGCTTATATTTCAATCCACGCTCCCCGTGCGAGGAGCGACCCAAGCAATCCTTTTACCGTCTGCCGTCCTCCGCATTTCAATCCACGCTCCCCGTGCGAGGAGCGACAACATATAATGAAATCTTAAACGCATTGGAAGTAATTTCAATCCACGCTCCCCGTGCGAGGAGCGACAGAACGCGGGGGCATGGATGATACCGCCTACAATTTCAATCCACGCTCCCCGTGCGAGGAGCGACAACTGTGGGAGGTTAGCGTGGTGGTATTCGCCATATTTCAATCCACGCTCCCCGTGCGAGGAGCGACTACTCTTCCGATTCCTTCGGCGATTGTCTTCGTATTTCAATCCACGCTCCCCGTGCGAGGAGCGACGTATTGACTGGTGGACAGGTTCGAGGGAGTCCTATTTCAATCCACGCTCCCCGTGCGAGGAGCGACTTGTTGCTATGAGTGATGAATTAATTAATCAAATTTCAATCCACGCTCCCCGTGCGAGGAGCGACAATCTTTATACCTAAGTGGGACTTCTGATGATTAATTTCAATCCACGCTCCCCGTGCGAGGAGCGACCGCAAAATATAGAATGTGTCACATTATAATATCTATATCTTGTGCTTTGACATATTAGTGTTGATGCACTAATGTCAAAATAACAATAATTTATACAAAAATATTCAAAAATGTGGTGCGAAACTTTCTACATATTCATGTAAGCTTTGTGTTCGCACCAAAAATCTATAGAATCAACTCCCCTTCCAATGATATACTAGGTTTTATTCCTATATGTATGACTTTTTCTTTGTAACCGTTTCCAAGATTATAAAATCTCAAACTATCCTCGTCAGAATTAATAATATTTTTCAGTTCATTTTGCAATGTGATAAACTGGCTCCAATCAATATTGCACTCAAAAACAGAATTTTGAACACGTTGCCCATGGGCAACACACCTTTTTGCAACTTTATTAAGTCTCTTTCTACCTTCTGGCGTTTCGGTTGAAACATCGTAGGTTAATAAAACCAACATCAATAACTCCTTTTATTTCCACAAAAACGGTGGATATTGTTCTAAATCACCTCGGATCGTACGCGAAAGTAGTAGCGCCTGCACATGAGGAACTATGCCCCATTCCAGTTTTTCTTTCAAAAACGGATGAGTTATTTTTTCTTTTTTTCGCTGTTGCCATGCTGACAAAAAATTTTTTCTTGCCTTATCGGATAATAGAACAGCACCCGACTCCTGTGTCTCAAAACACGTTGGCGTTATTTCATCGCGGTTTATCAATGATAAAACAAATCGGTCCGCAAAATGAGGTCGCAATTCTTCCATTAAATCAAGAGCCAATGATGCTCTACCCGATCTTTCAGTGTGCATGAACCCAACATAACTATCAAGCCCGACACATTCAAGAGCATGTCTACAATCGTTTGCGAGCAGAGTATATGCAAATGAGAGCATAGCGTTTACTGGATCGGTTGGTGGGCGGCGGTTCCGATTGGTAAAAGTAAAGCTGTCTTTGTTTTTGAGTATTAGTTCGTTAAAAGCTTCGAAATAAGAATGTGCTGCATTTCCCTCTAATGCCCGCAACAAAGCGATATCATCGCATACTAGTGTCTGCTTCATGTTTTCGGTGATTTGTGCGCTCTCTTTTTTTAATAAATCATCATTTATGCGTAAAGCATAATCACGCAGTCCGCGCCCTAATACCCATTTTTGATTATGGAGTTTGCCAAACACAAAGTTTTTTGCGTATTTAATACTTTGAATCGGATTATCGGATATCCGATACTGCTCCTTTCTAAGAAGAACATTACCTTTAGTTTCTCCGTGAAACGAACCTAAAAATTTGCCATATTCATTTAAAAAACTGACGGTAATATTCCTTTTTGTGCACTCACTCAAAAGCTGAGGAGTTGCTCCGAAATAATTAAATAGTACTAAGCCCTCCAAATTAAGTAAAGGTATCTTTAATAGTGTTTCACTGTCTTTTTTCACACAAACATTTTCGTTTTCAAGGTTTACCATAACATCAGGAAGAGTAACAAACAGAATATTTAGAAGTTTTTTCATTCTATATTGTCCTCTAGGTATTTTTGAACAGCGTTTACGGGTCTTTCGCACAGTTTAGGCAGACAAAGATCTTGTAAACTGCAATTTAAACAAAATCTCCCCGTTTTAACTTTTGGAGTATATTTTCTGGCAAACAACTTGTGCATCTCCTCGGTTATTACTTTTAGTTTTTTTCGCAATTCATCCGAAAAGTTAACTTCTTCCCTTCTCCGCGGCTCTCCGTAAAATAACGCTCCTTTTTCTATTTTGCAGCACAACATCTCTTCTAAACAAACCGCCTGAGCACATAGCTGAAGTCTATCGCAATCATCAAGCTTGGTTTTGCCGCGCTTATATTCAATAGGATAAGGTATCCACAAGCCATCGTAATTTTTAAGAGATACTCCATTCTCCGATTGATGAAATTCAACTACGTCGCATTCGCCAGAAATCCCTAATTGGTTAGAGGAAACCTTAATCGAGCGAAAAATGATTAAATTGCCTCTTTTTTCAAATAAATCTCCGTCATGGGCTTTATTATGCAAAACTCGACCGGCTGCGGTAAGATAATTCTCCTGCCATAGTTGCTCAATATGGATCAAAGCCCACTGGCGGGGGCAAAATGCATAATGCTGAATTCCTGACAAAAGCAGGTATTCATCTTCCGTATACCTTTGCATGGTTATCCATCAATAATTTCTGGTGCAAGTCCATCCAACAACGGTTCAATTACAATATTTCCCTCTTTATTGAACCGCACACTATCATGGACCTTTGCCGAAGAATACTGCCCTGTTCTAGTATTATGTTTAAACCAAAATACTTTTTGAATAACCATAGAGCCGCTGGGACGAGCGGATGATTCATCGCCTTCAAAGAGAGTCGTCAGAGCTTTTTTAATTTTTTCTGCATCATCATCACTAAATTTAGTTTTTTCCGCAAGTTGAGGACTAATACTGCCATATGTTATATAAACCGCTTTATTAACGCGGTGCTTTACTCCCATTGTATCGGAAGATTTTTTACCATCTTTTGTAGTTTCGCTATTTACAGATTTTGTGATTTGAATTGATTCAATGGTAATCGGCTCAACAGAAAATGCAGACTGAATCGTTACTGGCCCGCGAATACCAAGAGAAACCTCGTCTATATCATCCACTTTCTTGAAAGCGAAGACCTGTCCGAAAGAGCGAACATCAAGCCATTTTTCACAAACCTTTGCAGCAACGATATCCTTATTTTTTTGTTCATCCTTTGGCAACGACGACAGAAAAGAATTAAATCGTTCCGAAAGTGATTTTTTGCCATCTCTGTTGTTTTCGTCAGATTGCACAAATATTTCATTGCCCATATCTTGAAGGCGGTTTCTGATTTTGCGCTTGAGACATACATCCGAAACCTCACCTAAGCCGTCACTTGTTGTTCTTGGCCTGTTACCGCCTAACGGATCTCCGTTTGGATTTGCATTTTTTGCGGTAAATATTACCGCAAAATCAATTTTGTTCTGTAATGTCATTTTCATCTATCTCCAAATTTTCTTGCTTGTTTTTATTACTAAGAACGCGCCTTTGAGCGGAAAAACCCAACAGATAAAGTGGTGCAAGCGGTTTATTATTTTCATATTCTTCCGCCAAATGAACCATAATTTCATCTATTATAGATTGGTAATATCCTGCGCCGTTAAGCTGATTGATGTACGGGAGAAGTTGTTGATAGAGAACGCCCCAAGTATGATAAGGCTTTATTGCAAACGCTCCCATCAATCGGACTGCATTAGTAGTTCTGTTATCTTGTTTGCCAGTCTTATACATTGCGCTTTGCTCCAGCTTGTCAGCAATGGCAAGTAGTCGCCCATATAAATAATCCCTTTCCTTTCTTGTTTCATCAAGTGTCAATGCGATCACCTCCTTTTTTTGTTGTTTATAATGCTTGCGCACTAGAGCGCAGGTAATACTGATGGAGCGGTTCCAATCACCATAGCTGAATTTACCATTACTATCAGTAAATGACATGGGGTTTGATGCTCTTACTATTGCCATATCAACAATGCTTTTCGGAAAGGCAAAATTGCCAAACATACATTCCAGCAGTTGTTTGCGAACCTTCTTTTTCAGTGTATTATATCCTGCATCATTTCCGCCTTTAGCTTTTCCGTAAACTGCGAACAAAATATCATCATATGATGGCGCGCCAATATAATATTTTGGGATTGGTTTTTCTTTTCCTTTTTCGTCTTTTCCTTTTATCCATGCAATTAAATAATAACTAGTTTCCTCGTGCCATTTTACAATATTTTTAAGATAATCATCTTGAGGTAATTCTTGATAGAAAGTCAGCCCCATTCTTCCAGATGTAGCAGCGTCAAAAACAGCTATGCAGATTTTTCTTTTATGTTGTTTGATATTATCCACTTTGCCATAGCCCAGGAAAAGATTGCTAAGTTTTTTCGAATAATCAGCGTATATTTCCAATTCAGCATCTATTAGTTTATCTGTATCCGTTTTTTCCGATTCCATAGATGACCATAGAATAAACGAATTCTCATATGGCTTTACTGGCTGACTTGTATTTGTATCTACCGCCCAAACAATGATTGTTTGCGAATCTGTATTATAGCCATAATTATTAATAAGCCAGCGTAGAGTTTGGTGCATTTTTTGCGATTGCTCATAATCAATAATCAAAGCATCATTTGGACTTGAAAACCGCCCTCTAAATGTATAACCGCTCTTATCATTGCATGATAGTAGTTTGGCATTACCAGTTACGGAATTTATATTTTTGGGATGTTGCTCTGCGATTTGTCTTACAGGCGTGCCGTATAAATAATCAAATAAATCGTCTTGCTGATTAATGTTTTGAGGATTAATATAGTCAATCCAAGATTGTCTTAAAGCTTTGTCTTCCCAAACTTTAGATGTAACATCATCCTTTATTTCTATTATAAACCGTACACCAATTTTCCGTATTTTTTCATAATTGAGTACTCGCATTCCACTTTGCTCATCGTATTCAGATTCTTTGAATAATTGTTTATTGTTCAAATCTGAAATCATTTTTCTTGAATCTACATACGTATAAACAGCCTTCAGTTTAATTTTAGATGTGCCAGAAGCTTGTTTTTCCCATGCATCTAATTTTTCAATATACTTCAATGTTTTCTCATCATTTATTCCTCCCACATAATCAAGTTGATCACAAAGTGGATGGGGAGCAATCCCTGAGGATCGTCCTGCTGAACTATCTGTACAGGGAATTATGATCGTGGTATCGTCATCCCGAGTGGCATTAATAAAGATACCAGCGCTATTTAAAATAATGCAAATTTGCGATTTAAATGTTGTATGAAAAATCGG
>Ga0123353_10012384_pt1 | contig 12117 bp, 7 predicted proteins | sample TergutLab28metaG_3_FD_92763 | JGI IMG/M metagenome (GOLD analysis project Ga0123353, IMG submission 92763) | Labiotermes labralis P3 segment gut microbial communities from Petit-Saut dam, French Guiana - Lab288 P3 | ecosystem: Host-associated > Arthropoda: Insects > Digestive system > Gut ... | reverse complement strand
CCTGTTATTAGCTGTAATAAAGTTCTGTGCAAATCAGTTCATTCTTAACCGACTGGGAGTAGAATTTCTTTTTGCCTGGTGCAGTAATTGTACATGCACTAGCACTGATTGGAGTCTTCAAAGGAAAACCTCTCACTGAAAGTAGAGACAGTATTTGAAATTAAGGAGAATGGAATCATAACCTGTATTTGGATTACACATATTATTCAAATGCATTCTTTGCAATTTATTATAATTCATCAGCCATGATGTTCATTTACTGTAAATATCAACCCATTGCTTGAAAGTTGACCTCATTACAGATATTGCACTGGGCACTGTCAAAAATTATTCTGCCTTATACTCCACTGCACACATTTATTATATTGAAAAATATTTCAGATGAGGTTATGCACAATGTCAGGATGAGCTGCTATGGAGAAACTTGAAGAAGCTTAGGACTGAAGTCTCAATGGAATGAGATGCTATGTTGATGGGTCAGTGCTGCCTGATATTTTGAAAGCACTGCAATCATTAGAAACATCAAGAATTGCATATGAAGTGACGTTACATCACAACCCAGTAGACTTGAACCTTCGGCAACACCGTTGTGAGAAATTCAAAACTCAAACAATGAAATTTGATCACGTTTCTATAAATTAAACACTAAAGGTGATGCATGTGGGACAGAATTAAATTTACCTGACAACTCTGAGAGAAAAACTCATTACTAACATGTGAGTAGTTCTAGAGCAATATATTCAAATGGACAGTCAGATATGACAGCACAGTTTAGAGTTCATTATGTGCTCAGAACTCAACTCCCTTATGAAGTGCAACTTCTATCTTCCCATTTTCTTTCCCGTTTTTATTTCTTATTTTGGAAAACCTGGTGACACTATACCATTAAAGTGTTGGCACACATTACCTGTCTGTACTTCTATGACATGGCCATCTCTCCGGTAGAACATCATACAAACATAACCGCTCTGGCTGCAACACAGAAAACAGCAGACGTAACAACAAATGTTCAACACACATAAAGAGATGAACAAACACTAAACACCAATAACACAGATGTACATCCTACTGAAGGCATCAATGTGTGTCCACATTTTTCATTGTGCTAAGCAAAAAGAGTGTCTCTGTTAGACTGATCCCCCAACCAGGCAGTAAGTACTACCATTTATCTAAATAAAAAACTGACCGGAAGGACACCCATGAGGCTAAGTGCCACACATTGAGTTACACTTTGTGTGGAGGTAAAGCTCCATGTATACTTAACCTGAGTCATAAACAAAGATTAGTGGTTAGTCATACTAAAGTTGTACTGGCCCAGGGAAATGGCCCCCAGTATCAATTGGAAAGAAGGCCTGGTAGGTATCAGAGCATCCACAATAACTGCAAATGCTGGGATTGGAAAGAGCAGGATTGACCACCTGTCAGGACCCCATCTTTGGTAATCCAAACATAGCCACTTCACACTCATTTTGTATACCTCAGTATCAGAATCAGCTGCAGGGGCAGGCAGAGAAAGACACAATGACTGCTGATAACAGTGGTTTACGTGACGAAATGACATGACATGTGCTGCCATATTCATTGTTCTCATGACAGTGCTGAGAAAGTCTTTTAGAATGTGATGCCATGTCAACTGAACTTCTTGGACTCTGATGACACAGGCAGCAAGCCTCTTCAGAATGTGTGTAATTACTTAGTCAACAAGGCATCACATTCCAGAAGACTTGAATTTTCATAACAGATGACCTTCTTGAAGCTGTAATCCCTTGCCATTCTTGCTGAGTAGTGGCACATTGTAATGGCCAGCATTTCTGCAAGATCTGTGGTTCTTGCTGCAGACTCGCTAACAATCCGTGGTCTGTGGTGACAATACGCTGAGCCACTGGGACAGTAGGTCTGCCCATTTCAAAGGATCATAGTGCCTTTCAAACATGAGACACTAACTGTCCTAGGACAGTACATAACTCTAGAAGACTTCCATGTTCAGCAATGCTGCTGTGATAACCTACAATCTTGCAGTTGTCAAGGAAGTGATGATGGCCTAACTGAAATACAATTTTGGCATTTGTCTGGAGTGACTGAGCAAAACAAACCACAGTCAGGACAGCTGGTGTCCTGGTACAGACCTGAGCAGTATATAGGTTATGCACCAGCCTGCTCAGTACCATTTCATATTGTCCTGCCAATCTCATGCTCCTTGATTCAATCACATTAACATTCAGGCAAACAGTATAAATTAATGAACTCAATGTTATGTAAATTTCTACATTCCTCTCTTCCTCCCTCTCTTGCCGATTTCTGATGAAGATTTAAAATTCTTCTGTGATGTCACACTGTGTTGTTGGGTGAGAAGTACCTGATATTTGGGAGGATCATACCGCCTTCATCTTAAGGGTCAAGAAGTCCAAGGGTGACCCACTGATACAGTGTAACATCAAAGATGACTTCAGTAACTGCTGTGAGAACCGCACATCTCACACAAACTCCAATCTCTCTTATAATAAAAGCCAATGAGATGCACTATTTCTCAAACTTATTTTGATAAAGAGCTCTACATGTTTCGGTCAGATCTACTGTCCATTATCAGTAAGGTATTTGTCAGGCTAGATATGTTGACTGTCTATTAGCGAGGTCAGGATGGAACTCCATCCTGACCTCACTAATAGACAGTCAATGTATCTAGCATGACAAATATATACTGCTGTGTATGCAGTGTTGAGACTCCTGATGATGGACAGTAAGATCTGTCTGAAACATGTAGAGCTCTTTATCAAAATAAATTTGAGAAATAGTGCATCTCATTGGATTTTATCATAGAACATATCACGATGCATGGTCCACTGAATGTCGAACCCATTCCTTCATTTGGGTGGAAGACCAGGTTATATACCCATGTTAAAATATCAACCATAGATTTAACTTTTAGGTTACCACACAGAATGCAGAAAGATGCAACATACTTAACTGAATGGTAGCAAGAACTTCTCTAATTTCATTTACTTTCAAATTCATTAAAATATAAGCTTAACTGATGACTCACCCTGAAAAGTATGAATTTTGCCACATTTCGAAGCCCATCCTTGACAAGCTCACTCCATCACTCAAATGCTGAACTGCAGTAATGAGGGATGTAACAATAACACACGAACAAATTCAAGTATAATTTAAACTTGAACAGAAACACAAAGGAATGCAATTTGTTTGAACAACCACTTGGCCGTTCTGCTCACAGCTCTTTTATTTCTCTTTCGTGTAGACCAGATGCGGGACTCTGTTTAAATGAGAGGGTGGGGTATGTTTGGAGATCGTTTAGCAGCACATCCTCTAACGAACCAACTGCTGTGACCAGCCTAACACTGATTCGGGAAAGTTGCAGGAGGGAAAATACAACCACCAGAAGACCCTAGGTTTTACTTATGTTCTGCTGTAATAATAGGCAAGTATAGAGCAAGGGCAAGAGTCTATAGAGAAACAATAGAAGGATGCAGATCTCAACAATAACCACAAGTATTACACAGTTATTGTTGCTGACGATGAAGATAAACCCATAAAACACACGCTTGTTCATAATGCTCCATTTCAGTTTCACAAGTTCCTACACCTGCCACAATGTTATTACTGACTGCAAGTAAAGTAATCCTTGTGTTACAGGAATGTAAGCAGCCTACATGTTTCCAAGGACAACATTCAGAACATGTTTCCTGAAAATCACTCAGCTGGTCCAAAAGTTGAATTGAAGTTTGTGTGGGGAAGACACAAACATGCGCACAGATGACATTGTGCTCTAATGAGCTACTGTTATTCTTTGAATGAGGGAAAGTGGGCTAAATATTATAGCTGAAAGAGAATGTTTCAAGCAATAAAGCATGTAAAAACGAAAATTAGGTACAGCTCAAATACCACAACACACAGAACATGAACCTGGTGAGACATATATGCTGGGAGTAGAGAGGTTCTAGATAATCCTGTGCAAGTCCATTTTACTCAAACCTGTATCCATGTAGTTTTGTTAAGTGAATGCAAAAGTTTCTTCACAGCAAACCAGAGCAGCACACGCTTGCTTGTACAAGATGCACGAATCTTTACCCACAGATTCAAGTCTCCTGGAATGTGATGCTGTGTCACTGGGTGAGTGGTTTCAGGTGTTCTGTAGTGTCATGACATCTTCACCTTCAAGGGTACACAGTCCAAAACATGAAGGCAACATGATCATTTGAAATGCCTGGTACCACCAACTCCACACAACAGTGTCACCTTCCAAAAAGCTTGAAACCTCAGCAACAACTCTGAGAACCTCAAATACCACAAAATAATGTTTTTTTTTAATTTGTAGGCCATTTTTTTAATATAAGAGCTTCCTTATCTTATGAAACATTTTTCACTCAATTAAGGTTAATTTGTGTCTCGGGAGAAACTTTTGACCCCCAAAGCCCATTAAAACTTATAAGATGGGAAGTAATGGTAAGTTAATTTTTGTTTTACAAGTTTTTGCTTTATAGGCAATTTTTGAGAAATGAGTTGAGCTTCTAAGACAAGTGATTAATGTAGTGTAATACTACCATCAGTGTACAGAAAGTCTGCTAACTGCCAAACCATGAAAGATGGAATTACCCATGTCAAGTCTCTACATCAGTCCATCTGATACACTTACCCATGTCAACTTTGTACTTCAGTCCATCTGTGGCAGAACATACATGCTTGAATATTACGTTCATGATGTATTGCTCTCATGTTAACCCTTTAAACCCTGAGTTAAATCCCACCCGCCATCTGCTGGCATTATTAGGAGCTCACCATATTCTCCATGTTAGCAGGATAAAGGTTAAAGTCAGGACAGTTCACATGCTGTTAACCGCAGAAAGGGTACAGCAGTGGTATGACTCACCAACCCATGGTGAAATGCGTGACAAGGTGCACCACATCATGGGGGGCCTGTCTCTCTTCAGTGCAGACAACACGCATCTCCTGGTGTTGGTGATTGCTACCAACATCACCTGTCAGCCCCAAGGACATCACCACCCCATGGCTGTTGGGGTATCTGAAGATCAGAGACAGAAAGAAGTGGGACATGTCTTGCAGACAACTGTACTTTGGTACGTTTCTACGACACTACAGGATGTCACATCACTGAGGACAGGAATGTTCATGTGCTACATAAGATGCATACCCCTGAACAGTGCTGCCACTGCCTGTGTGCTGGCTGGCCCCTGGCTGCGCTGTCATGTTGGTAATCCTGAGTGTCGTGTTGTGCTTGTGGAACGTATATGCGCGTCGGTAGTCCAGCGTGTGCCAGTGCTGGGATGCTGTCAGCCACAGTGGAAACTTGCATTTGCTGGGAGAGGGCGCTGCAACACCACCACTCACTTTTTTGGCACCTCATTATTACCACAGGGAAGTGGGCAAAGTTTCAGAAGGAAGCAGCAGAAACACACATCCTAGTAGCATATGACATTGGATATCCAACTTTCATTTTACCCAAGTTTCATATCAACAACAGCTAGAGGCATCGCACTCCATTCTCACAAATGAGACTTTGGTGACAAGCCATGGTAATAAAACCATCGTACACACACGACTGAATTGAAAACCTTAAACAATTTGTAAGTAGCTAATTACTGCAGACAGATTCAGAACAGTTCTGTCAAGATTCAGCATATTGCTACATCTAACATGGTACATGCTTCTAACCCTTGCTGATAGCTTGCTGTGCCTGCAAGCCATCAGTCTTTTTTTCTGCACATTTTAGTATTTAAACTGACTCACCTATCCTGCAAGAAGGAACTGCCACTACCTAAATCAAGTTTTGCTAATTTCAGATTTAGAGCTTGTACACTGTGTCTACTGTTTTCCATTTTATGACCCCATTGCACCATGCAACCTTACAGTTGGATGTAACAGTGACACAGCTACTGAAGTGCTGTCAAGTTTCCCAGCAGGCATCATTCTCAAGCTGTGAGCCTGATGCCTGATGGGTGCGACTCAGAGCAAACCTGTCTGACGTAGAGGTTAAATTCACAGTCTTTATTTTAGCCAACAACTATCTTTTGTCACATCGCACCATTATTCTAATGCACATGTGGGTGGTTGAACGGGTCGGCTGGGTTAGTAAGATGCACGACCTGACAGGCAGTGGTAACTAATAGTTGTCAGGTAAACTAATGACCCTAAGTTATGATTAAGCATCAACCAGTACTCTCCAAAGTGTTCCATACGTTTAATAATGTGTAACAATTGGATGTAATGTTTATTCAGAACAGATAATAGATGTTGTGGGCACAAAAAGTGCACCAGTAATTATGATGGGACTGATCCAATAGTTCTGCATATATATACAGTGCGCAAGGTTCCCTGAAGTCAGGCTAATGAATATAGCCTTACAGCTTGTCAGTAATGCACACACAAAGCCAAACATAAAAAAAAAAAGAAGTTAAACAGCAACATTAGAAATTTGAATCTCAGCATGAATTATCTCAATGAATTCTCTGATATCTGTTTCAGACTGATTGGTACAGATGATTACTTTGGGATTATGGAATGGATGGCTCTTTGCTCAATAAGCACCTGTCTGTTACTGCAGGTTACTTTAGAAGACATTTATATATAATGAGGCCGAGTAATAACCACATCTGTAGGAAATGCAGTACTGAGGAGGAGACCTCAATCTACATTTTGTGTGAGTGTGAGGCCTTGGCTTCACTCAGACATATACATCTGGGTTCCTTCTTTTTGGACCCTGAGGATATCAGGAAACTAAGTATAGGGGTCATCTGGAACTTTGCTAAAGGAACAGGGCTCCTTTAACTTAGTGTAGAGCAAGGGGCACAAAGGGCCTGTCTTAAGGCCTAGGTGCATCCGGCCTGGAAGGGCTTGAACCAAAATATCATTCAATTCAATTCAATTACTGCAGGTTTCTATGACATCCTGATAATGATGATGATGATGATACCAGTTTTATCTTGCAAGTGAAACACCAGTGGTGTACTGCATCTGCTGGTGGGAGACACAACAGATAGTGGACACTGTAGCAGGTTTGCCTGTGCTGTGTGTGCTGTGTCAAAACACTGAAGTCTGTTTCATGGACTGAGTACTGGGGTGCACCAGCACAACAGGCACTTTGTAAACTTGCGATGATCAGGAGAGGTGCAGCTGGAGTGAATGCAGTGCTCTGGGCAAAGTTCTGAATGGTGTACACGTACGTGAAGAGTGAAAGACCTATGCTGATGTTAACAGAAAGCTGTTCTTTTTCGGATAAGCCACCAAGTAATAACATTTTTGAAGATTTTTTGGGATGGAGTTGCCCACTACAGGTATATTTACGTATAGGAAATAAATTTTAGAATGATAAAATATTAGTAATCATAAATATTATTTTCAGTAGCTCAAACAATAAACTGATGAGTGGCAATTAACTGGACAGGGTGTAGATAGATGTGATTAGGACTAAGTTGAGATTCTGGAGGTAATGAAGACAACAATTACAAACCCTAGCCAGTGTTGCTGTCCTGTGCGCAGACGTGCACTGATAATGTCACAAATACGAAAAAGAAGTGTTACCAGTTTCATGGACAAGTGTGTTTAATAACAAATAACACAGGTAGAGCTGTCTGTGTCCACCCTATTAACTGAACTCATGTACGGACAGTCAAGGTATATCTCCACTTATTCTTAGCCTCAGTGCTAGATGGAGGTGAGTGAATAAGTTCATGCCTGGATCGCTCGCTTGAGAAAACGAGACTCCAGTACTTAGTGAATTGGAGACTGAGTGGGCCTCAAAGTTGGTCTGGACGTTTCGGAGAAGATGTAAATCTCTTGCCCCTGCCTGGAATCGATCCATGATTCCTCAGTTGCCAGCCCATGGTCTAGTCACTATACTGACTGAGCTATCCCAGTTAACAAGAATTCAATCATTTATTATTAATCTGCTGGCAAAACAGCCATAAGGCCAGTTACAAAAGAGAGTAAGTGAGATGTTAACAGACACATCCAATAACAACATACAAAGGAAAATACAAATCAACAGACAATAGGACAAAAAGGCACATGATGTACTTGGTCAAGTAACAAGATTTAAGAACGAAACTTATTACTGAATACTGAATGCTGCTGCCATGGTGCAATTTAATTCAGTTTAAACAATAACATTACTACACTAACCCTTCCGAAGAGTCATGGTCCGTGACCCCTCCATGGGGCTGAACAGACCATTGCATGTTGCATCCCCAGACTGGGCCACTCTGTAGTCGATTCCATCATCTCTTGTCTCCAAGGTATGATATAGACCATCCCCATTCAAGTCTCCAGCTCCAGCAACTCCGGGCAGGGTTGACTTCTCGTACACGAAGCACCTGTATCGGTCCTCGTTGGAAGTGGCATGGTTGTGGTGGATTTTACCCACAAGGTAGCGTGACGAGCCTTCCTTCCATGTGGCAAGACACTGCAGCTCTTCCACTGTGCAACAGCAAACAGTCCATTAACACTTTATAGGCTACTGCATAACTGAGTTATGGTTAAACGTTCAGTTTGAACTGCAAAGTAAACACTCTCCATCTCAGTTATAACAAGACAGACAACGTATGTATACTGTAACATTGAGGCACGTTTGTGCAATCATCATTGGCACTGAAAAGCAATAAGTATTACATATTCCAAGTGTGTGTTTGTAGCCTTAGGTATCCAGCATGCAATGAGCATGCGCCATGTTGTCATTGTGGCATGTCAGGCACTACAACATTTTTCTATATTGTCTCATAAACGGCACGATTTTCGAAAAGCAGTTGTTGAACACAAAATGTGTGTTTTGAGTTTCTCTACAAATTTTGTCTGAAACAATTTTCATTCTAAGAAGGAATGAGGGAGATATGATCGAAAATATATATCGGTCTTCATGAAAAGTACCTGTCATCCTTGTTTGAATTTAATGAAACTTGTATTTTCTTGACAGATTTTCGAAAAATCATCAACTATCAAATTTCATGAAAATCCGCCCAGTGGCAGCCAAGTTGTTCTATGCAGACAGACGCTTATCGCAATATTGCGAATGTGCTTAAAAACCAACCAGTTAGTGTTGCATCGGGTAATAATCACTGTTTGTAACAAGATCAATACTTACTAAATTACTTACTTACTCGCTCACTCACTCCATGCAGCAGAGTCCTTCTTGAGAAGCTGACCCATTCTCAGCTACTCAAGAAATTCCCCACATTTTATGAAACCTGATGGTTCATTACTGCATTCACAAGTGCCCGCCACCTGCCCCTGTGCTGAGCCAGCTCGATCCAGTCCATGCCCTAAAGATCCTTCTTAATATTATCTTCCCATCTATGCCTGGGTCTTCCAAGTAGTTTCTTTCCCTGATATTTCCCCACCAAAACCCTGTATATACCATACATTCTACATGCCACGTCCATCTCATTCTTCTCGATTTGACCATCCAATTAATATTTGGTGTGGCATACAGACCACCAAGTTTCTTTCTGAGCTCCACACAGAACACATAGAAACACTGCGTGGGCAGAACGTAGAATGTTAAACCTGGTGGCATAAATAGTAACCACTGGGACTTAAAGGGTTAAACATTAGTGATTTCTCTAAAGTCAAGTGACGTCACTGGGGCACAGCTCCGGCGCAAACACACCCTGCCTAAAAAGTTAAAACACAACCCCAAACAATGAAATGCCACAGTGTTGCACTGACCACACCATGCGCACTAAACATACAGGGCAATTGTGTATGTTATGCTTTAGGCTTTTCCCTGCACCCATCTTCAGGCCAAGCGAACACCTTTTGTCGTTTCTCTGAGCATGTCACATGTCACGGTATGTGCCGGCGGATACCGGATATCTGTCTTAAAGCTGCTGTGCTTGGAAAAGAACGCCCGATGTAAATACAGGCATTCTATTACAACTAAAGTTTTGCACAACATGTAAGCAAGTTTCAAATGAACCCTTCCTTTCACTGCACTTAGTCAAATAACATACTAAATGTGCGCCATTTTCCTTCATATTGCATAACAATTTACCTAAATTTCTCACACGTGACACAAAATGTCACATGCATCTACGCTCTACAGTTCTACAACGCGCTCAGTATTTAGAACGTACGCCACTGGTAGTCGCCACTGCTGTCTGATGCGTTAAGTGGTCACATCTTACAGTTGCTCCCACACAATGACACTGGGCATGACCCCCCTTCCTCAGGTCATGGCTAATGGTCGTGGGAATGTCTTCAGGCAATCTGCCATTAACTGCATGGACAATACGAAAATGGACGTTAGGGATGTGCAATGAATAGCGCTGCTGTAACACAGCTGTAACTGTACAGACACTGCTGTTCAGTGGGCAAGTCTAATGGCAGGTACACTGAACACAACAGCTGAACACAATAGGCAGGATTTGTGTTTCACTGAAAGAGTGCTAACTCATGAGACGTTCGTTCATAATGACATTAACTGACTAACCAACTTACCAACCAACCAACTAACTAACCAATTAACTAAACAGCCATATGTAGAAGAGTGCTTATTGAGAAACTAACATTCCCACAGGCATTAAAGAAATTCCCCGCGTCTTATGTAATCCTTGATTCATTACCGCGTTCACAAAATCCCGCCACCTGTAACTATTCTCAGCCAGAACAATGCATTTCACGTCATCCCAAATAATTTATTTAATATCCGCTTTAATATTACCCTTCCATCTACGCCTAGGTCTTCAAAGTGATCTCTTTACTTGGGTTTTCCCCGCCAAAACTCAACATGCGTTTCTCTTCTCCCCCTCTCGTGCCACATGCCCCCTCCATCTCATCCTCATTGATTTTATCACCGGAATAATATTACGTGAGAACGTTATTTTATCTGACAACTCGCATGCCTTCTTCACGCATAAGTTTCGCGGGGTGGCTGGCAGCGCAGCGCTCGCCGCTATTACAGTTCGCCGCCAGTCGGAGTCCACACGTTTCAGTTCTCTGCTGACAGACACGCGTCACGTCTAACAAACGCACTGTTGGTGGCAGGTCTTAGCTTTATAAGGGAGCCGACAGGAAGTGAGAGCAACAGTTGTCAGATGAAATAATTTCTTACATTTGTTGTCACTTTCAAGTATTTACTGAGTTAGGCAAAAATTTTCCTGGGAGAAAAAAATTCCTGCGTTTTTATACTCTGGCAGAGTTCGGAAAGCCGAGACGTTTGCCTGTGTGCAAGGTGTGGCGGTCCAAGCATCCCCTACCACCATCACCACCACCACCACCACCACCATCACCACCACCATCACCACCCGGAACCCATACTTATGAAAACATTTGTGTTACCAGCACAATGCAGCTCAACAACGGGACCAAAACCATTCAACCTGTGGAACACATTAATAGCAAGACACGCAAGTACATGCAATGTACCATGGAGGCGTGTTCGTGCAATCATTGTTACAAGGGAAAAGCAATTAGTATAACATTCTGAGTGTGTGTCTGCAGCCTTAGGTATCCAGCACGCAATGCGCATGCGCCATACTGCCATCTGCGGGCTGCCCGCTCTACAATATTTTCCCACATTATCTCATAAAAGGAAGGATTTTCGAAAACAATATTAGGCATAAAATGTGTGTTTTTTTTATTTCCCCCACAACTTTTGTTCCAAATGTTTCTCATTCTAAGAACTGAGAGACAGAGAGAGAGAGAGAGAGAGAGAGAGAAATGGTCAAAAATTTCTATCGGTCTTCATGTAAAGTACCGTTATTCTTGGCATATTGTAAAGGAATTCGAATTTTCTCGACAGATTTTTGAAAAATACTCCAAAATCAAATATCATGAAAATCCCCCCCCCCCTTTGGAGCCCGGTCGTTCCATGCGGACGGACGGATGGACATGCTTGACGAAGCTAATAGTTGCTTTTTCGCAATTTTGCGAAAGAGCCTAAAAACTACAATGCACCAAATAAGTGGCAGGATTACTGGCACACCGGTGTGTCTGCACTGCCTGTATGCTAGCACATCGCCGTGTCTGCACTGCCTGTATGCTAGCACACCGCCGTGTCTGCACTGCCTGTATGCTGGCACACCGCTGTCTGCACTGCCTGTATGCTAGCACACCGCCGTGTCTGCACTGCCTGTATGCTGGCACACCGCT
>Ga0123353_10012381_pt1 | contig 12118 bp, 9 predicted proteins | sample TergutLab28metaG_3_FD_92763 | JGI IMG/M metagenome (GOLD analysis project Ga0123353, IMG submission 92763) | Labiotermes labralis P3 segment gut microbial communities from Petit-Saut dam, French Guiana - Lab288 P3 | ecosystem: Host-associated > Arthropoda: Insects > Digestive system > Gut ... | reverse complement strand
TTCAATAGTTATTAGTTCCTAATTTGTCATCAACTCTTCCTTCACAGCAACAACAGATCAAAAACATTTAATGTAATCAAAAACATATTTCATTTTCAACCCACCACATTGGAGATTCAAGTATTAAAAAGTCTGTACTGGAAAGAAAATGATGCTGATGCCCTGCTTAAAGAAGTGTACATGGAATAAACTATATCAAGGAGGGGGGGGGGGATAATTTGCATGAATCAAATCCATGTTACCACCGGTAATGTGATCAGGCAATTTACTTACCATCTGGAGAAATATGTACAATAAAATCATACATGAAAACAAGTTCTGTTTTGACCCCTTCCATAAAAGTGGAAGAAACTACCATTGTATGAGTGTGTGATGTTAACAGAGTATTTTATGTTTAGAGCAGAGGGGAAGGTAAAGTTGTGCCTGCCCATGCCATGGAAGCATACAGAGAAAAGATACATAGCTCCACTCATTCTTAACCGTGGTTCTAGATGGAAGTGAGAAGTTAACTTCACGCCCTGGGCACTTTACCCCCAGGAAAACAGCCCTGGACCCACTGAGTAGGAGGCTGGGTGGATGGTTAGAAGAGAAAAATCTCTCCCTCCTGCCATGAAACGAGCCAAAGACTGGTCACTATCCTTACAAAGCTATCCACATAACAGACCTTTTTCTTCTAGCATTGTTGTGGAAGGCTGAGATTTAGACATTCATGTGAAAACAAAAGTAAAATCAATGCATCGAAACATATTCAACACTGTGTGGTGTTTACTACACATACTATGCATAGGCTGCATATATTAATAAAAACCTCTACTTTTCTTGCTTATCCAAAATTTGATTATGACGTTACAAATTCTTCCCTCCTACATTCTTCACTGCAGTTTGCTATGCAGATAAAACAGCTGATGTGCTGCATTACTCTTTAACATTTTTTCCTTTAATCTGTGACACACTTAAACTGCTTGATAGTTACTCAACAGTTACATTTCATTTGAGACTGATTCATTCATACATGATATTAATTATAAAATAATAAATTCAATGTTCTAATACTAATAAAAGTAAACTTAATAAGTAAAAATGGTAACCACTTTATTAATTCTCCCTAAATATTTCAGGCAAACAAAGAATGCCATCACGGAGACAATTCTATGAGTTGTAGTGCAACTAATTAAGTTTACAAAAATCCTATTTTATATTTAACATAAAGTCAATTTTGCATGCAAAAATTCCACAAGCATTATTGAATTTATATTTTACTCTTTTCCTTTAGTATTATTTAACAATGATATTAAATGTAACACTATGCAGCATTGGTGATGACGAAGAAATGTGCATGAAGCAGTAGTGGAATTATGCTGCAGGATTAAACTGAAGTACATGGAGAAAAACCTTGGTAGTGCCACTTTGTCCACTACCAATCCCACGTGCAATGGCCTGGGACTGAAATCATGCCTCCAGAGAGGCTGATGATTAACCACTTACAGAACAGCATGATCCTATTTCACTCTTCACATATTCACAAGAAAACAATCCCTAAGTACCTTGTGACACAATGCAGTTGAAAGCAGAGAGTGAGGCAATAGGCATCGACTGTCAGCCATTCAGCTGTTTCTATGTGAAGATTGTGATACCTTAATATTTTCACATTTCTTTAAAGTTCTTACAAATTGGCTTTTTCATAACAACCATCTTATTCTTGTGTTTTGTCATACTTGTCATTTACTGCATTTTTTTAAAATGTTGTTCTGTTAAAATCTTTCAAAAACTGTATTAATGAAAATAATGAAGAACAACTATGAATACAGTTTAATTATTCATGTACACACCACGTATTCATATGGGATGACATGTACACACACAGTAATTTGAGGATAGATGTGCTGTGAGATACTGAACCATAACTTAGTGCATTGAAAACTTTTAAGAACATTGCTCTAGCACATCTGATATGTCTATGATCCATGCAGAGTACATCCTAGCAGTATGAGAAAACAGCTCAGGAGCTGAAAGTTATAAGAAAAGGGACAGAAAAAGTATTTTGAAAACTTTGAAAGGCTGACTAGAAAATCTGTAAGGGCCAAGAGCTTCATATCAATAAAAAAAAGAAGAAATACGAGGGTTGTACCGAAAGTCATGAGCAACCATTTTTTGCATGCAAACCGGGAACAGTAGAAGAAGGAGAGTAGGGCGGTAGATGGAACCAGCTGTTGTGTTATCCTTGAGTGTCTCGTGACATCAATAGCTTGCATCACGTGACCAGTATCACTCCTAACAAAATGGCCGACGATATGTCGTTTCACCAGTGTGCTGTCATCGAATTTCTTGTTAAAGAGGAAGTCCCTGCTGCAGAAATTCAACATACACTTCAGCATGCTTATGGAAGAGTGTGCATGGGTGCGAGTAGTGTTCGAAGATGGGTGAAACATTTTAAAGATGGGAACACGAGCATCCAAGATCAGCCTCGGAGCGGTCGCCCTCGAACAGCATCAACTGAATGCAACAAGGAGAGAGTAGATGAGATCATTCAAGACGACAGGCGTGTGACTGTGGACACAATAGCCCGAACACTTGGATTAGGGCACAATGCAGTACAGGAGATGATTGAAAGCTTAGGCTATGGGAAAGTTTGTGCTCGTTGGGTCCCGTGCTTATTGACCGAAGACCACAAAGGTCAGCGAAAAGCCATCACCTCAGAACTGCTGCAGAGATATCGACATGAAGGCGACGATTTTTTGCTCCGTATTGTGACAGGTGACGAAAGCTGGTTTCACCATTTCGAGCCTGAAACGAAACGGCATAATATGGAATGGTGCCATTTGCATTCTCCATCAAAGAAGAAGGCAAAGACAGTGCCATCAGCTGCGAAGGTGATGGGCACAGTCTTCTGGGATGCAGAGGGTTGATTTTGGCCGAATTCCTGGAACCTGGGCAAACCATCACTGCTGCTCGTTATGTTCACACACTGCACAAGCTCCGTCGTGCATTGTGTGATAAACGTCCGGGACGAAACATCATCACCCTGCATGACAACGCTCGCCTCACATCGGCAGCAATTGCAAAGATGGGGTGGGAAGTTCTTCCACACCCCTCCTATAGTCCTGATCTGGCACCCTCCGACTACCATCTTTTCGGATTTGTGAAGGATCAGCTGCGCGGACAACGTTATGAGACAACGGAGGCAATTCGGAAAGCAGTGCATCAGTGTCTTCGGATGGCTAGAACGGAATTTTACAGAAGGGGAATTTTCAAACTCCCAGAATGCTGGGAGAAATGTGTACAAAGAAGTGGCGATTATGTGGAAAAATAAAGAAAGGTCTGAAAGGCGGTGTACTTGGTTTGTCAATAATAAAGCATGTTACTTTACAAAAAATTGTTGCTCATGACTTTCGGTACGACCCTCGTAATTGAAGGACCGTGCAACTCTTCAAGAAGAAAGAAACAGTCAGTGAAATAAACCTTACCCCTGCCAAGATGGACACTTTTATGTGCTGATACTGAAACTGAGAGGTATGATCCTGCTAATTGGTCAGAGTTGTTAGACTAAAAGATTTAATTGAAAGAGGTACTTTACAAATATTAAGTAGTGACTTTTATTTTCCAAAACCTGGTGACAAACAGTACTGTTCTCAAGAATTCTATATGCAAAAATTGCGGCATGAAGAGGGTATTCAAAGAAATTGGCTAATTTACTTTACAAAAGCCAATGTAATTTTTTGCTTCTGTCACAAATTTTACAGCTCAATGCCAGGTAACCAGTAAAGTTCTTCAATTTCTAAAATCATTAGAAGATTCCTTCCCTAACACCGAAATCACTTACAGGATGTTAACAGATCCAGTTATGATGGCAACAGGACAGTAGTTTTTCAAAACTGAAAAAGGATTAAGAACTGAGGACAGCTATGGTCAAGGGATGATGGATGGTCTAGCTCTTTTGGGCATCAAGAAAGGAGCATCCAACATTCAGTACAGTAACCTCATCCCAGTGTGCTGCAAGGAAATAAAGGAAGCTGGATTTTGTGCAGGTAGCACCACTGTGATGTTAAGTCATACTTAGAAATATATTTAAGTGGTAACTTCACTGAAATCTGAAAGGAACAGGAAAAAGTGCATTCTCTAATATACATGCAAAACAATGTGTCACCATTGTCATTGGCTGTACAGGCTATGGGACCTAATTTTTTATTCACAAAAGGGGGACCCCACAAAGATTGCTTCGCCTCAAACCTCTCTAGAAATGGCTCTGCCTACACACACACATATGCACAGAGGGTGTCCAGATGGAAATTTTTCTTAACATTTTTATAAATGTGTATTTTACTTTACAACAAACTGTAGGTTATTGGTGACAGAGAAAACAGTGGTATGCTGCAATTGAAACTAAGACAGATACAATTTACAATATGTACATAATATATACATAATAAATGTGAAAATGCAGAAACCTTACTGTAAATGAATGATCTCATAATCAATCATGTGTCATCATTGATATCTCTGGTATCATTGCTCTCATTACTACCTACATCAGTAATGGATCTACCCAGAGCACCTTCTCCCAATAAGATAATTTGCACTTCTCTACACAACAACAAGAAGCAACCCTATTGTTTTTTGTAATATTCCTACCACTGAATTATTATTATTTTTTGGGATCTACATGTCAGGCACCTTAATCCCTTTTTCCTCAAGATATGCCTTTAAGTTGCTGCTTACCACCAAAATTTAATTCTTTCCTTCAACACTGGGAGAAGACTCTTACATGGATTGTTGTATGATATATATAACAACCCTCAATAATATCTACCACTCACCAGTGAGTCATCTGTCTCAGCACTTCTGGCATTTGGGAATTTTATTTATTCCCAGGTGTTGACAAGACACAGTTTTCACTTTCCTTGCTTTCATGTGCTATGTACTGCATTGTTCTTGTCGATACATTACATTTTCTGCCTTTTTAGTATGTTTAGATTGGGAAGACTGACACACTTGTGTACTACTCATTTGTCACAGCACTTTATGATGTTGGCAATGAGATTTCTCTGTTTGCTTTGGACTATTGAGTCCACAGTTCCTTTCTGGTACCACAGCAGCTGAGCAGAATCAAACTAACATAATGTAACTGCAATGCACACAGAAAGGCATATACACCACTAACTGTGTCTTACAAAATGCAGGAAGTAGCAGTGTCACCTAAATACATAAAAAAGACTATATGAAGTTTCCAATTTCCAATTTCTTTTGTTTACATTTTGGTTTCAGGTTTCAATTTTCTGCAGCAAATTCTTGTTTCACAGTGTTGCATCATTTGCCACCATTACATATAGGTTAGATGTGTTTATGTCTGCCAACCATTCATCTCCGTAGGAGAAACTGAACTGTGTGAACAATGGTCATAATGTAAAATTTAAAACACACCAGAAACATGTACAAATCCTCAAAATTAAGTAATAGTGAAAAAAAGGTATTAACTGCATTCATTTTTTACTTGTTCCTGACTATGAAACTTTAAGACAAAATTTATATGGCAGTGATAGGATTTTGTGGCTTATCAGAATAAAGAAAATTTGTTGTTACTTCTTCTTTCTGCCCATCACTTCAAGCAATTGGCTGCAGTTCTAAATAAGAGATATAAAATTCTTTCAAAAACACTGCAGTGTAATGGAATCTTGGATCTCAACAGAAGACAGAGACAAAATATACATATATGCAGCAGACTGATGTGTGTCACTTACATGACAAACAAAGACTCCACAAAGTGTACAGTCCAAAAAGAAAGTAGTACAATTACATTGCATACATTCAAATGAAATTTCTGTACTGAATTCTTTCATGAAATAATAAGAAAAAAAGCAAAATTTGAAAAGGGTCAAACTCAGCTGTGTATGATAGAAGGACTGTTTCTAAACCTGGTGCATGGGTGGATCGATTCATTCTACAATGTACTTTTCATTTCAAATTTTAACTTAAATATGTAAGAAAAAACAAATTATACCATGAACAGGTGGAGAAATGGGCATTTAAAACTAAAAAGACTTTGGATGTCAGTGATCCTATCTCCTTGTGTCAAGCTGCTCCACAAGAGGCTCCAAGTCATACACATTCCTGCATACATAGAACAACAGGGTAGGGTGCAGGAGACTGCCGTGTTACCATGTGTGTGTATAAGGCCCTTATGCTTGTATGGCTGGAGAGAAGCATATCATACCTTCAGGATAGAGGTTAGCAATTAAAAAAGAATGCATTAATTGGCAACAAGTTCCCCTAGTACAGCAGGCATAATGGAATTACAAACTCCATTTTGCTTTTTACACAAAAAAGCATCATTTGTTCCATGTCAACGCAGCTAGGAATATGCAAAGGGAGAATGTGCAAGAAACAACTCTCATTAACTGTTGGAAACAAAGCCAGCATTGTGCAACATGTCTAGAAATAGTCCACAATACCTAATTTCATATTTTGTGGTTAACAAATATGCTATCCAGCTCCACATTACAAGATTAATGGTTACATGAATAAAAACATTCAATTTAATTAACAAACTAAACATTATACACTGACCTTGAACTCAGGGAGAATGTACACTGTTTTACCAGTCTTACCATTAAATAAACTGAATGGCTGAGTAAATAAATTTGAGTCTGACAAAAATGAGGACCTCTTGCTTTCACACTATTTTATGACTGTACCAAAACAAGGAAGACATGCATATCCTTGAAAAATCTAACACCACTCTCAATATAACATATAAATATTTGCTATAAACTGAATCCAAAATCTTGAAACACACTGCAAATTCACATTTTTTGGAGTGTGCTAAGATTCTGCAGAATACATGGACATTTACAATTTGTGCAAACATTTTGTACTTATACATATTTTAAACAGGTGTTTCCCAGTACACTGCACAGCTGGGGAGTTTTATTGACTTCCTGTTCTTTGATCCCTTGTTCTCTTGCTATGATCACATACCAGGTACAGCCACAGCTTGCTGATTCTTTGGATCCCCAAAGCACATTAGCTGCAGTCGCATACGAACACGAAACTCAGCCAAGATTTCTTCTACAACCCTGTAAAACAAACCTGTTTCTTAACAAAAGCTTGTGAAGACAGCAAACTGCACCTTTGAGCAGGAATGCTCATCATTTCTTTGTGCGTGAGCGTGCGAGTGCATGTGTGCATGCATGTTCAACAATCCAACAAAGAAATAATGACTATATAAAAATCCATTTTCAAGTACATTGCAGAAAATTTGGTGACATAACTACACCGTATAAAATCCACTCTTATTAGTACACACAGAACAAACTGGTATATTGCCCTTTTCAAATTCAGTACTACTGAATCAAGCTCTGCATGCAATAACAGTCTGTACAAGAAAAAATGAGTGGTAAATGCATTTTCCAGGATAGCATAGTCCATACAGCACCTCGCTATGGGCTGGACGGTCCTGGGATCGAATCCCAGTAGGGGTGAGATTTTCTGTACCTGTCCACACTGGTCCTGGGGCCCACTCAGCCTCCTATACAATGGGTACCGGGTCTTTCCTGGGGGTAAATTGGCTGGGGTGTGGCCTTGACCACCCACCCCCCAACTAGAGCCAAATTTAAAGAAACAGTAGAGCTATACCTCTACTCCTCCTCTGGGCCTTTGTGGCCTGTTCTAGGAAAAACTTTACTTTTAAATGCATTTCAGGCCAGAAGTATATGAGAAATATTCTGGTATTTTGCAAATTCCAGTCGTCAATATCATTCCACGAAATTCATATATATTGAAAAACTGCTGTATGACAAACAACAGGCAAAGTAAAATGATTTTTCAAAAGTACATTCTAGAAAACTGTGAATTTTTTGTTTGCATAATGTGCTTTTCAGAAACTTTACTGTTACTACTCACAATACAGCGACTGAAACTTCAGAAATAAATGTAAAGTGGTACCTTGATACTAAATGTACCTAAATTATCTACAAATATCCAACATGCATAAGAACAAACTGTACTAACGCAAAAGGTTAGATTTTAAGTACATTACTTTCGCAAAGCTACTTCAGCTGTTACAAAAAGCAAAAAAGAATCCAATTGTTACAAGTAGCCCCACATTATTTCTGTACTTACTTCTTGTCAGCTGTATTGGTCAGTGGTGGAATTGCCTCTAGTGCTTCATCGAAGAAACTTCTGCAAACAGAAACATACCACTCAGAATGTAGTTCTATTTGAAATGAATGTTAATCTTATACCACATTTCATTATCAACCATCAATGATATATAAATTTAGCATTTGGCAGTGGTTGTTTAATAAAACACCAACTAATCCTATGCATTCTTCAATGCCAAATCAGTGAAAGCTTGTAAAAACTAACTGAGCTGTTGGTGTAGTGAACAGTTTGACTGTTTCCTGTATAGCCTGAATGTCAGCCCGTGCTTGCTCGTTGCCTTCTGCACTGAAGCGAGTTACACATGACATCAGACGTGATAGTTCTTCTGCTACCGTTTCAACTATCTGTGTCAGTACACGTGATACGAGGCTTGGGGACACCCTATGTACCTGCAAGATAAAATATTTAAAAAATGATGCTATCACATCTCATTCAAAACAGCTGCACATAAAAATCAAAACTCGAATAACAGACACTACAACAAATTTTACACAGCCAACAAATTTGTCACAAAATCATTTTGCTATAATATGAACTACATTCCTACCTTATCTCCTTGTCATAAAGAATAAAATGATTACATTATCACTGGTAAAACCCGGTTTCTAAGTTAGGACATGCAGCAAGGCATTCCTTGTCACTTTCTATTAATCATACCATATGATGCATGCAAAATGGCAATAATTAACGATCAGTGATGAAAAGCAAATTATCATCATCATCATCTGTAGTTTCTCCATTTAATGTCTCTTTGTAGAATGCATTTCTAATAAATAATGTATAACACTTTCTATCAATATTGAACAAACTTAATGGTCAGAGATGGAAATTTACCATGAGCATAAAAAACTGTATTGTTTAGCTCTGTAAAAGCACCAAAACTCTAACAAAGCATAAAAATTACACATACATGGTCTGCAACATCAATATCAGCTCAAGTGAAGCAAAATTTGTGTAACAGCAGATGTCACTTAGCAGCATCTAGTACCTGAGGTACTAGATGAATATTATTTTCTCTCTCTCTCTCCCCCCTCTATCTCTACACATGCGTGCACACACACACACAAAACTACCAAAAAAACAAATACTTTTCTTAGGGGTTTCTTAAAATACAGTAGGGTCTCATTTTATGGTGGTTTATTTTATGATGATTCATTTTTATGACCCTTGTCCGAGTGGGACCGAGCACTCCTGACTTGTGGTGCATCAATGTCGCAACTCAAGCGTTCTTTCTCTACTTAATGTGCTTCTAGCTCTTTTCCAGTGTGCTTGTGCTTCTTCTTTTTGTATTTTAGTTTAGTTCTTTTAAGTTGATTGTGATTTTTCCACCCATGACATCCATCAAAAAGACAGATTGTCCTCTTTTGCAAAAAGGAGTGAAAAGAACAAGGAAGACTGTAAATTTAGAGACTAAAATGTTAGCGATCAGAAAAATGGAAGCTGGTGAGACCATGTGCTAATTTGGCCTAGCAAGGAGAATTATGGTACAAACTGTGACAATCTGGATATGCTGATCAAAGAAATAAGTGAAATAGCAGAAGAAGTTGGTCCTGACAATGTTGATCCCATGGTCATCACTGAAGTTTTCGAAAGTCACTCCCAGCCACTGTCCAATGAGGAACTTTATGACTTGGCCCAGCAACTGACTGAATAGCTGAAGGAAGATGAAGACGATGAGAATCGTGGAACTAAAGCAACGCAGACAAAGGACCTTACTGATATTCTTTCTGCTACAGATATGGCAGCTGAAAAGTGATGTGATATTGACCCTGGATGGGAACACAGGTCTACCATAAAAAGGGGTATAAGAGCCATGCTATACCCTAATTATGAAATCCTGCAAGAAAAGAAGAAAAGATCACACAGCTGATGTTACATTCTTTCTTGATAACATCTGAACCAAGGCCTGGGCCTCCTTCAGCAAAATAAAAAGTGATTTGATTTATATTTTTTCAATTACCTGTGTGATTTCTATATACTTAATTCATTAAATTAAAATTTTGTCACAATGTAAAGAAATATTGTAAATTATAAAATTATTTGACTAATTTGTTTGGCCCACGAACCTATCTCAATTTAAACCATTTAAATAGTACTCATTTTACGACGATACGATTTACGACCAAACATTCGAGAATGTAACCCCATCGTAAAATGAGACCCTACTGTAATCTATAATGAAGTACTGAAACTGCTTATTGCTTACTTATTTTGACAATAATATAAATATACAAGGAGTATTTTTATTGTGTCCCTGAGAACAGTGGTTTTTGTGGAAGCATTAGTGCATTGGTTACCAGCATCTGCCAGGCATTTAGAGTTCATTTTTATCCAGCAGACCAACATACCTTATTACACACAAAGCATTTTCAAGTGTTGATATCCAATTTATAAGCAGGCCTAACATCTTCTGAAAATATTTCTCAACAGGATGGACTTTATCTTGACAAATGAGCAATTTATATTCCAATACTGTCTTACAGTTCTTGCAAAGTGTGAACTGCTCATATGAGCTTTATTTTTTAGTGTTCCTCACAAACAACTGCAACAAATCAAATATTGATACCCTTGATGCCAAAATCCTCAAGTTATTATCAGTTCATCAGATACCTCTTTTATTGCTGTGCTAGCCAAGACTCCATTTTGCAAGAAGTGAACATACCTTCTTTATTTTGTTAATTCCCTGAAGTATGATGTCAGAATTCAATGAATGCACCTTACCTCTCAGAATTTGTTTCTTCATAAACACACAAGCCCAATGATTTTGCACGCAATAAGTGCGCATCAAACTCTCATTTTCAAGTTTTACATTGTTTATTCCATGCATTATACCAAATTAAATAACTCATGTAACACCATCAAATGCACTATTCTGTAATTTAAGGCATAAAATCTTTGTTCATGGTTCCTACATGTTTTGGTGCTATTATCCTGCCATCTTCAGGAGCTGACACCAAAATTTCTTTACAACATATAGCAATAAAATAGGTCACAATAAACATACATACATTGTGGTATCAATAATGTATGTTTATTTGACCTATTTTACTGCTATATGTTTTAAAGAAATTTTGGTGTCAGCTCCCTTACAATGGTTAGATATGGCCAAAACATGTGGAAACTATGTAAAAGATTGTACGCATAATATTACAGTATAGTGCATTTGGTGGTGTTATACGAGTTATTTACTCTAACTTTCCAGGTCATGCAAAGGAACTACATGAACTGACACGAATTTTGATGACACAAATATCTGTTAATTTTGCTACTTATATACTTACTATAAACCACACATCAACTGAGAGAAACAAGTTTCCACATTTTCTTTTATGCAGCACAGAAACTTTCATGCAAGATCTTTCCACTATTCTGTATACAGTTCTTTCTCATGGCACTGTAGATGCAGTATTTTTTACCAAACTTTCAGCAACCCTTTTCCAATGATGCATACGATTTGAAAGTATTGCAAATAAACACTCTTTACTCCACTGCACAAATTTCGCATGCAGACTGAAACCACCTGCACTCCACCTACCTGGCTCAGATTCCCAGTGGTGACAATGCAACAAATATGTGGGCATGCATGCATACTTAAACCACGGCTGTATTTTGTCACACTCAGGGCCATGATCACTAAATGACTGTATACTGCCACACCACTGCACAATGATCAACACTTTATAAATGAAATAAATACTAAGTAACAAGACATTGATGAAAAGAAACTGGATTTGCACTTCAAAATCAGTTATGATCTCTTCATAACCAGCCCACACAGAAACAGTAACAAAGAAAGAAAGATAATGAAGCATAACTGCTGCCTGATACAAAAGCCAACAAACCTCACCATCATTCATACTTTTTACCTACCTCTGCATGCACACCAATCATGTTCACAATTATCTCCTTGGCATAGGGTCTAATATCTGTAGGCTTTCGTGTTGTGTCCCAATCAAATCGA
>Ga0123353_10012380_pt1 | contig 12118 bp, 6 predicted proteins | sample TergutLab28metaG_3_FD_92763 | JGI IMG/M metagenome (GOLD analysis project Ga0123353, IMG submission 92763) | Labiotermes labralis P3 segment gut microbial communities from Petit-Saut dam, French Guiana - Lab288 P3 | ecosystem: Host-associated > Arthropoda: Insects > Digestive system > Gut ... | reverse complement strand
TGCCGTTATTATCGACGTGCAGGGTAAACTGGTGCTGCACAGCAGAAAGGCATTTCGGCGTGAAGGAATCGACCGTAATGCCGGAATAAAGTTGCAGCAACCCGGTGACAGCAGATCGGAAGGCGTGGTAGTGCGACGCGTCGTTTTTCTGGATGTAATCCAAAAAGGCGATTGCCAGCGAATTGACTGTGATGGTGCCAGCGGACGGTGCCGATTGCTCAGACGCGGTACCACTGATTGCCCACTCGGCGACGCATCGGGCGTAGTTCTGGGCGGCTTCGGGCGAGCCGAATTTGCCGAGATAAACCCGTTGTCCATTGATTCGAACGAAGGCTGTGCCTCCGTTGTTCCCCATTTTCGGGGGAGCGGATAGAGATTTTTTCATGTTTTCGTCAAAGTTAGGGTTAAAAAGTGTCCATTTCTGGACATCTTAATATCTGTGATGACGAAAAACTCTTATAAGTTACAAAACGTAAACCTTTGTGTTATCGCAGGTTACGTCATTGGGCGGCACGGGATTCGAACCTGTGACCTCTGCCGTGTGAAAGCAGCGCTCTAACCAACTGAGCTAGCCGCCCAAAACTTTTGCCTCACATATTTTCCGACGGTGGTTCGAACTTCGTTCCCAATGACTCAAAACGCTCCTCTGACTCGTCCCGCACCGCCACAGTGTCGGAAGACTTATGACCACCGTTCTTACGCTCCGCCCGCACCTCCTTCCAATCGTCCATACCCCTCCGGAACTCCATCAGTGCCGAACCAATCTGCTTCGCTATCGTCGGAAGATTCTTCCCAAAAAGAATAACACCCAATACCAAAACAATAATGATATGGAACGGTGAAAACGTCACGCCTGTGCCTCCGCATCCCCCTTCTTCACTTTCTCATCCGACGAACGCACCGCCTCGTCAATACCCTCCTCAATACCAGCAACACCCTTCTTGAACTCCACCACGCTTCGCCCCAACGACCGCATCACACTCGGAAGCCGATTGCCAAAAAGCAAAAACGCAACGATGGCTATCACAATATAAGCCGCCGGAGTACCAAAAATACCTATTGCAAACAAACCAGCATAAGTCATCGTACTTTCCCTCCACAAATTGAAACCAAAACCTGTCCCCATTCTACCACATGGAAAACGGCGAGTCGAGGGGGTTAAACAGACCCCCGACATTTTTATTTTTCCCCCCGCCCGTATAACCCGGAGTACCGGCTAAACACCCGAAGTGCTGGCTGAATGCGGCTCAGACGTGAACATGTCATCCAACCGCGTCAACGCATCGGCGGCACCCAGCGGAAGATGATACGAAACCCGATGCGAAAGTTCCCCCTCTGCCGGGTTGATCTCGACCGTCGTTCTACCGCAGTGAATCGCCATCAGTACCGGTCCAGTAATGTACGGAAACATTGCCGATGTGCCTATCGAAAAGACCATATCGAAACCGTTGCCGCCATCGAACTCTTCCTCGAATTGCAACAACACCTGCCGGGGAAGCATTTCCTCGAACATGACAATTCGTGGACGAATGACTGCGTTGCACTCTGGACATCTTGGAACACCCTTTCCGTCACTCCCGCGCAGGCGGGAATCTAACGTACAGAGTCTCTCGTCTGGGTTCCCGTCTGCGCGGGAATGACGGAAGTGGGCGAGGCTTTGCAAGTCCAACGTCGTTTCCCATGAACACTTCGTGCAAAAGAGTGTCCCAAGCGAACCGTGAATCTCCAACACGTTTTCCGAACCGGCAAGGCGATGATAGCCATCAATGTTTTGCGTGAAGACGACAACTTTTCCGCCTCGCTGGGCAAATTCTTTTTCCCACTGGGCGATGACTTTGTGTGCCGGATTCGGTTCGCAGCGCATCACGGCTTCACCGATTTGGAACATGTACTTCCACGTAATGTCCGGTCGAATGTGGAACATCGATGCCGACAGGCACTGTTCGATAGGGTAGCCTTCTTCGGTCTCGCCGCTGTTATACAGTCCTCCGACACCCCGATAGGTCGGCAATCCGCTATCCGCCGAAATACCCGCCCCGGTGATGAAGAGCACACGCTTTGTTCGGCGAAGCTCCGCCGCTACTGCTTCCAGTTTTTGGTCTGTTTCGTTTGGCATTGTTTGTTATTTCGCACAAGTGCACAAAGGGGGAATATCTGTCTATTGATGTGTTGCGGTATACATCACTGGCACATAACCGACTGAACGCACCAGTTTTTGTCCCTCTTCGGAAAGCAACCATTGGACAAACTGTTCCACCTCTTTGCCGGGGTCTTTGCGATGCACCAATACGCAATCATAAACAAGCGGATACTTCCCCGATGCAATCGTTTCGGCATTCGGAAACACGCTGTCCACCGACATGGTGCGAGTCGCGGTGCTCAAAGCCATATAACGGTCATATTGGTAACTCGTAAAAGCAAAACCGCCGGGCGTACTGTCCACATACACGGAAGGTCCGCCAACTTTTCCCGGCAATTTTCCAGTTAAAGCATCGTAAGACCGCGACTTGAAATCCTCATAAACGGAAGCATCCAACGAAAGCAATGTCGGCATCAGTCCCACGCTCTCGGGATTTTCGTACCGAAACACCGTTTGAATCTCGCCACCGAAACCACCGACCTCCGTCCAGTACGTATGCTCGCCGCTGATGATTTCCCGATACTGTTCCAGTGTCAATCCCCGAACAGGATTATGGCGATTCTGTAAAAAGACGAGAGCATCTTTGGCAAAGGGAACGATCACAAGTTCGACTTTTTCGTCTCCCACTTCGGCAACTTGGACAGCGTCGATGTCCGCTTGCGAAAGTTGCACGGAAAAGACAATATCCTTTTCGCCTCGCAACAGTGCTCTCAATGCGGGGTGCGCAACCGGCGGAGTATTTTCCCTTGCCTCTTCATCACTCATATCGAGTTGCGGTAGTGAGAGCGTCCGTTCAACAGGACCACGTCCTGCACCTATCATTCTCCCTGATCCCATTGATCTTGCCACGCCGATCTCGACGGACGTATTCAAAGTTCTCATGTCAATTCCTCTGATGCGTTTCGCAATGTCTCGTATCAGCGGATGCAAACTGAGCGAACCGTCCCAGCGTGCAACTTGGGCTTGATAAAGACCAAGGTTCACCAGTTCTGGCGTTGCCGTAGGTGGCGGCGAAGGCAAAGAGAACAAGCCAAACAAGCGTGGGGGATTCGCTCGGTCGTCGACTTGTTGTGCTGCCTCGATTTTCCACTGTTCCAGTTCGGCATCACGAAGTTCTCGCAGGGCGGCACAGTCCCAAAATGAAGGACTGATATTCTCCAATGAGCGTGAAAGAAAAAGAGGCTCGTCATTTGCCAATCGCAACTTTTGCTTGTCGTTCAGTGAAATAGGAGGAAAATAAGACCACTCAAATGACATCGCTCCACTGGAACTTGACGTATAGTTCCGGATCAGGTTAGTAATCCGTTGTTGCCAGGACGGAACAGTTGCAATATGAAACCCGCCTGTGTCGGAACTGTTTCCGTATGCAGAAGAAGAGTAGTCGGCGGCGGAGGAGTCATACAAGTCACACGAAATACCCACCTCATCGGGGGACTGGTCTGACTCGGCATTGGGGGACTTATCCACCTCGTCGATTCGTTCTTTTATCTCCTTGGTCTGTGTCAGGAATACTTCCGTCATTGTGCCACACCGGAAAATGATTTCTTCTGTGAGTGCTTCCCAGTATTCGGTTTGTTTGTCTGGATCAAGCCACTCCGGGTATTCCTTAAAGACGTTCGAGTTCGCGGTAAGGTAACGCTTTTCATATTCGCGGGTCTGTTCTACGGCGACAGGGCGGTAATCGCCGTCGAACATTGCTCTGCACACCCTGTATTGGTCAAGGGTACGGTTGTAGTGCAGAACCCTCGCTCGCAAAATACTGTCGGGTAGGTCATCTCTTGTGAGGTCAGTTTCGTATGACTTTAGAACCGACTCCCGGCTTTCGTTGCGTCTTTCCAGTTCGCGTTCAAGTCCAGACAAATCGAGATGTGGATGAAGGATTTCAAACAGTTCGGCACGTACTTTCCAGTAGGCACCGTTTGCCGTTCGCAGTTTTGCAAAGGCTTCGATGTACTTTTGGTGATATTCCGGCGGCATATTGCCGAAGAAGACCGCTTGAAACTCTTCGTCCCATTGGGCGGGATCGGTTGGGATCACGCCGAGGTCGAGACACCGGTGGAACCCCCACTGTTCGCGGTTTTCGGGTGTAACTTCGGACAGCACGCCGGGTTGCTCCGCAGGGAGCCCCATTGGGAAACGTTGCGTCGGTGAAGCAACAACCAACACCGGAAGGCAAAGAAGGAGAACGAGAGAGGATGTTTTCATGATCTGTAACCTCAAAACAGGGGGCATATCATTTTCGCACAAAGGCACGAAGGACACAAGGGGATGAACTTACCAAAAACCCCTTGGTGTTCTTTGTGCCCTTGTGCAAAATAAAATTCACTCTTCCTCTTTTGCCGCCTTTTTCGTTGCCTTTTTGGCGGCTTTTTTGGTTTCCGTCTTCTTGACAGCGACTTTCTTGGCTGTCTTTTTTGCCGCTTTTTTGGCTTCGGCTTTTTCTGCGTCTTCCTCAACCGGTTCGACTTCCTCTTTCTTGACTTCGGGCTCCTTCTTGGCGGGCTCTTTTTTTATTTCGGGTTCTTTGTGTTTCGCTATCGCCAAGACGCTCGGACCTTCCGGGATGACCGCGATGGTCGCATCGGCACCGTATTCTTCGAGGGCTTCGGCAACCGCCGCCTCAACAGTCTCACACGGAACCACGGAAAACTTCTGCAACACCTCCGCCGGTACACCGCCGGTTACAACCTTCACTTTGCCCTTTCGCAACGCTTTTGCCAACTCTTCCAGTTGCCACTGTTCAACAAAAATTTGCTCATCCGTCGTTACCGCCTTCACGAAGTCGTCAACCGAGGCAAATTTTTCAACGATTTCTTCAAAATCCTTGCTGCCGATCCCGTCCGTACAAGCCGAGGCGATGATAATCGTTCCCCCCAACTTCACAATGTCGAGCGCACCGACAATTCCCCGAATCGTTTGATACCACGTCTTGTCGAACGGGGCACCACCGCCGCTCGTTACAACAATATCGACCTGTTTTTCCACCGTACTGGTCTGACTTTTCCGGGCAAGTTCCGCCCCTTTCAAGAAAGCCCGATTCCAGTGTCCGCCGATGACCTTCGCAATTTTTCGGTCTTGATTCAGCAGGACATTGACGACAAAATCGCATCCCGCCTTTCGGGCAACTTCCATCTGTTCGGCATGAATAGGATTGTCATCGATGCTACCCGGTCGGACATTCTCGTTCGCCAACAGTTTCGACGAATAACAGGACGCAACCGTTTCAGTGGCGGCAATGCCGGGGCAAATCGCCTTTCGACCACCGCTGAACCCCGCGATGGAGTGCGGTTCGATCATACCGGTCAAAATCTTCACTTCGGCTTCGAGATAACGGCGATCAATCCAAATCGGAGTGCCGTGCTTGGTAACGCCAAGATATTCGTGCTGATGCAGTTTCTTGGCATTGTGGTCGCTCACCTTGAACTTCCGGAGCATAACATCCTCGCCGACGATTTCGTGCCGTTCTTCCGACGTACTGGTTCGGCGTAATCCGGTGGCGATCAAGATGGTGATTTTGGACGTATCAATGCCGGAATCCTCGAGCGTTTGCAGGATCGGCAACAGCATCTCGGGATTCGGCACGGGTCGGGTGCTATCGCAGACGACGACGCAGGCAGACTTTCTCCCTTCGGCAATGGCGGCGAGCGGTTCCGCCTCGATAGGGTCTTCAAGGACATCGAAGACGGCATCCTTTGGATCTTCTAGGGCTGTTGCCGGTTGAATTTTCAGAACTTTCACGACGTTCTTTTCCGGCAACTCGACGGTCAGTTGCTCGCGTCCATAAGCAAGGCTATATTGCATTTTTCTCTCCACCGAAACCGGTATAATTGGTGCTTCAAGATGGGCACTGCCGTGATGCGTTCCAAGGCAGGCGGCGTGGGCAAATTGAAGCCGGGCTCTTCATGTTTGTCAATATCCTGTCAATACGGGTTGATTTCTAGGTACGTACCCCATCCGGGAGCACGTTCACATCATTATATCAGAGAATGGGGAGGCTTTCAAGTAGGGAAAAGCACGCCATACAAGAACGGACGGGCATTAGCCCTCCGGTTCAGCACGGAGTACCGGCAAATGGCGGCAGACAAACGCTCGCCGCTCTTTCGCTGTTTTACCACTCATTCGTCTTGAATGGATTGATCGGAAAACCCAAGATCGGCGGTGTGTCGGGCAGACCTTCGATGGCAACCATCCGCCGGCGCGCCCGCTCGGCAAATTCTGATTGCGGATACTCCGCGATCAACTCGTTATAGTGCATCCGTGCCGAACCGTAGTAGCGTTTTCCGTCGTAAAATCTTCCCATTGTCCACAGCCGTTCCGCCTTTTTGTCCAAAATAGTTTCCTGAATTTCCATGAGCGCAACTCTACTTTCACTCCCTAATTCGCTACCGAATTGCCGCATCGTGATCTCCGCCAGTTTTTTCGCCTCTTCCAACGTCCGACTCGGATGCTCCGCTCCCAAGTACGCCTGCGTTCGGGCATATAATTCATTCTCGTAAGCCCTTGCGATGTGCGAACTTAACGGATACTCCTCCCGGAGTTGCTTGTAATACATCGCCGCTCGATTGTAATTGTCGTCCCCTTGATACCGTCCTCGCTTGTAATAGGCGGTTGCCAACGCCATCAGTGCGTCGTCCGAAATAGGTCCCAGCGGATCGTTCATGAAAACCGTTTCGTATGACTTTTTTGCAAAACCAAACGTGTCATATCGGGGTAATGTTTTGTTCGAGACATTGAAACTCGAAAAACTGCGTTCCGCCTCCCGTTCCCAGTATTGTCCGATTCGGAACAACCGCCGTGCTGCGTTGTCCAAGTGCTTGGAATGTCGGTACTTTATCATCAGTTGCTGATAGGCATTCATCGCATTGGGATAATCTTCGGCGAAATAATAGCATTCTCCCGCTAGATGTAGCGCATCCTCTTCCAAGACAGAGTTGGGAAACCGCTTGGCAGCAGCGGCAAAGTGTTTAGCCGCCTCTTGGTTTTTCTTTCGGTCGCTCAAATCGGGATTGGTCAACAGGATTTCCCGACCTTTTCGCATTGCCTCGTTTGCCTTGCCTTCGTCGGGTCCCATGCCCATCCAATCCCGGACGCGGGTAAAAAAAGTGGACGGATCAAGGATCGTCCAGTCGAATCTCTTCTTTTCCTCCTCCAATTCCCAATCGAAAAGAGGTTCGTCGATAATGAATTGCTTCCCGTTGACCGGCTCGAAGGGACCGCCGGTTTGCAGGATAAACTCCTGCTCGAGGTTGCGCTTTCGGACACGGGTCGCAAAGGGACCGTTCCAAGGATTGAAGGGCTGCAAATAGGTCGGAGCACCCACGAGGTTAGTCGTTGCCAGCGTCCGGAGTCGCTCTCGTTCGGCTTCTTCCGCCGCTAGGTCGGCGATCATCGCGTGCTGCTGAACGGGCGCGAAAGGCTCGAATGCCGGATTGGAGACCGGTTGCACCGGATGGATCACCGGGAACGGAAAAGGATCGTCCGACGGTGCTTGTCCGAAGATTTTCCCTTGTCCTTTCGGGGGGCTTTGTCCTTTCGGCGGCGTGAGCCATCGGGAATTATGGGACGTTTGGCACCCGAGTGCGAACAAGAACGATAATGCTACGGTGAAAACGATGTTTTTCATTGCCCCGCGATGGTAACGATTTTGGGCGTTTGCGGCAAGAGCAATTTGCGCCGTTTCCCCGTACAACCTCTCTAACCGCTACTATGGCATATTTCGGTACAATCCGTCCGACCGCTACTTTACCGTTTTCGTACAGTCTGATTTCCGTTTTTGACGATACGCCGACTGGTACATTCTCTAATTTTGAGAGGGGAATGTACGTCAGGAAGGTTCACGGACAGAGGGAAGAATCAATGTCAAGGACGAGTATCAAAGGTTTTGGCTTGTATATCATAGGGCAACTAGCGGTCATTGCGCTCTTGCTCTGTCTGACCGCACAAAATAGTTTTGCGCAAGCACCGGGGGTAACCACGGGAGGCATCATACGCCCTCTTGACGTTACTGGAACGGTTACTACCGACGGACTTATCATTGGAGACGATGCCGGTTGGGCGGGAATTTTGTGGCACTTTCGTCCTGGACCAGGAGAAGACCGGCTTTATCTCACCAGTTCGATGGGAGGGCGTATCAAGGTCGTCAGTGGTCAACTTTGGTTCCGAGACCTTATCGTGCAAGACCATGGTGGTGCGATTTACTTCGCCAACACCGGTACTTATCGATTGGTCGCCACCGGTGGCAATGGAATGGGTGTTTCCGGCGAAGCCCGGAATTTCGGGTTTTGGAACAATACATCCGCAGGAAGCGGTGGTGCTATTTTCAATGCCGAAACGGAAATACAACTTGACCGTGTCTATTTCGGAAACAACGTAGCCCTCGCGGGAGAAAACTTTCCTGGCTCTGCCAGAGGGGGCGGTGCCATTTTCAACAGAGGCGGCACAATGATTTTTGGAGATATTCCGACTCCGGTAGGATCAAGTGAAGGCGGTAATGGCGGTGTCCATTTCGGGAAAATGATCGTTGCCCCTAATATGAGTGCTTTAGATCCTTACACTTTTACCCCTTACACCCATTCCCCTCATGCCACTATACCGCCGGGATTTGTACAGCCGTCGAATCCGAATATGGCTTTAAGGGTAATGCATCCTACAATCATCCTTCCGCCAAGTATTGCTACGACGAATATACCGCCTTACATCAGATACGAATTAGATGGTACGCCCTATTTTGTCAGCACGGCACGGTGGAATCTTACGGCTGATCCCCGCTGGGCGACGCTTGCCCGGGCAGACGGTACGGGCAACACTTCGCACGGGAGAGGGGGTGCCATTTATAACCTTAATGGAAACATGAGGTTCCTCGCGACCGCAAGCGCAGGAAATGGTTCCCATTTCGCAAACAGTGCTACTGCTGGGCATCATTATCCCTCTCCGACGGGTGATGGGGGTGCGACAGATTATGGTAACCTGTTTGCTGGCAACCTCGCCCACCAGCATGGCGGAGCCTTTTTCAACGACGGTGGAGAGCCGACCACGTTTATCGCCACTGCCGGTAGTATTACATCCGACACCCGATCCATTGCGATTACGGGTGGCGTTGCTGGCAATATACGTTCGGCGAGGAGCCATACCATTCGAACCAATACCGCTTGGGATGCACGATTTATTGAGAACACCGCACTCTGGTCTGGCGGTGCTATCCTCAATGCCAATTTCGGGGCGATGCAATTTATCGCGAACTCCGGTGCCGCTACTGCCAATGGAATTGCAGACCATGTATCCCATGCAGAATCACGTCCCGGTTGGGTTTGGGCTGCTGCTTATGCTGATGCCCATGCCAGGGTAACTTCACATTCCGGTTATTTTACTGGAAACGAAGCGCGAGCATCCTTGACCAATATCGAAGACAGTGGATTTGGTGGAGCCATTTACATTGAGGGGGGGGCGTTACGATTTGCTGCCACGAATGGAAATGCCAATGCCACGACGAATTCAATTGGCGATTCCACTTCTGGTGAAGCAACTGCCGTGGATATTGCCTGGGCAGAATCCACGGCTCGGACGGGTCACTTTACCCGCAACCGAGCCAGTTGGGATGGCGGTGCCATTTTCGTCGATTATGGTGGAGTGTTGACGTTTTCTTCCAATCCCGTGTTTACTTCGGGGGCTCTTACTGATGCCACTCCCACAGGGGCAGATGATGTTGTCGCCAATGCCCGGGCTTCGGCGAGCACTCCGGGAAATTCAACTCGAAGTGCAGTGAGCGATAGCACTGCACTGTCACTTGCGAATGCCGGCGTTTTTGAGAATAACGTTGCCGGCGACCGCGGCGGTGCGATTTTTCTTGATTACGGAACGACAACGTTTACCGTCGGCGGTGCCCATGCGTTAGCGGATGCGCGTGCGGGCACAAGAGCCGATGCCACGGCTTGGGCTACAGCGAATGCGGGAGATTTCATACGAAACGAGGCATTGCTGGGTGGTGCCATTTACAACCGCTTCGGATCGCTGACGTTTCAGGCTCTCGGTGATGCGTCTGCTACGGCAACGTCAAGCGGCGGGACCAGTCGTGCAGTGGCACTCGCCAGGGCTTTTGCCAGTACCTTCACGGATAACACTGCCACGCTTGACGCTTCCAAGGCAAGCGGCTTCGGTGGTGCCATTTACAACGAGGGGGGAAGGTTAATGTTTTTTGCACCTGGGAGCGTAACCATCACTTCGACTTCCTCCTACACTGGTACGGGAGGGAACGTCAACAACTGGAATAATCTCCTTGGAATAAACACGCTCAACCGGGACACCGCTTGGCTTGCATACGGTGGGCTCGCCAATTACGCTTACGCCGAAGCCGACGTTGCTGCGAGTATTTTCCAGGGGAACACCGCAGCGTTGCGCGGCGGTGCCATTTACAACACTCCAGAGGGTGAATTAACCTTCATCGGTACCACTCGGTTTGTGGAATATGTTCCCGATCTGTCCACAGCGGTCAATCCCCTTGCATCGTACACACGTTGGGGCAATACCGCACCGGACTTGGGAGGTGCCATTTACAACGATCAGGGCGTACTCACATTTATTGCGAGTTCGAACAGTACCGGTACGGCAACACAGGGTTATACCACTTTCAGATCCAACATTGCCGGAACGGTGGACGGACCGGTCACACCGGATGCCCAAGGACGGCTCACGAACATCACGCTGACCGGCTTGGGGGGTGCCATTTACAACGATGGCGGAACAATTTCTTTCTACAACGACTCCTACATTGACTCACGCGGCGACTATGTGGGAGTGATTACCCGCAATGCCAATCTTCGGGGGGGAATGTTCGGTTGGAATGCCACCTCCACGCCCCCCAGTAGCGTGAGTGATCCCGGTCGCGTGTTAGGGAACTTGGGCAACCGAGCAATCGACGGTGGTGTCATCTACAATACCGAAGATGGTACGATTGTCCTCGCCAATGTTTGGATATGGTTTAACCTTGCGGACGACAACCCGGTGATTACCGGCAGTGCCAATATCGGCGACAATGGTGGTCGTGGAGGCGGTATTTTCAATGACGGCGGTCTCGTCGAGATTCATGGCAGTACCTTCTGGGACAACATCGCCGTTTACGGCGGTGCGATTTACAATCGCAATCTCACACAAAATGACAATTTCATTTTCATTGATGGTCGCGGGTTTACAGGCGGTGTTGCGTTTGACCGCAACGTTGCGAGCGGCGGACGCGGCGGTGCGATCTATAACGAAAAGAACGCACACATTACCGTCTGGAACACTCTCTTTGAAGGAAACCGGGCAGCCCAGGGAGGCGGTGCAATATGGAATGACGGAACGATGGACATTGACGGGGATGCTCCTTATCGTACCATATTCCGAAATAATAATGACTTCGGCAACCAAGCCGGTCTGAATCCGCTCGGCGGAGCGATTTATAATGCTCGTACTGGTACGTTAACGCTTGGCAATAGTTCCTTCGACCAGAACCACTTGATCTTGGCGGGTGGATATGGGGGTGCCATTTACAACGATGGCGGAGCACTGACCTTTACAGGGGGGAGTGCGTTTAACCAGAACGATGCCCATTCCGGCGGTGCCATTTACAATAACGGTGGATGGCTTGTGATTAACGGCAGTTCAGCCGCCACTCCCGAAAGGTTCATTAACAACGAAGCACGTCGCGGTGGTGCCATTTTCAATACCAATGCCGGACCGGGTCTGATTGGAAGACTGGACCTTACCGATGTTCTGTTTGATCGCAACCGGGCAACCGAAACACTCGCCGGTTATTCCGGTGGTGCCATTTATAATGATGTCGGTTCGATTGCCAATCTCACCAGAGTCGATTTTAACGACAACAGTGCAGAGGTCATCGGCGGTGCCATTTACAACCTTGGAACATTGAATCTCACCGATGTCAATTTCAGTCAAAACGTTACAGTGGCATCCCAGGGGCGCGGGAGTGCCATTTACAATCAG
>Ga0123353_10012378_pt1 | contig 12119 bp, 10 predicted proteins | sample TergutLab28metaG_3_FD_92763 | JGI IMG/M metagenome (GOLD analysis project Ga0123353, IMG submission 92763) | Labiotermes labralis P3 segment gut microbial communities from Petit-Saut dam, French Guiana - Lab288 P3 | ecosystem: Host-associated > Arthropoda: Insects > Digestive system > Gut ... | reverse complement strand
TTGCTGTTGATCATCTTAAAACCAGTTTATTTTCATAACACAGCAGCAATTTATTTAGTGTTAGCAAAGGAAAAACATTGTCACATACTTAAATTCCTATCTTAATTAACTGATTAACTAAGCATCTGACTTCGTAGAACAGTGTTCTTCTTTAGAAGCTAATAATCATGCATGTGATCAGGAAATTTCCAAACTCTCATGGAACCCAAGGTTTAATTACCATTTTGACATGTCTGACTGTCCCACACTTTGTCCTGAACTGCCTGATGCTATTTCACCTGACCACATTGCAGCTTTTTAACAGGCTTGATTACTCAGTTGATGGTAGGACTCAGTCTCACGGTATACATGGGCAGTAGTTTGGATGGTGGTGATGGTGGCAATTGTCAGTTAGTATCAGTAGAACTGTTAATTTTTTTAACACACAATCAGTGCTTTCAGTAAGTTCAAAGGTATTGATTCTGAAACTATACATATCACATTATGTAAGCTCTGTACTAAAGTGCTGGCTGATCGCATGTTGTACTGTAGTATTGATTGCTACATCAAGAATTTTAGTCACAGTTAATGTCTTCAGTATAGGCACCAAACCAAGAATAATCCAATGCATGCAAAAATCCATGAACACATGAATTTACTGCTGTGCACTCCTGTCACTTAAACTTGCCTGTTGTTTGTAACTTCTCTTCTATAGGGACTAGGGTGGACTAAGCCTGAGCTTTAGCATTAAAGTTGGCCAGTGATAGCACAACTGCCACTCTCAACAAGTACTTGGGGATCTGTGCAGTGTACATGCATAGGGAAGGGTTTCGTTTATTTAAGAAGCCAAAAATTTACCTTATCTTTTCATACCCATATCACAAGCCAAATATCTGGCTATTACTACACCTCAGAAAGGCCTCTTCCAGGAATCGGACCAAGGATGACCAGTTACACGAGTGCACACCATTGGTCCCTGTCCTAATCAAAGTGAATCTAGTGCATATTATCATACCGTTTCTTTAAGATCCATTTTAACATTATGCTCCCTTCTGTGCCCAGTGTTTCCAAGCAATCTTTCATTCCAGCTCTCTAACCTAGAATTCTATAGGCATTTTTCAACCATAGTGTAAGAAAAATTACCTAAGCTCCCTTTCAGAACATTTGTCACCAAGTTAAATCTATGTAAGTCATGTCTCTACTAGTAATGAACTTGACTTGTGAGGACAGTGAACTATCCAAGCATTGTTCTACATACCTGGTTTTATGACCTTTCATGGGTATGCTTGTCCATTTGGCTTTTTATAAAAATGGATTTGAGATTACTCACTGTCTCTTCAGAGTTGGATTAAAGGAAGTAGTAAGCAAGTGGAATGAAATCTCATACTTCACATCTCATTTACACTAGATGAAAATTCATGTGATTGCATTAAAGGTAAGCTGAAAGCAGAAATCTGTAAATTAACCTACCTTTGATGCAGAAGTCACATTGTTTATATTTGGTGTCCATAAGCAAGGAGCCTGGAAACTTGCGGTACACCACATTAGAAATTCTTGGATTGACTGGATGAAGATAACAAACACTTAAAATTTATGGTTAATATACTGGGTGTTTTGGGTTTTATTATGTCCTCATCTTCACAAATATAAGAAACAGATTTACTGAGCAAGTTGGCTTTAGCAGTAACACCTCCGACTTGTATCTAGGAGGTTCCTAGTTCCAGTCTTGACTCTGACACCTGCTACTACAGCAGATTTTTTAAAATTATTTTTTAAGTCCATCCAGGCAGGTGCTAGGATAGTACATCTACTTATGTGGACAGTGTTCCCCTCCCACGTCCTTTCCAATTTATTATTGGTCATAGTAGCATTTGACATTGTATAGCCTGCTTTCTTGACATCATGAAACAAACCATAAACAAATAAATATCAAACAAAGAGATTTTACTTTATACTGGTAATAATGTGTACATGTTCTGCCATCTGCATTCAGTATATTAATGACATTTGTACCAGTCTTTGATTACCTGTTGATGACAAAGGCTGTCAAAATACGTATTATGTTTATAATAAATGATCAAGGAATGTGTGATGGTTAATTCATTAATACACCATTTCATAAATGTCTTGTTCTTGTATACTGATTCAATTATCTCTTTAACAAGGCCTTTGTCCTTTCCAGTGTTTGGTCTGTAAGGTGTCCAGTATGCAAAACTAAAATGCTATGCCTTGAAGGTCACATGTTAATTTCGATCATAGCAGTGAAGATCAGATATTTATTACTTACCAATCCACAATGGTTTTTTGGCTATAGGCACTCCTAGAACATTGTTCAGCACCTCCCGGTCATGTATGAGCTGATTGATCCCCAGAACCACATTTTCTGATTTAATTATTGAATTATTGTCCTGATGAGTGAATTCTCTGTGAAGAAAGCAGTATAAAGAGTAATTGGCTGGACATAACCTAATTTCTTATTTGAAAGTATGGTATGACTCCTTCCTTAGTATAAAATATGGCAGTAACAATAATATTATCACTAGAAATTATGACTAATTATGCATATCTCAAGCATCATAACACAAAGTTTGTGCCGCAATTACAGAAGTGCACTCATGCGTGTTGATCTACAGTAAAAGAGTTATTTTATTATTGCTCTTTATAAATAAATATACTTCCATCACAATCAAGGATACCTGGCCCCAGTTTAGAGTGCAGTAGTGTAGAACTGTGACAGTTCTACACTGCAACTCAAAACATCAAGGCATGTAGTCATAAGTTTGCACTAATACACAAGAGAGAAGTGTATCTTGTGACAGACAGAATTGTTAAGTTTTTATAGACCAATAGCGGCAATAATTCCGGCAAACGCGTCACTTTGCTGAATTTGTTTTGAGGCAGACAGCACTATGTGCTGATATGAAGGATTATACAGTTGTGGCCAGACTGTATTGACCATCACTTAGACATAATGAGAAAAACGACTACTTAAGTTTTTATTTACTGTCATAAGTAATGACTGTAAACTAAAATTGTTTTTACAAAGTCAAAAGGTTGGGGTTTTATTGAAAGTGAAGATCAAACCTATATAAATTGAGTTTATGAATTTTTAGCAAGTGGCTGAAGTACCACATATCATTAAAATCCCTTCAGCAAAACCATTGTTTACACCACAGTTGTGTTGTGCATTACCCATTATTTGAGATATATTTGATATACATGAAACTTTGGGAACTGGCCAAACACTTTGCTTTTGATTGTTGGTTGTTATTATACTGACAACTATGTTTGTTATATAAACACTTTATTACCCAACTTATGCACAAATGTATAATTCGTAGATACAATTAAAATTGTAATATATTTAAAAGTGCTCCAACCTGTTTCAGATCACAGAGGATCCATCATCAGGGAGCCTTGTAAAGTACTTGGCTAAAATTACAATAATGGTTCTATCATGTCCGTTGACATGGACGTGGTCGGTGTTATGGCAGCATATTCTGACCCGTTTTATGTGTGTGTTTGTGTGTTTGTAGTTCACTGTATGGGAAGGCACTTGAGTGTTGAGCAGACAAGTTTAGTATTCCATGACACCTCATTTTAATTACATCTGTTGCCACTTATCTCAAAACAAACTGGAAATGGAAATACTGCCAACTCATGCAGTGGCATAATTATCAGATACACATCAGATAAGAACAACTAACTAACTCAGTTATTCACTCTGTCTCTGTCATAGTACAGCCGAAATACTCAAAAACACTTACAGAATCAAAGCTCAGTTGCAGTGTGCGTAGATAACTGGATAAATGAACAAAATATGGATAATGAGTAGATTTTCTCCTCCATTTTTCTTAGATGTTTCCACTTCATTATTCCAAATCCTTCTAAGAAATAATTTCCTTCTACTGGTCTTAACATTATACAATCGTTATGTATGTCAAGAATTCTAAATCAAATATTAAGATGTGGTGAAACATCATTAGAATATCTACATACCAACTCAGAAACATGGAAGACTTACAGGTGCCAAGTGATTCCATTCAGGGCTGAGCCTCCCTCATTAAAGTAATTCTTCAGAAAGTCAATATCCTCTTGTTTCTTGAATCGTGTAATATCAGGACCTATGATGAGGGAATGTTGGTACCTTGGGAAAGCATCCAAGATGTTTCTGAGTCTGGCCACATCTTGTCCATACTGAGTTGCTGATATATCTCTCCCTAGCTCCTGGATTTCTGCAGAAATAGCCAAGATTTAAGTGACATTATAACTGAATTTGTCTTATGATATGAATGCTGTTTCTCTGATTATTAATCCTTGTGCTGCCACATGTATTTCTTGCTGAGTGATTCTGATTTCTCCTTACTTAACTAGTCACATTCAGTCTGTCTTGGTGCCGAGTTATTTAATAAAAATGGCAGGTCAGTTTTGGTTAAGGAAACATATAGGAGGTCAGTTGTAAATACTTTCCAAACTTATGGTTATGGAATTCTGCCCAAAAAAATTATAATTATTTAGCTGTTCATGAAATTTTCTGTTGGTGTGGATAAAAAGATTTATTTCCATCAGAACTGAAATTTTCATTAAAATATTATCTTAAGCTATCAACTTACATTTTCTACAAATATTTACAGAGTATAGTCGGCAATGTAGCATTAATTTCAATGTGCTGTATCCCATACCATAACCAAGCTCCCAAGTGACATTGTAACCCATTTCATCAGAGAAAGTAATCAGATCCAGGCTGTTTCTGGAATCCCATACACCATTGACTCTGTTGAGGATGTTCAGGCATGCTACCAGTTTGAGTCCAGTGTCTTGAGCAAAGTTGTTTATATCAACCCACTGCACTTCTGCAATGCAAGGATAATTATGTTATGATGTATATTAATGATTAGAAACATACAGGATGATGGAATCCACTACTGAACAACTTTCATCACAGTTAAATACAAGTTATTTGTACACAGTGATGCTTACGTCAACATCAGTTAATTGTAATGCACAGAATACACTACATTATACACAAGTTATATCAGTTGGCTGTAAATCATTTAACAACAATAAGAGTTATTTGTGACAAGAAAATGTGTTCATTATTGAATATTACTTGAATTAGTGATCTCACACACACTGCCAGATTGCATGTAGACAGATATTTCCACAGACATACTATCCAGTAATGTCTATGAGACGCCATGATTCATAATAACTAGTCAAGAGTGAGTTTCTGCTAGAAAATAAGAATAAATCCTTTTCATTTTTTTATGACTGACTTATAACGTTGTGGAAAATATAGGCGAAGTACAATAATTTAATAACCTTTACCATCCTCAGTTGTGAAACTGTCTAATCACCTCGTATGGTAACAACCCCTACCACTGCACAGAAAAGCTGGAAAACAGACAGTATAGTAAATTTACATAGATGGAACCTGTCTTATGATACTGGATTCCATTCAGGATGACCAACTATGCTACCTTCTACCCATGACTGATATTGATAGGTACATTTAGGTTCATGAACAATTTTACAGAATGTTATCGTCACCCTCCCAGTTTGGACTGTTGTGTTCCATTTGAGTTGCATCATACACATTCCTTGTGATCAGTTTTGTGCTTTTTTGCCCTGAAGACTGAGGAGGTAGGTCTGTCTGAAATTTCAGTAACCACCTACAAGACTAAGCAATGTTATCATCCTGCATATCACAGTCTAACATCAGTGTTTACTCCCTATATCCAGTTTCATCAACTTCTTTTCTGTAGTTTGGAAATTGAAATATACACATCAAACAATCGTGACATCCCCATTATTTGTTTGTGTCATATACTTTGTATAAACACTCAGTTAAAGACAATCAGATATGCATTTTTGACCTGTAATAGTGTAGTTCTCATGTTGAGCTCCATTCATGTGAGATCTCATGAAGTTATAGTGGTTACAGTCTGGTCCTCCGAGTCTCAGGTAAGCAGGGGTGAGACCTCTTGCCATGTTTAGGATTCTCATTCTTCCAGAACTAGGATTGAACGCTCATATCAGTACACAATATTCATATACAACTTACTAGATAAAGTCCAGCGAAGGGGGGTTGTTTTTACAGAATAGTTTGTGACTGAATATACTGTGTTACTAATAATTTCTTGAATTATTTAGAAAGTCTGTACCATGAGTAATGAGCTTGTTTATAGGAGATTACAGCAAGAGTATGTGTACATAAGTAGATGTCATCCTCAGTAACTGACAAAATTGTTACTTTTTCACAAAATTCCCATTATGAGCCACACATTTATGCCATTGTTGTATCAGTTTGAATTTGCTGCCATGAAATCCATTTTGTTTCTTTGTCACCATCTACATAAGGCTTTTAGGACTGCCACATCGTTCTCATAATACCAACTGCTTGTATGATCTTCCAAGGTCCTCAATAACTGTTGGTTTGAGCGTGTTATGTCTATAAATTGTACGGGTGTTGGGGTAGAACCTCCCAGCCCACTTCTTAGTTGCTTCCTGACATCCACTGTGCTCTATGAGATCGTACACTGTTGTGTTGAAGGATGAGTCCTTCATCGAGAACTTTTGACAGAGTGCATGTCAGTTTCAGAAGCATCTGAATATATGTAAATAGTGGCATTCATGGTTTACTTCTGGGCAAAGAATCAGGCAGTATGTGGCCCTCAGTAATCCAGGAGACATAACTTTACCAGCTGAGGGCACTGTTCTGATTCATATTTGAAGGTGTGGCTTGATGTCAGTTTGTGCTGTGTTGTTTTCTTTCAGGGTTAAAATGGTGGAGCAAACTTACATCACCAGTAGAATACTGTCATCCTCAGCAAGTTGCTTTTCAAGATATATAGCCACTTTGACATTAGATGTTATGTGGAACAGAATTTCCATTCTATTCTGCTGTTTTACATCCCGTCACCGAGCTTCATGTTGTTGCTAACAAATTATACATGCCCTTTTGCTTCATTTTTTAACAGATGAGGAGCCCAATGGCAACAAACATCCTGGTTTCCCAGAGTTTATATGATGTCCCGCACACCATTTTGTCCAATTCCAAGCTGTGCTGCAATAGTGGTAACTGCCTGTGTTCGGTCATCATTATTACATTCCATACTGGTGGTTCTGCTTTGATTTCTGCGAGGCATATTGGCAGCATCCATGTGGCCATCTCTGACATGATTCAGTCAACAGTGTCTGTGGCCAAACTGTTCTCTTGTATGAGATATTCAATCGCAGCATACTGGCAAAATGAAATATCATTGACAGCAATTTTGTTGCAGTAATTTGTGGGCACATTTTGATGCGCATGTGCTATACTTGTATTTCAGGTTGCAGATAGGAGATGACACTGCCAGTCATATACTAGAGTCTGCAGTATCTCACTGCAATGCATGTAATGTGACACCACCAACAACTCATGGTAAGGTCCCATATAGAAGTTTAGAACCAAAAAAATATCTCTGAGAGAGTATAGATACATAATTGATTTGTTCAGAACTAACTTTATGTATTCTTTTATAAGATGATAAACTGGTGCTGTCACTCTAAAGAAAGGACATGAATTCAGCAAGTCTGAGAAAAGTACGCAGGAGAATATTTGGGTATATCACAATAACAGTAGGATAAGGAAATTATACATTGTGTACTCATCACCTGTTACTGCTTCAGGGATTACAGCATGGAGGATTGGAGGGGTATGACATTTAGCATGCATGAAGGAGATCAGAAACACCAAATTTGGTAAGAGACCTAGGTGTAAACAGAAGGATGATATTTAAGTGGGTTGGAATGGGATGCAGTAGATTCATCTGGCTTAGGTTACAGTGTAATCTTCTGAAACAGTACTACACAGAGTTGCATAATCATAAGGAATTAATTTTGAAGCTTTCCACACTGTGCATTCTTGCAGTCAATCACTTCTTTTTATTACAACTAAATAAAAAAAGAAGTGATTGATAGGGAATTAATGTCTTTACCTCTTGAGGAACTTCCAACTTTTCAAGAAGTTCCCAATATGATGGAATGAATTAGTCAAATTTTGCATGTATTTTTTATTTCTGCCATGTCTGATGATACATGAGCTGCAGTTGTCATCCTTTGTTATCAAGGAAAGCTAGGAAATGAAATTATATAAATCATGAAATTATGTGCTGTGTCATTATAGTGTACTCCTATCCTCAGTCAAAACTGAAGTGTCTGTCAGTATGACAAAAATGCCCACCTGAATTCCTTTCCAAACAGTAACATTGCAGGATCAACAGTCAGACTGAGGAATCGTTCATCAACTACATGAAATAACTTGGCAGTGTTAATTGTCACATCATATTCCTCCACTGGCTGTGGTGCTGCCCCAACATTGGCCACCCCAATCATCATACATGCCACCACTATAGACCACCATACTTTCTCCTCTGGCATGCTGCAACCCTGCAATTAAGAAGGGTTTCTTATATCAGCCCTTTATGAAACAGTTACCACAGTCATACTATGCACAGGACATTCTTTACAATAGTCAGTCAAATTTAACCCTGTAAACCACAGCAATTATTGTATGTACTGCCTGTCATAATACTAAATATTATCCACTATTCTTAAAGAATGTATTTATGGCTTTCATGTGATTTTGAGAATAGGCATTAATTATTTTCTTAAGCACCATTAACAAGTGTTGTCTTTGTGATGGAAATACAGTGTGTTCTCTGTGAAGTAGGGATTGAATTTGTAAATTATTATACAAATTTAAGGCTTCAATGTGTTAAGTGGACTATTTTTTTAATAAATTAATGGTGTTGCTGATTGTATCTGTTCATGTGAACCTGAATAACATGAGTGATTTGGTCAGATGCAAACTTCATTCCTTCAGAGGTTGGCATATTCTCACACTCTTTTAAAATTCACTATTCCTTAATTTCAGTCCGGTGGTTGTCTTAATATGTAGAGAAGGATCTACGGGGGATGAAGTTTAAGAGATGGCGACAGACAGCAATTGGTAGGGAAGAATGGGCATCCGTAATTAAGGAGGCAAAGGATGTCAGAGGTCCGTAGAGCCATGGAATAAGTTATTAAGTAAGGTTGTCTTAATATATGAAGTGGAAGGAAGTTCAACACTATGCGTTGCACAGTTCTGGAGGTATTTATGATTGTGGATCTTGAAGTAGGATGTGATTTTAGGTATCTAGCTGCTAGATATCCCCTGATGCTGGATTCCAGCACCAGGCATACATCATATAATATACTCATACATTTATGAATACCTTTCAATTTCATATCAAAAACTAAATAGCTGTTTAAGTAGTTATATGAAATTTGGTGTGGTGAAGGATTATCAATGTGTACAATTTTTTTCTGAAATGTTTTTATGTGTTTTATCCACACAGAATATAAATATCAACATATCCTGGCATGAAGTGCAGTGTATCAAGTAGAAAACTAAACAATTCAGAAGTACTCATTTCCTTAATTTGCAAGGTAGCTTCTGAAGACAGAGGCAGCAAGTTTCTTCCAGAAGATAGCAAGCTGCCTGTGTTGTCACTAATGTATGAATGTGAGAAATTCAAATCACGCATAACAAAAATATAACTGACGTTGATTACAAAAAACTGTGACCATGAATATTCTTACAGCAGGAATTCTTAATTTTGTGAATAATATAGAACATCACTGTAATTGCCCTTAAATATTGATATTCTTAGTTTTTCATTTATTCAGGCCATATTGTGAGGTGTGACAGGCTACAGTCGCTTGCAGTGCTGTGAATTCAAAAGAAAATAATTGACTGATTTATGTTTCATACATCCAGTCTCTCAGAAATAATTCTCATCATAAAGCTTTAAAAGAGCTACAAAATGTAGTGGAAATGCTTAATATTTAATGTTAATATTGAACATTTCTTAAAACCAGTTGCTACAAAAATTGACATCTTATGTGACATTTTAAATTCCAGTAGTAGCCATATGTTTTTTTATTACTCTGATAATTAACACTAAATAGTTCTCTACACAAGATTGGATAATTGGTCTTTATAAGGGAGATGTACCGTGTTCTCTGTGCGGTACGAACTGAAGTTTTATGTTTAATTTAGACATATGTAATTTCTTTAAAACGTGTGTCCACTTCATGTGCTTTACCCTAATAAGAATATACAGGCAGGGCAACTCCCTCCTCCCCCCTTCAAATAAAAACAAGAGAGATAATGTTATTTTAACTAACATTGAGTCTTGTTCATGTAACCATTGTTGCCGCCAAAGCAATGAGTATTACATAGTCAGAACCTGTGTTTGTAGCCTTTGTTATGTAGCTAGTAAAGCACATGTGCCATATTGTCATCTGTGGCCTGTCTTATTCTGCTGCATTTTTCCACATTATCTCATAAATGGCACGATTTTCTTTACAACTTTTATCTGAAACATTTCTCATTCTAAAAATAATTGAGCGAGATATTATCATAATTGTACATCTTCATGTAAGGTACCTACTAGTCTTGTTAGATTTTATTGAAAGTTGAATATTCTCCACAGATTTTCGAAAAATAGTCAAATATCAAATTTCATGAAAGTCCGTGCAGTGGGAGCCGAGTGATACGTTACATAAAATATAACGTCACGGTGCACTCCATGAAGGTATATGGGGGAGTAGATGTATAGCTCCACTAGTTCTTAACCTCAGAACTTGATGGAGGCGTGTTTTCAGCTTCACGCCCCGACGACTTTACCCCCAGGAAAAGACTAATCGTCTGAGTGGGCCCCAGAACCTGTATGGACGTTTTTGGAGAAGACTCTAATTTCCCTGCCGATAATCATACCACTTCTCCTCGGTCGTCCAGCCCATTACCTAGTCACTATACCGATTAAATTATCTTGCCTCCTTGTACATATTTTACATATGCGAACCAAAATTAAATTTATGAAATTACCTCTTGTGTAGGCCCTTAATACCAGATTTCTTCGAAATCTGATCGGTAGTTTCGGAGGTAAAACGTGGGGCGAGATACAGACGGACAGCCACAACCTTCCTTTTGCATTCATACTGTGCAACGCTTTCGTCGCAAGGGTATACAGTAATCGAAAACAAGTCGCCTAAGGAAAAACTGCTTATAGCAGTTTTTGACATGGTGAGCCATAAGAACGTTGTGAATTTCTATAGTAAAACCACTTGATGAACCAGTGTCTCAGTTTATTTTGTTTTAGAATGACACTACATGTTTCGGACGGTCTTTCCGTCCATCACCAGGAGTTCAAGACTGTACATACAGCAACAAGCATATGTCAAACAGATGCATGTTGCTGTATGTACAGTCTTGAACTCCTGATGATGGACGGAAAGACCGTCCGAAACATGTAGAGTGTTATTCTAAAATAAAATAAATTGAGACATTGGTGCCTCTAGTTGGTTTTACTATAGAAATATATTACGATGCACGGCCCTATGAACGTCAAACGTTGTGAATGTTTCGCACAAATTTATTTCTTACAATATACTACCACTGCGCGTTGTGCCAAACGCTATTAATATGATGATGCGCACTGTCTATACAGCCGCCAAGACAGAGTCGATCGGGTAATCGATTAGTCCTTGATGAAGTTAAGGGTTACATTGAATCGATACGAACCCAGTTACAATCTTCTTGTAACTTTATTGTGAAATTCCTTTGTCAACTTTCGTGGAATTTTATCCGGTATTTTCGAAGACAAAATGCGTCGCGCGGGCGAACAGGACTGCCGTTGTACGTTTATTGTGCGCACTTTTGGATATAAAGTGTAACACTTAAACTGAGTACAGTCGTGCCACTTTCAACACTGTGGTTACATTCGTCAAAATCGCATCGCGGAACGGAACAAGAACGACCAATTTAGCGGCTAAATCTTGCTGTTGAAGAGATCCCTCCAGTTGCCAGCGGGAGGATGATAAAACACGTTAATTTAGAGTCCGAGTAATGTTTGTCGGATCTTTGACTATTAAAATTTGTCAACGTTAGACCGAAACATCAGTGTTCAGTGCAAACTTACACGACGGCCGCCATATACAGGGTGTCCCAGGAGGAATGTGCCAGACTTCGGGAGGGTGTTCCTTATGTTAAAGTATACCGATATAACCCAAAACACCTATGTCCAAAGTTGAACGGTTACGGAGATAATGGC
>Ga0123353_10012377_pt1 | contig 12120 bp, 5 predicted proteins | sample TergutLab28metaG_3_FD_92763 | JGI IMG/M metagenome (GOLD analysis project Ga0123353, IMG submission 92763) | Labiotermes labralis P3 segment gut microbial communities from Petit-Saut dam, French Guiana - Lab288 P3 | ecosystem: Host-associated > Arthropoda: Insects > Digestive system > Gut ... | reverse complement strand
CAATTTCTTGCTTCAAAATTTTATTCTTAAAATAGTTTGTACTAATTGCTTGGTCTTGAGCTGCCACTATTGTACTTTCTGTTTCTCCCTTGATGTCACCAGATTTTAGCCAGCGATATGACTTTCATTATTATTATTATTATTATTATTATTATTATTATTATTATTATTATAGGGTTCTGCACAAATATTTTAGGCAACTCGACAAATAATTCTTTAAGTAAAAAGCTACAAGAAAGAAATTCAAAAAGAAAAAGTAAAGGAAATATATTTGTTTAGTACGCCTATCCTGTAATTCTCAGGACTTCCGAGATAGTAAAAAGGAATGTTTACACTGTGCAAACTAATAACAGACCTAGAAATGAGAGACAGTGCACACGCTAGAATCATTAAACCACGCACTCCATTTCCTAGCTTGTTTAATTTCGATTACGTGACAGGTTAAGGGGTCGCTGAGCACCGATCTTCTGTTGCCATTATGGCTCTTCAGACCTGCCTTCTATGTCAGGAGAGAGAGGAGATGAGAATGGATTGACAGAACGGTGACAAACGAGGGAAAACCGGTGTAATCCAACAAAACTTGTCCCACGTCCTCTTTGTCCAATACAAATCCTACAGTCATTCCCATGGGACTGATCCACTTCTTTTCAGAAAAAAAGCGTGTTGGCAATTACGTCACATGTAAGGCCCTGTACTGAAGAAAGTCTCGTTAAATAATTCCTACATAATGCTTGCTTTAACCCCCTACAGAATTGGTTCCTAAGCTCATTCTTCATTAACAAAACAAACACTAATAATGACGCTACTTCTATGAAATACATTTAATTGGTAAGATGATCCTTATGAGCCTATGCCTACTAAACACACGTTAACCCTTAACCTGCTAACGTGGAGAATATGGTGAGCTCCTAATAATGCCAGCTGATATCAGATGGGATTTAACTCGGCGTTTAAAGGGTTAATAATTACTCCTGTCTAGTGCGTTATACAAAAAGAATTATTGATTTAATGATACGATAAATTTGTGAATCTTGAATTGAGAGACCCACGTGACTGCTTAACATGCAGTCTGGTACTTCAAAATGTCCCATAATTTTTTGCCTAGTTCCCTGCATATGGATGACAGATGACAGAGTTAATGACTGTCTAGAGCTGTCCTCAATTTTTCGTACACGAAACAACTCAAAAGTTCCGCACTGCGGCACACAGGCCCAATTTAATTGGTATTTTGCATAAAGCTCAGAAATAAGTTCATTAATTTTTTTCCCCAAAGGCCTCGCGAACAAAATTTATATCGAAGCTTTATTGAAACCCCGCAATAATTAAACTGTGTTAGATACTTTTAAAAAGCTGGCATTTATTCAGCATGATAGAAAACAATGGCGGTAACAGATTACGGAATATTCCGAAAACGTATACGTACATATGCAAAATAGAGATCATGCGTGTGATTGCAATGCTACATATAAAGTCAATTTTATCCAAAGCTCTAACAGCGATAATAACACATACGGCTGTTTTCGGTGTATGGGAGAAGAATGAAAAAATAATCTTTCAGTTTAAACAGCTTGCTGACATATACGTGAATAAACTGAGGAAAAGCTGATCAACATTCAATGCGGAAAGCACTCTTCACGAAACATCTAGTAAAACAAACTCCTATAAATACTTACCGTTTCCGATACGGACACATCAACTTGTGCTCTTTGCATTAAAATAGCATGTTACTTCCTCAGTATTCACGCTAAGAAGGGTAAAAACCGAATTAAAAAAAAATGTTTAACACTACGCACGCATAAAATTTTCCAGTACAGAAGCTGGGCACAAATCGTAAACATAAAAATTCTGCATACTTTTACTTTAAATAATGGCATTGCATCATTTTACGTCAAAGGTAAAGGTAAAGGTCAGCATATAATATGCCATGATGGTACAAAGTGGAAGTAAAGGCACAAATCTATTCTTTCTTTAACCTCGGTGCTAGATGGGGGTGGATAATTAACGCTACGCCCCGGTCGCTTTAACCCCGGGAAAGAACCGGTATCCATTGTATAGGAGGCTGAGTGGGCCTTTGGGCCGGTCTGGACGAGCGTGGAAAATCTCGCCCGCACCGGGATTCGATCCCCGGGACGTCCAACCCGCAGCGAGTCGTTATACCGATTACGCTAGCATAAATTCATGTCATATATTTTTAAGGCTGTTTCAAGTAACCCAAACCACACATTTAACCATTTTAGTTTACACTTCGAACACAAACTACACAATAATTTGTTTAGTAACACAAAATTGTAGAAAAAAAAATTTCATTTCCACAGGATATACTTCCATACTGTTTGTTATATCTGTATGACAAGCCGATGCGTGACATCGACGCACAGCACATAAAAGTGTTTCAGCAAGAACATGGCAAGAGGCTGTGTACTTTACAGGCTGCAGAGCGACGAGCCTCATCCTTCTTTATGCTTCTCCCAAAACTTTTAGAACAACATTCGACAGCACTCACATTACCAATTGCCCTTTCTTTCCCCATTGCCACTGTTACACCACATTGCATCGCTTGATATCCTAAGAATAAATAATACAAAAGTCTTGATCAGCTTATGTTACCAGAATTACCAATTCTCGCTCCGTAATAACCCAGTGAGCGCAGTTCTCAGCTACTTCGCGGCAGAAGCAATCACGCATAACACCAGAATTGCCTATTCCAAAATAAAATCGTGTAAAATAAAATAAATTATGAAATTATATCAAGTTACCTATTCTTGCACTCGCAGTTTTCACAAGGCATCTAAAAACGAGGCTTTGAATGCAGAGTTCCGTCATAGTGCATTTTGTCCAGCGTTACACGAAGCAGTGACATGCAGCCGTGCATGCTGTATGTTATCTGTACGTCTCTATGTGGATTCCGTAGGCATGAACTGATGTCTCGAAGATCTAAAGTCTAATAAATTTCACGCATTATTCTCGGGCTGAATGTCACATCAGGTTTCTGATATTGAAATCCTGACGATGGCGGAGGATGTAGTCTCTAAAACGGCGATTTTCTTGAACTGTTAGAAGTCTGTGTCATATGGGGAAGACCGAATTCGAAAGAGTTTATGTTTATGCGATTTGGCCTGTTGACCTTCCCAGTCTTAACTTCAACTGAAAAAAATCATACCTTCTTCTAAACCCGTTCAAGAACACCTCCAACAAAATCCCATTAACTGACCGTAATGCAGTGAGACCGTGATTATAGGAAGATACTGATATCAATGAAACCTATTTTCAAAAAGCATATGTATAATAGTGAGTACATGAACGTGAATTTTTATTACGGGCTAAGTATAAACAAGTATCAAAATTTTATGTTTTGTTGATCGTGCATTTCGATATATCTGTGTAATAAAAACCAACTTCATGCACTATTTACCCTCAGTTTTTTTTCGTCAATCAGTCTCTACAAGTTTCGGGCATATTTGTAGCCCAACATCATGAGGTATACACAACAACTGGTACGTGTTGTGCTTTCCAGTTGACTGTCTGATGGCCGGCCCGGCCAACAGACAGTCAACTGAAAAGTACAACACATACCAATTGTCGTATATATACAGTATACCTGCTGATGAAGGGCTACAAATATGCCCGAAACATGTAGAGGTTGACTAACGAAAAAAACTGAGGATAAATGGTGCATCAAGTTGGTTTTTATTACAGAGAATTATCAAAATATTATTATTTTGTACAGTAATTATGTCGTACTGAACTTCATTGTTCAGCGTCATTGTTAGGTCCGCTCTCCTTCACTTGAAACGTGCACTGAACAAAATATCATCCTCCAAGTGTAGTAGAGTCGTCTGATATCGGCCGTAATTACGACAGGGCTAGGAATTTAATGACTTTTCTATTAACCAAAAGAACGTTGCCTTATAATCTGGTCTTTACGGTCCTACAGGGAGATAACAGAGTTGTGTAGAGGTTTAACCATTACCCACTGCTTTGTTTAACAAATTCAAAGAGTGCGAGATGTCAGGTGAGGAGATTCACAAAGAGAATAAAGGGTCAGAAACACTTTGAACGTGAATTAGATTTCGCACGATGAGACAAGAAGGTACCTGTCGTAGCGTAAATGTTGGTACCAACACCTACACGGGATACGTTGCTGCTGATCAAGCAGTATATGGATTACATAGGCCTGTGATCACAAAGTAAATTCAATCCATACACCAGCTAGAACTCGTCGTTCCACGCCGTTCGATCTTGTGCAAGAAGGGGGTAAGGAACGTTGTACTTCGAGCATTGAATGCATTCTAATACTATTCACTGTCTCTATGGTGGATAGAGGTAGCTATCAGTTAAAATGTATTCGTGTGATCACCGTCATGGTTTATACAAACGATGAAACTTATCGCTGTGGTCAGGGAAATCTGATCCGACAATCAAACACTCGAAAATACTTCAATCCTTACACTGACCTTCTCCATGAAACCGTACGGGCAGTTACGTTTGTAGCAAATTGTATGGGGAGGGCGAACATGCTGCCTGTTTCTACAAAACTGACCCTGAAGATTTAAATGTGAATTTTTCGAATTTCGGTTCGAAGCTTTTGAGAAAGAAGCCTTCATGGCTCTCTACATCAGCAAATACAGAGTGGAAAAGTGAAATGTGGAAGATTTTTAATGGAATATTGTTGAAGTAGTAAGAGGCAGAGGATGGAAAGCTAACGTATTTTGCTAGTTGATATCATCAAGTTGCGTTAGGTACAACTAACAGCGTACAGTACTTCATGACAAATCTCAAAATTAATTCCATATAAAAGCAAGCTCTAAGAAAGCGTTCCTTAATTTTTCAAAATAGAATATTTTTTTTACATATATGTGACTCCACATTTTTCAAAAACTAAATTAAACTATTTTGTAACGTATGTCACCGAAGAAATTTTATGTCAATTCCGTCACCAATAATTTCAAACCGTAACTGCAAGAGTCTATTCCAGACATATAGTACAAAGTCTACTAGTAGGACAGGTCTTACCCTGAGCACTTTGGTTCCCCTTTGCCAGTGTCATTTAAAGGGCACTCTTGCCAGAACAAGCGGGCGAAGTCTCGACGCCGTCAAAAAGCAATGTTCTTTCTGATATCTGAGAGCAGTGGATATGAAAGTATGTCCACTTTTAGTGTTCGAAGTGTTAAAGCCGAAAATAACCTACAAAACTTTAACCTCCGCGCTAGACTATGTGAGTTGTTACACGCAGCGGCCAAATTTCCTCGGGGAAAAGAAACTCGGAAGCCATTGAAGAGAAAGCGGGGTGAACTCTAAGAGAGTCTGGGCGATTTAGAGCGTAGAAAAATTTCCTGACACTGCCGGAAACCAAATCAAGATTCCCCTGTTGGAAAGCCTGTATCCTACACAATATTCTGAAAAATTTTTGTCCAAACAAGTTTACGTTGACCAAAAATTTAAAACATATATACACATACATATATATATATGTGCGTGTGTGTATGTGTGTGTGTGTGTGTGTGTGTGTGTGTGTTTTATGTATGAATATGTTAAAATTGCAAATGCGTATTACAGAATCTTATGTTCCAGTACGCAGTTGGTCAGTTATAGAAATTCTGTATTTAATGTTTTTGCAGAGAGGGTAATTATGACAATAATAATAATAATAATAATTTCCTGTGGTTCGACAGCCCACATCGGGCCTCGGCCACCTCACTGCTGAGTTTACTACATCAGACAAATTCACACGCGGTAGGACCCCTCTGAAAGAGTGATCAGCTCGTCGCGGAGGCCACTACCACAACACACAACAAACACGAAAGATGAACATCCATGCTCTCAGTTGGATTCCAGCCCGCGATCCCAACAATCAAGCGAATTCAGCCTTAGACCGCACGGCCACCGGGTCGGCATGAATATTAATAACATTACGTAAAGGTAAAGGTAAAGGTAAAGCAATCCCATTCCAGACCCTGATGGTTCCAGGAGGTTGAGGCTCCCAGATTTCAAGACATTCGGCACATGAAGGTGGTAAGGTTGTCAGCCTTACGCACCGGCCGCCTTTACCCCCAGGAAATGTTACTAGTACTCATTTCTGTTAGAGGCTGAGTCAACTCCAGGACCATAGTGTGGCCTGAAGTATTATGTCAATGAGAAATTCTATGACACCATCGGAAATCTAACTCGCGACCTTCCAGCTTGTAGCGCAGCGCCTCAACCAACTGCACCACCGCGTGTCCCAGTAGCATAACACAAAGATGAAAGTAAAAAGGCAAAGCAGTCCCGTTACAGGTCTGGAATGGCCCAGAGGGTTCCACGAAGTTATGGTTCCCAGATTTCATGACAACGGCACAGGATGGTGGTAAGGTTGTCAGGCCTACGTACCGGCCACCTTAACCCCAAGGAAATGCTCCTGGTACTCATTTCTGTTAGAGGCTGAGTCGAACCCAGGGCCATAGTGCGATCAGAAGGATTATGTCAATGAAATTTCCAATGACACTATCTGGAATCGAACCAGCGATCTTCCGATTTTGTAGCACAGCACCTTAAACACTGCGCCACCGCGGTCCCCCAATAACATAACAAATTTATAAATAAAGATAACAAAAGTCCTGCCTCAGCTAGAATTCAAACTCATCAGCATCAACAGAGGGGTTCAGTCATGCTCAACAATGGACCTGAATCGAAGTTCATCAGATCATAAACATATACCGACACATAAAACAAAAAAATAAAAGTCTTGTACTAGTAAAAAACATGTATGTGCAACAGGGAAATAATTCATCCTGGAAATTCTACTTCAGGATCTCAACTACTGCATAAATCCAAGTCCAACTGCATGATTTCAGGAGGTACCGGGAACAGATTCATGCGCACACTGTCACCGGTTTCATTTTATCTGGATTCGTGTAAACCGCAAATCCCTCCTAGTACTGCATCGCATTACTGGCATCAAATGTTCCCAACCACACAATTGTTTCCATCTCCAGCAGCGAGAATCATACACCTGACCAATGTAGAATTACATATAAAATATAACTACCTAAATCGCGAGAAATTCTCGGATTACACGCATGCAAAAAAAAACTCTCAGTTCTCCATATTAAATAATTCTTACAGAGCATGTTAGCTTCGAAGTTCAGACACACAGTGGGAGGCACCTGGTTACAATTTCGACAGGGCCCTAACATTTTATGTAATTTTAATTCCTATCTGTACGTACACACCACAAAAGTAATATTTGTTGATATATTCGGCCACCTTGAATCTGTAAATTTTCACCGACACTTTCAGGTGCATATTATGATATCCCCGTGCATGCCATTAAGGCACGTGGGCCGTGGAAGTAAAGATCCACTCATTCCTAAGTTCGGCAATGGATGGAAGAGACCGGCCAGCTACACGTCCGGCCAATTTACCCCGAAGAAAAATCCCCTTATACTCACCGACATTTTTTCCAACTTTCTCTTGTTTGCTTTTTCTAAATCCTAAATATCCTGTTCAAAAGTTTCACTGCCAAAATTTACTTTCTGCCCTTACGTGAGAGACAGCTTTCCAACAGGAATAGGCGGTCTCCTTTCTGCGGAAATTAAGCTCAGGTGAGAATAAATAAGTACTGAAACTTGCATTTAACCACATTCAACAGACATATTCGCTTTCCAAGTAACGTACACATTTCCTCTACGTATCTTCCTAGACTAAACTGTCTACGCCAAGAAATAACGTTATGTACTTTCACAATAATGTGGTGGCTTCGAGCATTAATTTTCTCCTCACGAGACAGACACATTCTACTTTAAAAGAAATAGAAAATCTTTGGTATTTTCATTAGTCCACTAAATACATTATCTATGATGGCTAAGTGCAAATCATGCCTACGTATTTTCTGTCGATATTGTTTATCATTTTTTTTCTGTACTCAGTCCCTACTAATATCAAACGCGTCACAATAAGTTAAAGATAATGTAGGTAGAACACAACTAGTTTACTAGCAGGGTGTTAATGAAACATCATGTTTCGGCCTACTCGGACACCATCATCAGATTTACAATGTTGGCTCTAAGAGACAAAACATAATTATTATTATTATTACTTGTCTTAGAGCAAACATTGTAAACCTGATGATGGTCTCCGAGTAGGCCGAAACATGTTGTTTCATTAACACCCTGCTAATAAACTAGTTGTGTTCTACCTACATTATCGTTAACTTATTGTTACGTACATAACGGCGATGCCTCAACTTAAGATTAAATTAGTCACATTTTGCTGGACATAAAGGCGAAAGAAATTCACGTTTTATTGAGATTGCCGGACTTAAATTCCGGTTACAGGCTCTTGAGAGTTGATTTATTTCACTCTTCCTCTAAGTCCCTTAATTATGAGCAGTGCCACAAGCAAGCTACCGCAGTTCACTTCTATTGACACAACACGTAGAAATGTCGATTTTCCACCTTGCATACACGAAATGGCCCTTCAATTTTAAGCCGCCCCTTTTTGTTGTGGCACGTTATATTATCAGACGACCCTTGGTTTGTTATTCTACGATATTTTATAGCACAGTCGTAGAGGGGAAGGGGGGGAGGAAACAAAACACTACAGCATATTATGTGGGCCTAAATATGTTTATTTAAAGGAACATGAAAAGATGAGCATAAAAAAACCCCCCTCTCGCAGGAATTTGAGCGAAATGCGCACGAACTATTAGTTTCCTCTTACAGCCCAAAAAGAAAATTGCATGCAGCGAAAACATTTCAATTGGCGGAGCTTTGTTTTATCTAAAAGCCCTTGTTCTGTTTGCTTTTTCTGAGCTAGTTTTTATCATGGTCGTTACGATGTTCTTAAAGTCTCTCAGTACCTCAGACGTGATTATTTCAGATCCCTGCTCCAGCTACGAAACTCCTCGCTGTGTAGCTGTAGTTATAGCTTGACCCAGAAGAATATGCAGTTACAATTTCTACGGAAAGTCTAGAAATGTGTGAACCACATTACAAATTGCAAATCAAGTGTACTGGTGCGCTGAGTAAAAGAGTGAAGAGGGTAATCTAGACTGGTAATTATTTTAACTGCTTCCTCCAAGTAACTCTACCGTAACATCGCACAGCGAGAGATGTAATATCAAAAGAATGTATATGAAACGTAAGATTCTCTGCAACTGTGAATTACGGGTAATAAGAAAATGACAATTAAGTTTCTGATATAACGTGCCTAGTACATGATGATGGATCTAAGTCTAACAATGGGACAAGTTCACAACAGACAGGCTCGTTACACTTAATTAAATATGAGAACAAAACACGCAGTAAACGTTTCGCAGTTATTGTGCTTATTGGACTGAAATAACAGGTGTGAAACAACTTGAAGCAACTACTGAAATTTACATGTATGAAATTTAGAAGTACGCTACCAACTACTAATTGTGTGAATTATTATTATTATTATTATTAGTAGTAGTAGTAGTAGTAGTAGTAGTAGTAGTAGTAGCTGTTGTTGTTGTTGTTGTTGTTGTTGTTGTACTTGTGCTTGTTGTACTTGTAGTTGTTATTGTAGTAGTAGTAGTAGTAGTAGTAGTAGTAGTAGTAGTAGTAGTAGTAGTAGTACTAGTAGTAGTAGTAGTAGTAGTAGTTGTTGTTGTTCTTGTTCTTGTTCTTGGGTAGTATTCTTAGAATTGAATGAAACTGAATTATTATTTATTCTGGATGAACTCATATTCGTCATAATAATATATTTTTGCTTTTAAGATATAAAGTGAAGTTTATATTCTATTTTATGTATCTATAAAAGAAAATCTAGAAACGGGCTGGATGAAAGGTAAGACATCTACAGATATTAAGTCGCCAGTAATGAGCCGGTAAAGAACACAGAGGCCTTAGGGAACAGTCTAGGGCCGTTAATCTACAGGCTGGAATTTTATATTCCACAAACTTGACATTCACCATATTGTGCGCGTGGTAATACGGGTAAAAAAAGGCTCTGTGAACTAATGTACGACATAATGCGTACAGTTGCGGTCATATATTGTTATCGCAACTGCTCTTCTCATTCTTAAAATATTCACTAGAGACGCATGTTTTAAAATAATCTGGAAATGACCCAAGAAGACAAAATACTGGCACGCGGTGACATTAGGCTCGCAACTGCCAATGTTATGTTTCAATTTCATCATAGTCATAATCATCATCATCATAATTATCACGAATTCTGAAGGATTAGGCTTAGTCCCTGTTCCTCAGCGCTCAAGGTGAATTTGGTCCTTCCGACTTTTCTTGCGGCGTCCTGCGTCTCTTCGCCATTTCTGCCTATCTTTTACTGCCTGTTTGGGTATCTGGTTTGTGTCCATTCTCTAACTGTTCTAGCTACCGTAGTTGATATTGCTGTATCCCAGAACACAGTTCTGCACTCCAAACTTCTCCCTAAGGGAATGCACCTGTTTTAATTTAATCTGCTGGTAACATTAAACCTGTTTGTGCAAAATTCTTACACAAATTAAACGATAAATTTTCAGAATAAGTAACTGCTTAAAAATTATCAGAACTTCTCACGGAGTTAAAATGTACCAGTTTTACTAGAAATAAAATATTTTTACTTTAAACTCGACCTATTACACCGACGTCAGTGTAGGTCATACAGCAAGAACTGATAGCCGACCCGAACTCATAAAAGTACGCGAAAGGGCTACTCAATTAGCTATGGCTGTTTGGGACATATACGTGGAGTACTTGCAGTCAGTATATGATAAAGAATTTTTAGTTCTGAAGTTCTCATAATATAGATAAACGCTTAAGACTTTTAAAACGGAAGTTCATCTACATTGTAGATACAAGTTCAATCCTTACCACACACAAAACAAAGGCCGTATCAGTTCTAGACACCAAAGGGTTAACGATGTGTGGAAAAACAATAGTCGTTTATTTTGACAGAAAAAAATACAGAGCTTTTTATCTTAGGCAGGTGACACGTGCGATTAACATTGGGTTCTAAACGGTTCAGGCAATGGATGGAGAAGCTAATGCCGTAGCATTAAAATAAATTAATTCCTGTATCCATAAAACATACTGTACTTCTGTTATCAAGACCAGTAAATACTAGAAGTCACAATTTGTACGATAAATGCCTGCCTGCCTGCCTGCCTGCCTGCCTGCCTATATAACCCCTGGAGCAAAGGCCTTCCTGAGAAATTAAAAGGTTCTCAGCTAGTCAAAAAATTCTCCGCATATCAGTCAACCGGAAGATTTATTATCGCATTCGCCTTTACCCGCCACCTGTTGATATTCTGAGTCACACCAATCCAGTCCATGCCTATTCATCCCCCTTGTTTTAAGAATCGTTTTAAGAGAGTCCCGACCATTTATTACTAGGTCTCACAAGTGGTCTCTTACACTCACGTCTCCCTGCCTCTTGCAAATGTGCCACACGCACCGCCAATATCATCCTTTTTTTATCTAACCATCCGAATAGTACAAATCATGCAGATCGTTAACCCTGACAATCAAATTAAAATCGTTAACTCACGCTTCGGTTCAAACGCAGATTAGCTGCACGTTGAAACAGGTGGGACATGCGGCGCTAGTGAAATAAAGCATTTGAAACCGAAAATGATTTATTGGAGGGAGCGCACAACATTAATTGGTATATATATATATATATATACATGGGCAGAATTTTCAAACTGGTGACAGAAGTAAACATGAAGTAGTGTTAGTACGTTAGCATATAATTTCATTTCCTTAGTAAGCTAATTCGACTCACGTACTCTCACATGCATACGGCATATTTTGTTAGTCAATTACTAATTTTACCAGGTCTCATTGATTTCACTGCACTTCAAATAGTGAAAAAATTTAAGTTTGCAGATTTGTTACTATTTAACCTGCAAAATAAATTATAGCTTCGTCACTTTAGTGTCAAAACAGTATCACGTGATCCGACAACTTCTGCCGCGGGCTAATACAGGGTGGGGCATAGAGATCTCCCACTTTTCGAAGGGGCACTGTGAGGGCTGTAGTGGTGGTAGAGATTTGGGGGTAGTGTCATGCGGTTGGTTAGCCTCTACCGTTGTCAGTACCCATAATGGTTTGGACCGGTGAACATCGGGGCTTTGTTGTTGTTCCCTGGGCGTTTGATCTCTTTAAGGGGAGACGT
>Ga0123353_10012376_pt1 | contig 12120 bp, 10 predicted proteins | sample TergutLab28metaG_3_FD_92763 | JGI IMG/M metagenome (GOLD analysis project Ga0123353, IMG submission 92763) | Labiotermes labralis P3 segment gut microbial communities from Petit-Saut dam, French Guiana - Lab288 P3 | ecosystem: Host-associated > Arthropoda: Insects > Digestive system > Gut ... | reverse complement strand
GGCCTGGAGCGTGGCATACGTCGCGCTCTTCTTGTCGAGGTCATCATTCATGTTCTTCGGGTCCCACGGGACGAGGTCATCGTCGTGGAACGAGGTCGCCTCAATCAGGCCATCCTTCGCGGCATCCGCGAGGATTTCCGCAACCTGCACCGAATCAATCTTCGGCAGCACCGGGCCACCGAACGGGTCACCTAACGGGTTGCCCACGCACCAGAACGGCATGGACCGCAGGGTCACGGGAGCAATATCGAAACCTTTCTTCGCCATCATTCACCTCTCTTTTGAACAGTTCACAAAACCAAACCAACGTTAAAATAACGCACCCAGATTACCGCATTATCGGGACGGAGGCAAGCACAAATTTAGGAATTTGAATGTGAATGTTTCATCTCTTCCATGACGACCTGGCGGTCGTCGAAGGGGAAGGAGCGGCCGGCGATTTCCTGGAAGGATTCGTGCCCCTTGCCCGCCACCAGCACAACATCGTCTTGCTTTGCGAGCGAGAGGGCGAGGCGGATGGCGGCGCGGCGGTCGGGCTCGATGTGCGCTTCCGTGCCGTGCGGGATGCCGGCCGTCACTTCCGCGATAATCGCGTCGGGATTTTCCGAACGCGGGTTGTCGGATGTGACGACCAGTATGTCCGCGCCGTCCGCGCAGGCGCGTCCCATCAGCGGGCGCTTCGTGCGGTCGCGGTCGCCGCCGCACCCGAACACGACAATCGTGCGCCCCTTACTCATCTCGCGAATCGCGGAAAGGACGTTCCTCAGCGCGTCGTCGGTGTGCGCGTAGTCCACGAACACGCGGAACGCGGCGTTCACAGGCACGCGCTCCAAGCGCCCCCACTGCGGGCGGAGGACCTGCAACACCGTCGCGGCGGCCTCCGGCGGGACACCCGCGTCCAGCGCGAGCGCCGCCGCGCACAGGATGTTCGCGATGTTGTGGCGGCCGGCGAGCTGCACGTGGAGCGGTGTCCGCGCGCCATCCGGCGTGACGAGCGTGAACCGGCTGCCGTCCGGCGTGAGCGAGACATCCTCCGCGCGAATGTCCGCCGCGCCCGAGAAACCGCAGGTGATGCGTTTCACGGGGAGTGCCGCGAGGAACGCCGCCATCTGCGCACCATACGGCGCGTCCAGGAAACACACCGCCGCCGCGCCCGGCTTCTCGCGGGCGAGCTGGACGAAGAGGCGTTTCTTGGTCTCCCAATACGCCTCGATCGAGCCGTGGTAATCCAAGTGGTCATGCGAGAGATTGGTGAAGGCCGCGCCGGCGAAACGGACACCTGCGGCGCGTTGCTGGTCGAGCGCGTGAGAGGAGACTTCCATCACGGCGGCGTCGCACCCGGCGCCCGCCATCGCCGCGAGCAGCGACTGCAGCTCGCAGGCATCGGGCGTGGTGCGCGTGGCGGGGATGACGCGGTTGCAGTAGGCGGTTTGCACGGTCGTCAGCAGTCCGGGGTTCCGCCCGCCCGCGCGGAGCAGCTCACTGAGCAGCCATGCGGTGGTGGTTTTCCCGTTGGTGCCGGTGATGCCGAACACGTCCATCTTGCGGCTGGGCCAGCCGTTGAGCGCGTTCGCCAAGACGGCCAGCGCGAGGCGCGCGTCGCGCACGACGATGTTGGCTTTGGAGCAGTCGCGCAGGGGCGTCTCGGAGACCACGGCGGCCGCGCCCCGCGCCAGCGCGGCCGCGCCGTACCCGGCGCCGTCGTCGCGTCGGCCGCTGACCGCCACGAACAGGTCGCCGGGGCGCACGCGGCGCGAATCGCATTGCACGCCCGTGAATGCGACGGTCGGCGGCTTGTCGGTCAACAGCGGCAACAGCTCCGGGATGCCAGAACATTTCATCGTGTGGGCAGCTCCTTGTTCTCCTTATTCCGGCAAGTCTGGCGGCACTTCGAGGTAGCGTGCGGTTGCCGCCGCGATGCTCTTGAACGCGGGGGCCGCCACGGCGCCGCCTGTCCGCGCGAACCCCGGCGCCGGGCGGTTCACCGTCACCAGCACGCTGAACACGGGCGCGCGCGCCGGGAGGAACCCGACGAATGACGCCACGAATTCCGTGTTTGAATATGTCCCTTTGACGACACACTGCGCCGTCCCCGTTTTGCCCGCGACGGTGTAGCCCGGCACACGCGCCTTCGTGCCTGTGCCGCCGTCGCCCTCGGTCACGTCAATCATCAGCTCGCGCACGACCCGTGTCACCTCCGGGGACACCGGCTCGCCGATCTCTTGCGGCTCCGTGTTGACGGCCGTTCCTGCGGGCGAGACAATCCGTTTGACGACATACGGGCGCATCAGTTTACCGCCGTTCGCGATCGCGGAATACGCGTTAATCATCTGGATGGCCGTCACGGAAACGCCTTGCCCGATCGGCACGCGCGTCGGCTTGATTTTGTCCCACTTCTTCGAGTTTCCGAGAATGCCCTCTTGTTCGCCCGGCAAATCAATGTCGAGCTTATTGCCGAGCCCGAACGACCTCAGATAGTCCTCGATGCGTTTCGGGCCCAGTTCCAGCCCCAGCTTGGCGAACATGACGTTGTTCGAGATTTTAAACGCGCGTGCGACCGTGATCTCCCCGCTGGCATTGTTCTTGAGCGTCGAGTTGGCGTACACGAAGTCCCCGTATCCGACATCCTTCTTCGAAAGCGGGCCGACCAGTCCCTCGTTGAGCGCCGCCGCCAGCGTAAGGGTCTTCATCACGGAGCCCGGCTCATACACGACGCCCACTGCGGCGTTGCGCCAAACGTTCTTCTCGGCGGCGCCGGGGGCATTCAGGTCGAAATCCGGGTAGGTCGCCATCGCGAGAATAGCCCCCGTCTTGACATCCTGCACAATCGCCCACGCGCCGGCCGCATTGACTTTCTCGACGACCTCTTTCAGCGCCGTCTCGACGTAACTCTGGATATGGCAGTCCAGCGTGAGGTAAACGTCGCTCCCGCGGATTGGCGGAATATCAATGAGGCGTTTTTTTTCCCGCTCCGTTGTGTCCACTTTATTGCAGCCGTCCAGGACGCCTTTTCTGAACCCATCCGTGCCTTTCAAATGGCTCTCGTATTTCTGTTCGACCCCGGCAACGCCGATGCTCTTCTTGCCCCCGGCAATGTCAATGCCCTTCTCGTTCAAGAAGCCAATCACGTGTGCCATCCGGCAGCCCTGGGAATAGTTCCGCTCGGCGGCCTCCTCAATACGCACGCCGCTGATGTGCTTCGAGTTGCGCATCAGGCTCGTATAGATGCCAGGGTTGTAGGAATAGGCGAGTGTCCGGCCCCATTCGGCATTCGTCGAGAATGCGCTGACCACCGCCTCGCGCGGGATGTCCAGCACCTCGGCCACCTGACTGAAAATCCGCTCCTTCTCGCCCGCCTTCTCGTGCTTCCTCAGGAAACCGTCCCTGTCCGCATAAAACCGCCACGCGGGCAGGCTGACCGCCATCTGCTTGTCGCTGCCGTCTAATATCCGCCCGCGTATCCCGAGCGGTTCCCATGTGTGCTCGCGTTTTACCCGCGAGTATTTGACGAGATGGAAATAGCCCACGCGCACACTCAGGCCGAGCAGCACGCCCAGCAGAAGCACGGTAAAGAAGGCTATCCAGTATTTCTCGAAGCGTTCCTCTCGCATCGTCCACCATCCTGTTCCCGAACGAACGGCTACCGGCCGACCATATATTCGCTGATGAGCTTCTGATAGTGTTTCATGGAAGGCTGGCCGGGCAACGGGACACCTTCGGCGTCTATGCGGATAATCTGCTCAGGGGTCGGAAGCCCCATCGCCATGCCCTTCTGCTTAATCGCAAAGTCAAGTTTCTCAGGATTTTCGGACATTTCTTTCCACAGCTTATCCTCGTGGATGTAGATGTTATCCTCATTCGCATATTCCCGTTTCAGATCGTTGATCTCCCGATCCAGATCGTTGCTTTTCCCGTCAACGCTCAAGTAAACCACGCCGCCCGCTGTCCCCAGCGCACAGGCGCCAATCACCAGCTTGGGCAGCCAGCCCATCGGCTTATTCCGATTCCTGTTCTTCGCCATATCAAACCCTCCCTTTTCAGTAATCCCTAAAATCACTCTTTCCGCGCGACCACCCGCAGCTTCGCTGACCGCGCGCGCGGGTTGCTCCCCGCCGCCTCCCCCACGTTTGGCGTCACCACCTTGCGCGTCACCGGCACCATCGCGGGCAGCTCGCCGATCCATTTTGTGCCGCCCTGCTGCAACGACCGCCACGTGCCAACGTGTGCCGCGAACCGCTGCTTCACCAGCCTGTCTGTCTGGGACTCGAACGTGATGACGGCTATGCGGCCTCCCGGCTTCAATAAACTCATGCCGTCCTCCAGCGCCTGCCTCAGCTCCTCCAGCTCCCGGTTCACCGCCATCCGCAACGCCTGGAACACGCGCGTGGCCGGGTGCCGCGGGCCGCCCCACCGGCCCATCGCCTCGCACACGACCTCCGCCAGCCGCCCTGTCGTCTCGATGGCCCCCGCGCGTTCACGCTCACGCACGATGGCCCGCGCGATCCGCCGCGCCTGCGGCTCCTCGCCGAGGCGGCGGAGCAACTCCTCCAGCTCCCGATCGCCCTGCCGCGCGAGCAGCCCGGCCGCCGTCTCGCCCCGCGTCGTGTCCATCCGCATATCCAGCGGCCCGTCGAGCCTGAAGCTGAACCCGCGCTCCCCCGTGTCCAGCTGTTCCGATGAGACGCCGGTATCCAGCAGAATCGCGTCCACCGCGCCGAACCCGTTCTCCTGCGCCAGCCGCCGGATGTCGCCGTGCGAGCCGTGCACGAGGCAGGCCTCCCCCGGCACCCCCGCCAGTCTCGGCCGCGCCCGTTCAAGCGCCTCCGTGTCGCGGTCAATCCCCAGCAGCCGCCCCTCCGGGCCCGCCCGCCTGAGAATCTCCTCCGCGTGGCCGCCGCTGCCGAGTGTCCCGTCAATGTAACACCCGCCTGACACCATCAACAAATCCGCCGTTTCCTGTAACATCACCGACATGTGCATTTGCGCCCCCTCGCCGCTCACGCGGCTAAATCTCCAGCAGCTTGGCCGCATCCGCCAGCGCGGCCTGATCCACATCTTCCTCTTCCGGATAGAGCGACGGCGCCCACAGCTGCACGCAGGTCACCGAGGCCGCCAGTACAACCTTGTCCTCAATCTGCGCAAACCGCAGCAGGCGGTCGCACACGCGGATACGCCGTTGAGGGTCCATTTTCAGCAGTTCTGAGCTTGCGCCGAAGATACGCAGCGCGTTACCCAGCCCCGGCTCCGACAGCTTCCGCGCCCGCAGGCTCGCCAGCCTCATCTTCATCTCCTCCGGCGACAGCAGGTTCAGGCACTTCAGGTATAAATCGGGCATGACGTAAACGTAATCGGATGCCCCCAGCAGGCCCCGCCACTCCGAAGACACCGTGAAACGACGCTTCATGTCCAGAACGCACGTGCGCGGATGACCGACTAGTATGTCAATCTCCGCTATCGAAACCTCGCTCTGTTCACGTGAAATGGCCATGGCATCAACCCCCAAAATCCAACGCAGTAAAACTGCTCTTCTTGAAGCCACATTAAACCACACTGACCCACGCAAGTCAACTCAAAAAAAATATTTTTTTTCTCAATCGGAATTTCCATAATGGGGCCGCGCGGTCTTTTTTTCTTGCAAAGTCACCCCGGAAAACGATATACTAAAACGCAACCCACCGAATTGGGTGACTTGTGAAAGGAGCAGGATGCAGAAGCGAGTAACACAGGCGGGCGACGCGCGTAAAGCCCATGTCCAGATTTTGCCGTGGTCGGTCAAAAAACCGAACGCGGGAGTCGAGCGTTTCCTTGCGCGGCCGGCATTCCCTGCCGAGGCGGAGGCCGCCGCCGCAGAGGTGCTGGCCGACATCCGCCAGCGCGGCGAACGCGCGGTGCTGGATGCCGCAAAAAAATTCGACGGCGCCGCGCTGAAGCCTTCGGAGTTGCGCGTGTCCGCCGCGGAGTTCAGCGCCGCGTCCCGGCGCGTCCCGGCGCACGTCAAACGCGCGGTCCAGGAGGCGTACCGGCGCGTCATGGAATTTGCGCGGGAGGGGTTGCGCGAGCCGTGGTATATGCAGACCCCGAACGGCGGGTACACGGGGGAGTTTTTCTCGCCGATGGACCGCGTGGGCGTCTATGTCCCCGGCGGGACCGCGCCGCTGGTGTCCACCGCCGTGATGACGGTGACGCTGGCGAAGGCCGCGGGCGTGAAGGAGATTGTGGCGTGCACGCCGTGCGGCAAGGACAAGGCCGTGAACCCCGCGCTGCTCTACGCGCTGAAGCTCGCGGGCGCGACGGAGGTTTACCGCGTCGGCGGCATCCAGTCCATCGGCCTGATGGCGTTCGGCACGGCGGCGGTGCGGCCCGTCCAGAAAATCGCGGGGCCGGGGAACGCCTACGTCACGGCGGCCAAGCGGCAGGTCTATGGCTACACGGCCATTGACCAGGTGGCGGGACCCAGCGAGATTGCCGTGCTGGCGGACGCGGGCGCGAACGCGGCGTGGGCCGCGGCGGACCTGCTGTCGCAGGCGGAGCACGGGAGCGGGCACGAGAAGGCGCTCTTGGTGACGGATTCGCGCGCGCTTGCCGAGGCGGTATGCGATGAGATCGCGCGGCAGGCCGCGAAGCTGCCCAAGGCCGCGATGGTCGAGCGCGTGATTGCCGCGGGCGGCGTCCTGCTGACCGTCGTGCCGGACCTCGCGCAGGGCATGGAGCTGATCAACCGTTTCGCCCCCGAGCATTTCGAGATCATGACGGCGGCGCCGCGCGAGCTGTTGAACGGCGTGCGTGCCGCCGGGGCGGTGTTTGTCGGGGAATGGACACCGGAGGCGGCCGGCGATTTCATCGCGGGGCCGAGCCACGTCTTGCCCACGGGCGGCGCGGCGCGGATGTTCAGCGGGCTGACGGCGGATGACTTCCGCCGCCGCCACAGTTTCGTGGAGTTCACTCGGGAGGACTTGGCGGAGACGTGCCGCGTGATTGAGGCGTTCGCGGAGATCGAGGGTCTTGACGCGCATGGCCGTTCAGCGTCCATACGGTTTAGCTAGTTTTTTGTTTATTACTGGCACAGGTTGGAGATAATCATTTTTAGGCGTTTCAGGTTTTTTACAGATGAAGAGCGTTGCGGTATTAATGGGGGGCACATCGAGCGAGCGTGAGGTGTCGCTGCGTTCCGGCGCGGCGGTGGCCGAGGCGCTGGGGCAGGCGGGTTTCGATGTGACGCGCGTGGTGCTTGATGAGGATCGCGTGGCGCCGCTGCCCGATGGCGTGGAGGCGGTGTTCGTGGCGCTGCACGGCGGCTACGGCGAGAACGGCGGCGTGCAGGCGGACTTGGATAAACTGCGGATACCCTACACGGGGCCCGGCGCGGCGGCAAGCCGTGTCGCGATGGACAAGGCCGCGACAAAGCGCGTCCTCGATGCGGCGGGCATCCCGACGGCGGCGTGGGAGCTGCTCCCGCGCGGGGCCGACGTGACGCGCCTCCCGCTGCCGGTGGTCGTCAAGCCGCCGCGCGACGGGTCGAGCGTGGGCATCTCGAAGGTGAGCGAGCCGTCGCAGTGGCCGGCGGCGCTGAGGCTGGCGCGTGAGGTTGACCCGCTGGGCGAGGCGCTGGTGGAGGCGTATGTGCCGGGGCGCGAGTGGACGGTGGGGGTGGTCGGCGGCGAGCCGCTGCCCGTGGTGGAGGTTTGCGCGCCGGGCGGGTGGTACGGGTTCACCGAGAAATACACGCCGGACATGACGCGCTACCTGTTCCCGGAGTCGGTGACGGATGCGGCGTTGGCGGCGCGGTGCCAGAAGCTGGCGGTGGCGGTGTTTGACGCGCTGGGGTGCCGCGGCATGGGGCGGGTTGATTTCAGGGTGACGCCGGAGGGTGAGCCGTTCGTGTTGGAGCTCAACGCGGCGCCGGGGTTCACGGAGACGAGTTTGCTGCCGAAGGCGGCCGCGCGTGCGGGCGAGTCGTTTGGCGCGTTGTGCGCGAGGGTGTTGGCGTTGGCGGCGTACGGGTGAGTGCGGAGAAGGGGGACGTATGAAGTGGAACATTTTCAAGAGTAAAGGCAAAGGCAAGGCCCCGAAACGGGGCGGCGACGGCGGCGGGCGACGCTCGACCGGGATCGCGACGGAGATGCCACCGTGGGTTTGGCGGGTACTGAAAACAGGGGCGTTCGCGCTGGCGGCGGCGGCGGTCTATTGGGGCGGGCGGGAGCTGTTCAGGCAGTATTACTTCTCGCCGCATAGCCGATTCGCGCTGACGGACGTGCGCCGTAACGTGGAGGTCAATGCCGGCACGCTGTTGAGCCCGGCCATCATCTACGAGCTGCTCGGCCTGGCGGACGGCATGAACCAGTTCAGCCTGGACATCAAGAACACGCGCCAGGCGATGGTCACGCGCGCGCCGAACATCAAGGACTTGACCATCGTGCGCACCTTGCCCGACAAGATGTCCATCGCCATCATTGAGCGCACGCCGATCGCGCGTGTGGACTCGGAGGAGGACGGCTGGGTGGTGGACGAGGAGGGCGTTCCGTTCATCCGCTACGCGGGGACCAGCCACCTGCCGATCATCAAGGGCGCGGACCTGCCGGCGCAGATGCAGACCGGGAAACGCGTGCACGGGATGACGATGGCGGCGGTGCGGGTGGTCAAAAGCATGCGGCGCCCCAAGGTCAAGCAGCAGCTGCTGGAAGTGACCGTGGTGAAGGAGGATTACCTGCTGCTCACGATGTCGGACCACCGCCAAGCGAAGTTCGCGTGGAACGACATGGCCGTCGAGAAGAGCGGCATCGAGCAGAAGGCGCAGGAGCTGCGGATGCAAGACCATTACGACCAGCTTGAGCTGCGCATGGAAAGCAAGGTGGGCAAGATCTGCCTGATGTGGGACGCGCGTGTCCCGGGACGGATCACAGGGATGCCGTACAATGTCGGTTTGTGAAGCTGAAAGGGAAAGGGGTTTTTTGATATGGCTATTCCGCCTATCGCGGCGTTAGAGATTGGCTCCACGCGGACGGTCGTGTGCGTGGGCGAGGGGGAGAAGAAAGGTGACCGGGTGCGGATCATCGGGTACGGGATACACCCGACGGCCGGCGTCCACAAGGGGCAGATCACCGACTTGGAGAAAGCGCGGGAGAGCGTCAGGGGCGCGTTGGACAGGGTCTCGAAGATGCTCCCGAACGTGGACATCCGCCAGGCGATGCTGGTTGTCTCTGGCAGCCACATCCAGTCGCAGAGCAACGCGGGCGTGCTCTCGATACAGGCCGCCAACAGGGTCGTCTCGCGCAAGGATGTTGAGGAGGTGAACGAGAACGCAGACAACGTCCCCATCAGCTCGGATCGGGAAGTCCTGCACCTGATTTCCCAGAACTATGTGCGCGATGACCAGCCCGGCGTCGCGGACCCGGAGGGGATGACCTGCTCGGTGCTCACCTGCAACAAGCTGGCCATCCACGGCCTGAAGAATTGCATCGGCAACGCGCTGAATGTCGCGAAGGGGGAGAACCTGGAGGTGGCGGGGGTGGTCTTCGCGGGCTGCTGCGCGGCCAAGTCCGTGCTGTCCCCGGCGCAAAAGCAGCGCGGCGTGCTGCTGGTTGACCTCGGCGGCGGGACGACAAGCTACATGGCCTACGTGAATGGGGTGCTCGCCAAGGCCGGGTGCATCGCCGTCGGGGCCGCCCATGTGACGAAAGACATTGAGGCCGCGTTCTGCCGCCACAACCTCACCCCGTCCCGCGCGGAAAAGCTGAAATGCGAGCACGGTTGCGCGACGCTCGATTCCGAAGGCGAAAGCCCGCGCATCATCCTGCCGCGCGGCATCACCGAGCTGGATGACCTGCAAATCAACCGCCACTCGCTCAACCTCGTCATCAACGCGCGCATGAACGAGCTGTTCAGCGTGCTGAGGGACAGGATGGACAAGGCCGGCCTGCTGCCGGACCTCCGCGCGGTCGTGCTGACCGGCGGCGGCGCGTACCTGCGGAAAATCACCGGGCTGGCATCCCACGTCTTAGGGATGCCCTGCACAATCGGAACCCCGAAAAACGTGGACGGGCTCGAGCAAGAGAAACAGGCGGTCATGTTCGCGGCCGTCGCCGGGGGTGTGATCTATGGGCACTCGGGCTACAAAGAGACAGGGTTTATTAAGCGAGTCATCCACTTCTTCAAGTCATCGGACTCGTTACAGGAACAAGGTGTAACTCATGAGTAACGAACAGTCAAAACTACTTTTGCTGGGGATCGGCGGCGGCGGCGGCCGCATCGTCGCGGCAGCCCGCGCGTCATACACGGGAGATATGCGCGTGCTGTGCATGGACACCGACGCCCTCTCCAACCGCGAGATTCAACAGGTGGCGGATGTCCCCTGCATCCTGTTCGGGGCCAAGCGCCTGGCCGGCAACGGCGCCGGCGGCGACCTGACACAGGGGCGCGACGCATTCAGGGACGAGTCGCAGCTGCTGGAGCCGCACCTCGAAGGGGTCCGCACCGCCGTCATCATCACCTGCCTGGGCGCGGGGACGGGGAGCGGCGCCGCACCGGAGGTCGCGCGTGTCCTGCGGGGGATGGGCATCGTGACGCTCTGCATCGCGACGACCCCCTTCCGCTTCGAGGGGAAGAGCCGCCAAGAGGTGGCCGACCGGGTGCGCTCGTCAATCGGATCGCGCGTGAACGCCTTCGCGGATATCCACCTCGATGACCTTTTCGCCGCAACGGGGGAAGAGACCGTCGAGGCCGCGAACAGGGCCGCAGACAAGGCGATCGCCCGCGCCGTGACGTTACTGTGGCGCGTGGTCAGCCGCACCGGGTTTATGTGCTCTGACCCCGAGCGGCTGCACAACCTGATCGCGCACGGCCTGCGCACCAGGTTCGACAGCGTGGCCGCCTCAGGCGACAACCGTGCCGCCCGGCTGACCGAGACGCTGAAGGCCAACCGTATTTTGCGCCAAAGCGACGGGGACAGGGCGAGGGCCATCTTCGTCGGCATCTTGGGCGGGAACGACCTGTGCCTCGCGGAGATCAACGGCATCATGAAAACGCTTCGGGACTGGTACCCTCTCGCAGACTGCCTGACCGAGGTCGCGACCGTGCTAGACCCAGAGCTTGACGGGCGCATCGAGCTTGTCGTTTTCGCGTTTGAAAGCTGCGCGCTGGCTGACGCGGCGGCAGAGCCGCCCTTGTTCGACCCGGATAACATCACCCGGCAGCCCAAGCCGCCCAAATCTCCCAAAGCGGCCAAGTCCCCGCCCGTTGACGCCGAGGTGTGGGAGGGCTATAATCTCGACGAGCCCACCTTCCGCCGCCATCGCATCCGCCTCGACCCCTGACGGGGCATTTCTCAAAAAAAAAACGCGTGCGGTTTAACCGTTGACGGGAATCCCCGTATTTGTTATTATGAAAGGCGTTTAGAGCAAATCCGTTCTAAACGCTTTGGATTTATGTTTTGAAAGGAGAATATGATGACCACCAACCGTCGTTCATTCCTGCAATCGGTCGCGCTCGCCGCCGCCGCACCCGTCATCCTGCCCCGCGCCGCACACGCGCAGGCAGAGCCGCCGCAACTCAAAGGCCGCATCCGCCAGTCTACCACGCGCGGGCCGTTCGGCAACAAGCCCATTGAGGAAATCTGCCGCGACCTCAAAGAGCTGGGCCTGCACGGCCTCGACCTCGTCGGCAACCGCAACGAGTGGGCCGTGCTGAAAGACCATGGCCTCGTCGCCACCATGGTGCCGGGCGCGGGCGGCATCGGCGACGGCCTCAACAACGCCGCCAAGCGCGACGAATGGATCGCGCAGTTCCGCAACAACATCCCCGCCGCCGCCGCCGCTGGATGGAAGCGCGTCATCACGCTCTCGGGCGAGCGCAAGGGCCTCAGCGACGCGGACGGCATGACCGCGTGCGTCGCCGTCCTCAAGGAGGCCGTGAAAATCGCCGACGACCACGACGTGACCATCTGCATGGAGCTGCTCAACAGCAAGGTGAACCACCCCGACTATATGTGCGACCGCACCGCGTGGGGCGTGGAGATGTGCAAGCGCGTCGAGTCCCCGCGCTGCAAGCTGCTCTACGACATCTACCACATGCAGATCATGGAGGGCGACATCATCCGCACCATCCGCGACAACATTGACTACATCG
>Ga0123353_10012375_pt1 | contig 12120 bp, 5 predicted proteins | sample TergutLab28metaG_3_FD_92763 | JGI IMG/M metagenome (GOLD analysis project Ga0123353, IMG submission 92763) | Labiotermes labralis P3 segment gut microbial communities from Petit-Saut dam, French Guiana - Lab288 P3 | ecosystem: Host-associated > Arthropoda: Insects > Digestive system > Gut ... | reverse complement strand
CTGACTTTGTCGATATAAGACACGGCGCGAACTCCAGCAGCAACGCAACCGGAGCTATGACGCCGTCAGTCGCGCTCCCATATGCAACGCAATACTGGGCGCCGTCGACCAACCGCACCGGCGGTGACAGGTACGCCTGGTCCGGCACCCAACTCCAGGGTATCGTTACCAGCCATCTGGCAAGCCGCCATATGGGTGAGCGGATAACATACCTGATACAGGCCAACTCAACGACCACGGCTACCGACAATACATCGATCAACAACGCGGTCGGCAGCAGCGGCGCGAACTACAGCCACGCCAACGAGTTTGCGGTCAGCAATTACCATTACGGCGTCAAATACAGTAATTCCGGGATCGCCCCTAACGTGTCGCTCGAAGTGACGCCGACGGACAACGGCGCCGTATTCAGGTTCACGTTCCCGGCGGGGGCTGCCGCAAGGAACATCATGTTCGATTCGCCGATGGCTACCGGCAACGGCAACAGTGCCATTACACGCTCGGGACAGACATTCAACGCCTGGATACAAAACGGCGCCGACACGAACAATTCCACCACCGGCAACGGCGCATTGAGGCGCAAGTTTATGTACGGCGAGTTTAACGTATCGCCCAGCAACTTCTATATCCCCGCTACCAACAACACCCGTTCCATGGCGAGATTCCCGAACCTTGCCAACGGCCCGAACGGCGAGACGATAATCGAAATGAGGGTCGCGACTTCCTGGATAAGCGCGGCTCAGGCTCAAAACAACTTCAAGATGGACCTCATCGCGCCAGAAAGCTACACCAAAGACCAGGCTATCGCCATTTCCTCCTGGACCACCGGCGACGGCAAATGGTTCGAGGCTGCCAAGAATGAGTCCAAAGAGAAGTGGAATGAAGCCCTCGGCGCGGTCAAGTTCGAAGACCCCAACGCGAACTACTGGCAATACAGCAACTTCTATTCGAAGCTGTCTCGCTCCCAGCTCTTCCCGACCCGTCTGTCAGAGTATACGGGCCGCGGAACACAAGGCGGATGGCAGTACGCCAGCCCGTACAGAGGGACAAACGCGAATCCGACGATCGTAGACGGCCACATGATCTATAACGAAGGCTGGTGGGATACGTTCAAGAGCAAATGGCCTCTGCTGGGCTTCCTGTATCCTGTGAATTCCGAATGGCTGACAGACGGCATCATCCAGCACTATATCGACCAGGACGGACGCGCCCGTGCAAACGGGAACGCGGTTGCTGCAATGAATAACAGTCATGCCGTGCCTCGCTGGATCAACCCGGGCGGCAATAACATGATGACCGGTACCAGCTCCGACGCCGTCATATCACACAACTATGTAAACGGCGTAGATTTCGATAAAGTCATGGAAGGCTACTATTCCTGGATCAAGAGTTCGGCAGTCGTAACTCCTCTGACATCCAGCGGCGGACGGACAGGCTTGCATATAGGCATGTTCAAGGGCTATCATCCATGGGGATCTTCCACTGCCGCAGGCGGCGGCGGCCAGCTCGACACTACATGGTCGCTCGAGGGTTACTTAAATGACGCCAGCCAGGTGCATATGCTCAGGAAAATGGCCGAAGACGTTGACGTAAACGCCACGATCGAAGGCAAGAGCGGCGCTTACTGGAAGCAGAGATGGGAAGAAGAAGCCACATACTATGAAAGCCGCGCGAAGCAATACATCAACCTGTTCAACCCCGCCCGCGGCGGCTGGTTCAGAAACAGGAACACCAACGGCACATGGTATGAAACGGACACGGCGTTCAATCCTCTCAACTGGGGTTCAGGCTACTGCGAAGACAACGCCTGGCCTTACAGGTTCCTCACACCGCAGGACGGCAACGGCCTTGCCAATCTGATGGGAGGAAAGGACAAACTCCGCGAAGCGCTTGACGCCGCGCACAACGCTGAAGGCTCCGCTATGGACTATGCGGGCGGCGGCTACGGCGGATGGATACATGAAGGTTATGAGAAACGCGAGGTCAAACTTGGCCAGTTCGGCTTGAGCAACCAGCCCGCGTACCATATGCCATGGATGTATCTGCACAGCGACGAGCCGTGGCAGGCACAGTACTGGACGAGGATCGCCCGCCCGCGCGCATACAGCGGCGAGGCAATAGGCTACGGCTATATGGGTGAAGAGGACAACGGCGCGATGGCTTCCTGGTATGTATGGGCGACGCTGGGTCTCTATCCGCTGGATCTCGGAAGCGGACAGCTTGTGCTTGGATCACCTGAGTTTGCCAAGACCGTCATAACCGACGAAAACGGCAAAAAGATCACGATCAATGCTGTGAATAACAGCTTTAAAAACCTATACATCCAGAGCATGAAGGTGAACGGCGCCGATTATCGCAAGCTGTACCTCGAAGCCGACCTTCTGAAAAGAGACCTGGTCATAGACCTTGTGATGGGTCCGGAGCCGAACAAGACATGGTTCACAGAAGCTCCCCCGTCGCTGACAGAAGGCGAAGACCTGCCCACAGCTCTGGCTGACCTGACTACGGAGAATACCCCGGTGACAGTGGCCGCTATACCCGCGACTCAGAGCACTGTTATTCTTGCCGGTACAGGTATCACCGCCGCGAATATGACGACACTGTTCAACAACAATGCCGGAGCCACAACGACAGCCAGCGACGCCACATTCTCGTCGACCACCCCGAGCATCACATACTTCGACCCCGTGGCGCCCAAGGTTGAGATCTACACGATGACGTCGCCGTGGACGGCAAACAGCAGATATCCGACGGCATGGACCTTCTCGGCTTCCAACAACGGAACAGAGTGGACGATACTCGATCAAAGGTCCGGGGAAGTCTTCAACTGGAGAAAGTACACACGCCCGTTCGCGATCGCCGCTGAGAAACAAGGCAACTACAAGTACTACAAGCTGGACGTCACAGCGGTATCGAGTGGCTCGGGAAGCCTCATGCTGGCTCAAATGGAATTCCTGGCCGATACGTATGCGCGTGTCACCCCGCTGCTTCTGGCTGCCGCAATAGACGCTGCACAAGCGCGTCTCGACAGTGCTGTAAGGTTTGGACAGGGCACGATAGACGAACTCGAAGCCGTCCTCATGGAAGCCCGCGCGATGCTTGAAGCAAACGAAGCGACCGGCTTTAAGATCCAGGCAATGATCGACAAGATCAACACAGCCAACGCAGGCCTTATTGCGATAAGGTTTGCGCACGATCTCAACGTAGCTACGGAGTTCAACGAATCATCCGGCCCGGGCAGAGAGGGGACAGCCCCGAACTTCAACATAAACGGAACCGCGCCGAACTCCTATGTTGTGTATAAGTATGTTGACTTTGGCGATAAGGAGAACTTCAACGAGTACGTCACCTTCAACTATGCCGCGGACAGCACGTCCTGCAACAACGGCTCCTCGGTCGAAGTCCGTCTGGGCTCTCCCACCGGAACGCTGGTCGCGGTGTTCGACAGGAACTCGGAACTTGCGACCGGTGCAGATCATCCGACCGGCAACTGGACGACTGGAGCGAACTGGAGCACATATCGGAATATCAGGGCACCGCTCCTCCAGAATGTTAACGGCATACACGACGTCTATCTTGTATTCCGCACAGGCACGGGCTCGCCCAACCAGTGGGTCTGCAATGTGAGAAACTTCCGCTTCACCGCGCCGGAAGATGTGTCGGGAATATGGGCCGACATGGAAAGATATATTGAGTTCGCCGAACGTGACGATCTGCTTGGCAGTGAGCATCTCTATACGAACCTGTCCTGGAGCATATTCACCGACGCGTACAATAAAGCCCTTGTTGCCAACGCCAACGACATTATCCTCCCGGGGAACCTGGCTGCCGCCGCAGACGTCCTGAGGAAAGCCATTGGGTACAAGTTCGGATTCCTGGAAGAGGATGAGTATCCGCTGACCGGACTCCATCCGACACAGTTTGTCAAAGCTGTCATAATTGAGAAGGAATTTGAGGATCTCCAGGGGAACAACAATTACGTCGGAATCATTATCCGGGAAACGTATGACAACGGGAAACTCATTAAAGACTTTGAGTTCGAAGGCAACATCGAAAACGGAACAGCGACGACGATTGCCGTAGGACCATACTCGGTGTTCGTGCATAACAGAGGCCAGAACACCCCGCGCCTGTACGCGAACATCGTCGGTAACCCCAACTACAAGTACGAAGAGGATCCTAACGCAGAACCGCCGGTGCTTGTTTCAGTCAAACCGAGCGCCTCGGTTGATAAGCTGCAAGGCAACCAGAACGTCCTGCACATCTATCTGGATGCGGTATTCAGCGACGGCGAAACGATCCGGATCGCCAAATCGTCATTTGCGATCAATAACAACTCCGCCGGCACATTCACTGTCGTAAGCCCGAGGTGGGGCACTTACAGGGTCTATGTCAGCACCTCCGAGAACACTAAAATCACCGCGATCAGACTCGTCTGATTTATCCTCAGCGAGCTCTAACCCCTGCAAAACCCGGGCGGCCAATAGGCCGCCCGGGTCATTTTGTGAGGGGTCGCCTGGTAAGCGCGCGCAATAAGTCAACACCGGCTGACAGTAAAGATATCTGCTTTTTAGCCGGTGTTTTGTTTTAGTGGCAGCTTACAGTACAGAATGCCGCGAAGATCATCTACCTCTACGGCACATCGGCAAGAGAGTTATAAATCGGCTTTAGCTGCCGGTAAGTGTCTAGAAATATCTCATATAAATCACTATAGACCTTCGCTTTGCCTTTATCGGGCTCAATTCGCCTGACAGGTTTATTCAGCTTCTCTGCTACAGAAAAATCCTTATACGCGCCGACTCCCACACCACCGCATATCGCCGCGCCCATAGAGGTGGCCTCTTCCAGGTATTCGGGCACTAATAGCGGCTTTTGCCAGATATCTGCCAGAATTTTCAGCCAAATGTCTCCTTTCACCCCCGCGCCGATCATGATGACATCATCGGCAGGGGTGTCTTTTTCGAATATGTCAAGAATGGTTTTTAGATTGAACCCCACGCCCTCGAGGATGGCTCTTGCCATTTCACCTTTTGTGCTGGCGATCCCAAGTCCCACAAAAGCACCGCGGGCATCGTGATCCCAGATAGGGGAGCGCTCGCCCAGCAGGTACGGCAAAAACAACAATCCTCCCGCGCCCGGCGGAGCTTCTTCCACGAGCTTGTCGATAAGCTTATACGCGCTCGTACCGGTCTCGGCTGCGGCGGATAGTTCTTCTCTGCAAAGGTTGTTGCGAAACCATGCGTAGGAAAAGCCCGCCGCTTGCATTGCGCCGCACGGGGAATAAAGCGTATCGTCCATGTGGATCCAATTGAAGATGCGCATCTGCGGATCGATGATGGGAGCCGTTGTAGCTGTGGAGACCCATGAGGACGAGCCAATGACGTTGTACACTTTACCGGATTTGACGACTCCGGCTCCGACAGTAGCGCAAACACCGTCCCCTCCGCCTGTTACGACCGGAGTACCTTGCACGAGACCGCAAAGCCGCGACGCCTCCGCGCTTACCTTTCCCGCAACAAAAGTCGACGGGTGGATATCAGGTAGTATTTCACGGGGGATATCAAAGGCTGAAAGCAACTCGGTCGACCAGTCTTTTTTGCCTATATCCATGAGGTTTGTACCGCCGGCGTCAGAATATTCAGTAACGATCTCACCTGTCAGCTTAAGGATGACATATTCCTTTGCGTGGAGCATCTTTGCGGCTTTTCGGTACACTTCGGGCTCATTATCGCGCACCCAAAGCAGCTTGGCAGCCGGGTACGAAGCGCTCAATCTGTGGCTGGTTATCTTGTATACGTCCTCCATGCTCACTCTTTCGAGCATGTACTTTTCCTGCGCGGAGCTCCTGGTATCAGCCCAGGTGAGCATACGCCTCAAAGGCGCATTGCTTTGGTCGATCAGAAGGCACCCCATCATCTGGGCGCTGAAGCAAACACAGAGTACGTCAGAGGGGGTGACACAGGTTTTTTCAAGCAGTTGTTTGGTAGACTTGCAGACTGCGGCCCACCAATCATCGGCATCCTGTTCGACCCATCCGCTGTGCGGATAATATGTGGGATATTCGCAGATAAGACTGCCTTTGAGTATGCCGTCCAGGGAGTAAAGGGCGGCTTTATTGCCGCTTGTGCCTATATCGTGAGCAAGTATATATTGCATCCGTTTGCAACCTTCCTTACAGTTGTTTTTTGTGGGCAAAACGCCTCCACACAGGCAGGTTTAATATTATAGTAATAAGAATAGCCGCCGGTACGAGCAGGATAGCGCTCCTGACGCTTCCGGTGTTTGATATGATCCCCATGACAAACGGTATGAGCATCCCGCCTAAAGAACCGCCGAGCATCATCAATCCACCGGCTGTACCGCTTGTGCTGCTAAAAGCACGCGTGCAGGCTGCCATTATCAATGGCCAAACGGCGGACATGCCAAATCCGATCAGTATGTATAAAGAAATGCTTACAGCCGGAGGCTGGTTGATTTGAAGCAAGAGCGAGAATACCATAGTAGAAAAGAGACAAATCATCATGATTTTTCCGGAATGACGATAAAGCAGCCCCGCTATCAGGCGGCCTATTATCATACTGCCCCAGAACAGCGAAAGGCTGACTTCCCCCAATACAGACGCTCGTCCTTCATAATAATCTGTAACGAAAAACGCCAATCCCGCTTCTGCGCCGACATACAGGAGTATAGAGAAAAAGAATACCAGAAAACGGATATCCCTCATTAACGTAAAGCTGTATGCAGCGCCGCTCCTTATCTTCTCGGGTACCTTTTTATCACCCGGCAAACACAATATCGCGCCTCCGGCGACCGCCAGGAGGGCGGCGATGATATACATGCTTGTTTGCCACACGCCGCCCGGCACTCTGACTGCAAGTACCATCATCGGGCCTAAAACAGCACCGGCACAGAAAACACCCTGGGAATAGTTCATGATTTTTTCGGAGTTATCCGCGTGCACATCGGTGATCTTTGCGGAAAAAAGCCCTTCCAGTGTGCAGGCGCCCGCACCCGTCAAAAAAATTCCCAAACCTGCAAGGACGATATGGCCGGTCGACGCAATTGTCACTATTCCGGCGATCATGACAACGACAGCAGCGAAAAGCACGGTTTTTTTACCGAATCTGTCGCTTACTTCACCGGCGACCGGCGGCATTGTGAGAGCGCCAAAAAAGTATAGGGCGATCAATATCCCTGTAAACGTTCCGCCGGACCCCATGGATTCGGTTATTTCGCTGTTGACTGATTGATAGACCGAAAGCCACAGCCCGAGCAGAAACATGACGGTATAGCAGATCGCATTAAATTTTTTTGCGGAAAAAACCATTCGGGTCCGGTACCATTTCGTTGTTTTTTTCACACCTGACCACTGCAACAACTTTCCGCGACTTGAGGACAGCGTGTTTAGCCCTGACAAGCGCAACCATGGACGGTGGAGCGCGCGAGTTTGCGCACGGATGCGCAATCGAAGCGAAAAAGGGCTGAATTCGCTGGCGTCAAGTCGCTGTACGGCTCAGGCGTGAACTGTATCATTATATCATTGAGTTTTCCATATGTACAGAGGTACGATATTGACAAATCAGCCTGACGTGTGATAGCTTACTAATACTGGGTGAGGTGACGACTAATGGGTTCATTTGTGAACATGCCGCTTAAAGAGCGGTGGGACACGGAAGTTACCAGAATGCGTGAAATGACTTTCAAGGAAAAGCTGCAGCACATATGGGAATACTACAAGCTTCACCTTATGGCAGTTGCAGTTATCCTGATCATAATAGGAAGCATTATCAATGTATGGCTGATAAACCCGCGCCAAAAAACCGTTTTATTCGTAGCATGGAACGCCGGGTTTGCAATGCATGAGCAGTTGACTGCCGTAGCGGACGTTTTAGCAGATGAGATCGTCGAAGATAAAAAAAGAGAAACGGTAGAAGTTTCCCTGTTCTATGCTCCCGCAAGCGACCCACAGTCTGAAATGGCGAATACTATGCGCCTGACTGCAATGGTGGCGGCAGGAGCTATCGACGTCTTTATTCTCGATAACGATATGATTGCCGAATACACGGAAAGAGGCTTGATCCAGCCTTTAGAAGAGATAGTGGCGGGTGTCCGGACGACGAATCCGGTGCTGTATGCCGAAGTCGACGAAAGGCTCGCTTACGTTCTGCATACATCGGAGGAAAAAAATCCCGAAGGGCGCCTGATGGGTGTTGGTATAAACAATTCTCCGCTTTTATCGGAGCTTGGGTTAAATCAGGAAGAATTGTGGTTCTGTGTTTCCGCAAGCTCGGATAACCTTGATAATATTGTGCCGGCTCTTGCTATTCTGTTGGGACCCGCAGCGTGAAAGGACAAAGGTTTATGGCATATAAAAAGCTTTTAAACTTCCTTGTTGTTACGCTGTTTCTTTTTTTGCACACGGTAACACCGGCTCAGGCAATTTCGATCTCAAAAATCAACGAGCGTTTGATATCTGAAAGCGCTATCCTGATCGACGCGGATACCGGACAAATACTATTCGAAAAAAACATGCACAAAGAACTGCGCCCCGCCAGCATAACGAAAGTAATGACCGCGCTTCTCGGATTGGAAAACGGTGAGCTCGGCGACAAGATAACAATAACACGCGAAGGCCTGCGCACTATAGCCGGAGACGCGTATAAAATTTCTCTTGTCCCGAATGAGGTGTTGACGCTCGAAGATGCACTATACGCCCTGGCTGTCGTATCTGCGGCAGACGCTTCAAACGCTATCGCGCTGCATGTCAGCGGAACAGAAAATGACTTCATAGATCTCATGAACGAGCGGGCGGCGGAGCTCGGGGCTTTAAACACAAACTTCCTTAACGCCCATGGTATGCCTGATAACGGCCACCTTACGACAGCGTACGATATGGCGCGTATAGCTATGGCTGCGGTCAGTACGCCCGGATTTAATGAGATATTCTCAACACACAGATACGTAATGCCACCCACAAACATGCGCACTACACAGAGAGTTTTTAAGAATCTAAACCGTATGATGACCGGAAAATTCGTATATGACGACCTTATCGCCGGAAAAACCGGATGGACCAGAATCTCTCAGTATACGCTTTTCACTGCCGCCAGGCGTGACGACAGAACGCTGATCTGCATCGTTATGAAATCTCCGGATATCGATGATAAATACAGGGATTCGACGATGCTGCTGGATTACGGTTTCAATGACTTTCACAGCGTCGAATTCTCTGCAGAGGAACTGGAAGATCATACGTTTCTTGACGACGAAGGGCATGAAGTAGAAACAGAATTTACCGTTTTTGAAGCGTTTAGATGCCTTATTCCCAACACATATTCCAAGGAAAACATTAAGATAGAATATATTATAGACACTGACACCGATACTGATGGTGACAGCGACGGCGATAGTGATAGCGACAGTAACGCAGACAGTGACGGCAACGGCGATACCGACATAGACACCGACACCGACAGCGACACCGACACCGACGGCGACACCGACAGCGCGGAAACGGAGTTACGGGTCAGAGTGGTGTTCACATTGGAAGAATCGTCTCAGACGCCTTCCTGGCAGGGTTCTTCCGAGCTGGGCGAGGTAACGGCGCTTGCGCGAATTATTCAGGAAGTCGTCGAGGACGATATACCGGAAGAAGAGCCGGAACCGGAAGAACCGTCCGAGCCTGAAGAAGAACCGGAACCTGAACCTGAACCGCCGCCGCCGGTTATTGAAGAACCGGCTGACGACATTACTGATATAATTGAAGACCATTTATCGGAGCTGTCCTCAAAATGGTCTGTACTTATTAAAGACGCGGGCGCGGTGCTTGTATTTATTACTATTATTATATGTTATATTATCTATAAAAAACGCAGGCTGAAGCACGGCGGGGATTGGAGTTAAAATCAATCCCGTACCACTTCCATCGCAATCTCCGCCCAGCGCCAAAGCCTTTCCGGGCGGTATGCCACCGTGCTCAGATCCTTGAGCGTGTATTCAAACGGGCAACCATGCTTTTCGCAAATCGCTTTAGTCTCAAGCAAGTCCCTGCGCACTAAATCCTCGTCAAAAGAGGTATGAGCCAGGTAAGTCGGGTTGGGTTTATTAGAGAAGACAAAGTCATTGCCTATTTCTTCGGCGCATATTAGTTTATCAGCCCAGGCGCTTACGGCGATCTTGCGCAGGTTGGGGATCTTTCGTACTTCTTTAAGCCTTCTGTGGATCGGGTCACAGCAGCCGTAATGTATCAAGCCAAACCGCTCATATATCGGCGTCATGGGCTCGATCTCAAACTCGTCAAACATAGCCGGGGATATGGAGCCAAAAACCTGAGCAAGACCAAACATCCATAAGTCTTTTGTAACGATCCTTGCGGGATCGTGGTTTTTTTGCGGCAGCTCATCAGTCCATGCGCCCGTGCAATGGATCGTCGCCTGGGGGATTGTAAGCAGGTTTTGTTCTTCCAACTGGTCCAGCATGGAGATGTAACCGTCCACCATGCGCTTTACCATGGTGTGCAGCATTTCCGGCTGCTCTATGAGCGCGTACATTACATTCTCCACACCCATCCAAGTCGTGATCGTATCCCACACACATATATAGACATCTTCAAGATCCGCCCTGAAATCGATTATACCGCTAAAAAGCTCATCAGCCAGAGTGAGCCGCCTGTCTGTTTCCGCGGCGTCATGGAAAATCACCGGTGTTTTGATTTTCTCCACATCTTCCATTGACGAGAATTGACCGATATATGCGTGTGAAAAGACGTCGCTGGTGTCGTCTGTTACATGGATGTTTTCCTTTACCTCAATACCAAAATCGCTGATACCCGTTATCGCTTTCGGGACGCGCATATAGTCTTCCACCACCATGTCTACCGGAAAATGCTTCCATTGATAAAGTATCCTGCGCAGTTTTGTCTCCCATTCCCGCAGGGCTTCATCTTCACAGCGCAGTGTCAGCTCGTCGTCTACATTGATTTCATTCCAGCACACCTGATCTACCATGACCATAGGGCGCACCGGGCGTTTGCTATTAAGGGCACGCCAAAGCGCGCGCTTTTCATCCTGCCCGGGAAGCGCGGCGATTTCCGCCACTTGCTTTGCCAGTTCACGAACTGTTTCAATATCACACTTACTCATTTTTTATACTAACTTCCTCAGATTACTCCGCTCTCTGCATCTGATCCTCAACATACTCGTCGTATGTCATTATGCGGTCGATGATTTTTCCGTCCTTGAATTCGATTATCCGGTTTGCCACCGTCTGGATAAGCTGGTGGTCGTGAGTCGTGAAAATTACATTGCCCTTATAGTCGATCAGGCCGTTGTTGAGCGCAGCAACGCTCTCAAGGTCAAGATGGTTTGTCGGCTGATCGAGAAGCAGCACGCTCGCTCCCGACAACATCAGGCGCGAGAGCATGCATCGTACCCTTTCACCTCCGGACAGCACGCGGACCTCCTTGTAAACGTCGTCGCCCGTAAACAGCATACGCCCGAGGAAAGTCCGCAGATAACTCTCCCGCTTGTCTTCAGAATATTGGCGTATCCAGTCAATGATATTCAACTCGGTGTTATCAAAGTACGAAGTATTATCTTTTGGGAAATACGCCTGTGTCGTTGATACGCCCCATTTTACATCTCCCGCGTCCGGTTTTAGTTCACCCGCGAGCACCCTGAACATAGTCGTGATCGCGTGCTCATTATCGCCGATTAGCGCGATTTTATCGTCGCGCCCCATTACAAAGCTTATATCGTCAAGCACTTTCATGCTGCCTGCGCCCATGGTCAAACCGGTGACAAACAGCCTGTCCTTGCCCGGTTCGCGATCAGCTTTGAATCCCACCCACGGGTAACGCCGCGTCGACGCGGGCATATCTTCTATTCTTATTTTCTCGATGAGCTTCTTGCGTGACGTCGCCTGGCGAGATTTCGACTTGTTCGCGGAGAAACGGCGTACGAATTCTTCCAGTTCCTGTATCTTATCCTCGTTTTTCTTATTCTTTTCTTTGATGAGCCTTTGTATGAGCTGACTGGAATCGTACCAGAAGTCGTAGTTGCCGACATACATTTTTATCTTCCCGTAGTCGATATCCACTATATGCGTGCATACGGTGTTGAG
>Ga0123353_10012371_pt1 | contig 12122 bp, 6 predicted proteins | sample TergutLab28metaG_3_FD_92763 | JGI IMG/M metagenome (GOLD analysis project Ga0123353, IMG submission 92763) | Labiotermes labralis P3 segment gut microbial communities from Petit-Saut dam, French Guiana - Lab288 P3 | ecosystem: Host-associated > Arthropoda: Insects > Digestive system > Gut ... | reverse complement strand
TAACAGAAGTTTCATTACAAGAATGTTTGATGTGTGAGGTCAGCCACATGTTGCAAGGGTGACAGTATTGTGCAGGGCAACTGTATCGGCAGTTTCTTCTCTGCTTGCTGGTATTTCTCTTCACCACAAACTCAGAAAAAAAACCCAAATTTGTAGTGAACATAATTGTGTGTAAATTTGAGATATATGGGTCATAAAACATAATGCATCAGGAGAACAGAGGAATCAGGAAACAAAATATTCCTGTAATGGACATAAGAATACAATGAGTAAAGAAAGATGGAGGTTGTCACTGAAATGTTGCAGATTTAGGTCTTCTCTGATGGTAGTAGTTATATGTACGTGATAAATAGTTGCTGATGTTGCAGGGGAGCATAGTGCCTTCATTTTCAGGGTCAGAGTCTCCTCTGAAGAATCACTTAACTTTCTACTAGTTAGTTTGATGGAACACCCCAAAAGATTTTAATCTTAAACAAAAACAGTTTTTTCCCCCTGCTTGGAGAATCTATGATACACAGTTAGTGTATGAACCTACAGAAGATATAAGTGGAAAACGTATTAACCATGCTGGATGGTTACTTAAAGGCTATAGTGCTAAAATTGTTTAAAATACCAAATTTATGATCGCTGTTGATATGCATATAAAGATGCCGATTTTATATGTCATTTGCAGTACAGCTTATTACAGAACCTTATATCTAATATTTATAACTTAACTGGTTCGATATTATGCTAATGACACAGAACAGTTCCCAACTATTGCATGAATTTTTATATTTTTGGAATGCTGATTGACATTGAGTCTTGTTTGGATTTTTAGCTTAAACATTGTACACTACCCTGACATCAAGGTAGTATTATCAGAAGTATTTTATAAAAAGCACATGTTTATAAGTCCTGAGATTTCAAAATGTTTTAAAGCACCAGATAACCAGATCTTGATTTTTATGAATAATATGGGATTGTGGGATCTCATTTTTATGTTACGTTTAATATGTAAGGGCTCCCTATACACATAAGTTGTCCCTGATTCAGTAGCTTCATCATTGTTGCTTTATCATCATCTTAACATGTGACCAATATTAAATATAGGAGGTCATAGAAGTACACAACCCAAATGTTTGCAGCTTTCATGTTGACAAAATATCAATGGAATTTAATTCCAAGAAATAATGACTTTTGTATACTTTAATATGGACACATGAAGAGTTACAGTTATGTATTATTGAATATTTTGACTGTTGGTTTGTCATAAATGGCAACTTCCATAATTTCAAGACAAATTAGTTTCCTTCTGACAGGTTGAGAAGATTTTATTGACGTTGTTGCTATGAAAACTTCAAGTATTATTTCCTTCCTTAGTTTTCATGCAATTTCAGTTTGGGCCAGAGGGAGGGAAAGAAGGTATTAAACATCCCTGCTTGAAAAAAAAAACATGGGCAGCATGTTTGCATAACTGACAGAGCAAGCAATGGGTGAATAGTTAAGTTACAGTTCATGGTGGCCTGCTTCACTTTACTCCTTCATTTGGTGAGAGTTGTGTGTCCAGTGCATTGGTATGTGCATTGTCATATTCCAAACATCCTGATGCACTTCATGTTCTATGTGACATGCGCCAAAATATTTGTGGTGAAATAGTGGTGAAAGCCTGTTCTGCAGCTCTTCATAACTTGTCATTTTTATGATAGCAGTGCATAGCCACTTGTCCCTTAGTAATGCCCCACAAACGTTTGTCCATTTTGGTAAGGACAGGACTATGGGACTGTATGGTGGCCAGGATTATGATGTGGGAGATACTGGTGAGCAATGGCTGATCTAGTGTCCCAGAACATGTTCATTAAAAATTTTACACGCAGTGTGGGTAAAATGTGGAGGATTTGTATTGTGCTGCAGCCACATACATATCTTCACTGAATCCTCTGTCTCTAAGCAGTGCAATTCTAATGCACCCACACACTTGCTATTAACTGCTCTTCAGCTACATAACTTCTTGTGTTGGCCATAGTCAAAAAATGGAACTGACTTGCTGTAATTATGCCTGACAATCACTTGTGAATGAGACGTACTTTTCCAGTTTCACAGTTCATGCACTTAGAGATGTGTGGTACATTGGATGGGGGTGCAGTGCCTTCCTGGCTACCCTGTGCCAGTAAAATATATGTGGTCAGATTACAATTTTAGTGAAGTTAACTATATTGAGACTCACCTCCATCTGAGTGCCAAGGTTAAGAATGAGTGGAGCCATACCTCTAGTCCTCTATATGTCTTCATGATGTGGAGAGGGAAAATTTTTGTCTTTTTAACAGTTTTTGGTTTTTAGGTCTCTTTCCCCCCCCCCCCCTACTATCACTAGTGGAAGCTGAACATCTGAATTGTGTCTGTTGTTTGTGATAGAAGCTGTTCCTCCAGTAACGCAGTGGACTAGCACTTTCTCCAATGCATTGAGTTATAGCCAACAGTGTCCATTTTACTTATGTGTGAATCTCTACTCTGCAACTACGTAGACAGCCAAATGTTTCAGTGTGGAAGAATCTGCTGTACATCAGGATTTCTCAACCTGTCTGTTAATACGTAACCCTTCCAAAGTCTCGTTAATTCTATAGACCCCCTCCCCAAAATTATGTGAACTGGCAGATATGTTAGACAGTTAATGGTAGTTTTTAAAGATGGAATATTTACAAATTTGAAGCATTTAAACTGTAAAAATCTGTATTAAGTCATTGTAAAAATGTACTACAAAAACTAATTTTCCTAGTAGTAGTGACGGTGAAACTAAGATTAGGTAAGTTGAACACACAGGAGTCCACAGCTAAGTGAAAGACGCTGCCTTATCAAGGTTGTTTCAGGGGGAATCTAGCATACTTTGGGAGAACATTACTTAGATTAAGTTACACAAATATAATAAAACATACCTATATCCAAAGTTGAATGGTTTCAGGGATAATGGTGAGCTAGGTTTGAAATAATGAAAACTGTTGCCCATTTATTGATCAACAAATACATATTAAAACGAGGAGGAATTTGTAGTTCCAGCGATGTTAATGCCTGAACTTAATACATAAATAATATTGATTTATGATTTAATACATCATTAATATATATTAATGTAGACATTTAATTAGGCAAGGAAACTTAGATTAGCTTCATAAAAATTATTCTAGGGTTTAAAATACTTTACCTAGCACGGTCACCTTTGTATGACTTGGCTTGGCTTGGTTTGGCTATTGGCTCGAAGACAGACCTGGACAGTATACAGACAACACACGTGGGTACAGTGCATGGGACTGCAAGAAAGCCATATTTTTCTTGCATAGTTTTCACCATAACTGTTCAACTTGGTGTAGGTATGTTTGATTATATGAATGTAAATTAACCTCAGGAACACTCTATCCAAGTATGGCAGAACCTTTCTGATACACCTTTTATATACTGATATATCTTTTGTCTGTTTTGGACATACATGTTATGGCCAGTGCTTTGTGATGCCCTTACATAACATTTTAAATGGTGCTGAAGAAAATGAAAGGTGGTCTTATCAACTGAATGTCATCTGAATCAATAGTCTTAAAAAGTAAAGAGATCTGGTAGCACCCTGCTTGTTTTGATGTCAGATGCACGCACACACACACATTTCATCTGGGAGCAGGTATGGATGCACAGTGAAAATGAGTTTGCAGGACACTGGTGTAGCTAGACAGCATTTTGTGCAAGCTTGAGATCTTACATAAACCCTTCTATTATATGTCAACCTATACAGCATGTTACTTATATGTATAACATTTCTGATGCTGTATGCATGTGCACACATGTGAGTGTGTGTGTGTATGTGCGTGTGTGTGCATGTGCACATGTATGTGTGTGGGGAGGGGAGGGGGGCACTTGTGCCTTTATTACTGGGTGTCCCTTTTCTCATGTTCCTGAAAACAGCAACCTGGCAAGCAAAGGCTGTCTATATCATAAAGTTGCCATGCTCACAGGCACAAGAAAAGGAACACATTGTATTTTGTCTTTCATTACTTTACTCATTTGTATGATATTCTAATATGAGTGTGCAGCATTATGTGTAAGAATATTCGGTACCTCATCAAATTACATAACAAAATTATGTGTTTACATTTGGAGTAATGCATAACAGACAATTATAATCTACTTATTTATAACACTGTTGCCATGGTTTGGTACAGCACTGAAATGTATAATGCATGACTTACAAGAGACATAAAATGAAATGCAGGTGGCTTTTATGAACATTTTCCTGATTTGGTTGAGAATGTGCCATGTATATATATAATCCATATGCATAACAACCATAAAATCAGTTTTGCATGTTCGGTTAATCCTTCATCTGCTCTGTTTGTAATAACACACCTATTATCCATGTATATCACAGTAACAAATATAGTGTGTCAGGTGCTGACCTGAATGGTATTCATGGGTGTTCCCACTGCAGTGACTTATACTCATATTTCATATTATGTTAACAGTGTTTTACAATGTAGCAGTATACAGTTACGTGCCGCATAATGACGTTTCGGTCAATGATGAACCTCATATACGACGGTGGTCCCGTGAGATTATGATATTATAATGCATAATATTATAATACTTATCATTGTGTTACAATTGCCTACAGTATTCAGTACAGTAACATGCTATACAGTTTCATAGCCTTGGAGCAATAGGCTATACAATATAGCCTAGATGTGTAGTAGGCTATAATATCTAGGTTTGTGTAAGTACACTATGATGTTCGCACAACTACGAAATTGCCTAATGACACATTTCTCAGAACATATCCCAGTCGTTAAGCGACGCATATCTGTACTCTGGATGCTGTTTGTTTACTGTGTCTAGTATTTATCACTGGCATATATGTAAATTGGTTACATATCCTTCTCACTCAGTAAATGGTCAGTTGTGCCAGATGGTGTACATAGCAGTGTATGTGGACATTCTGAGCCAGTGTTAACAAAGTGAATAATACTCACATGTTACTTACAGTAATGTACGCTACATCATAGTGAAATGTAACTTCTTGTTTTCATTGTTCTGTATGTTGCATTTTTGTTAACAGTTTCCATTGTAAATCTAAGTGGCTAGTGAGTCTAATTATGATTATGCTTCCTTGTGTAGCATGCAGATGTTTATCCCATCCGTCCATTGTTTTTTTTTAATACTATTAGCTGGCACTCCAGTAACACACACTAGTTATGAATTTAAAAATGTCTAATAATTGGATGTCAGAATGCTAGCATAATTTAGGGGATTCTAAACTAAGAGTGAGTGCAGTTTACGTGATTTCACATATAAAAATGTAAAAACTAAGCATTTGGTCTTGTGTTGTATGACACTGTGTCAATTTATTTCACTGGATTTACATACTCTTTTGAGTTCATTAATTACATATTATTCTCTTTGTCAGGTGGAGTGAAGTTAAAATAAGTTACTTGCATAATTGAATTGGCTGTAGGAGTGTGTGTGTGCATGCGTGTTGGGCTGAAGCCATGAAGGAAAACTTCCCACAGTGTTAACTTCTGAGCTGTAAACCATGTGTCCACTTCAGACCACATCATTTGACTGACATTGAAAACAAAAATTTGGTTGATACCTATTAAATTTATTCTGAAGACACAGTCTTTCTGGGGTGCAAAGTGATTTGTAGGACCGTGCTTCATCCATCTTCATGGAAGAAAAGATGAAATTCAACTGTGGGGAATATTCCTCCAAAATGTTGTACCCACCTATCAGACTGCAGTGCAGTGTCATAACTCGGGAGATCACAGTAATAATGAACTGTTGCATTTTTTGAGCCCTCTCTTCGATTTTGATGAAGCTTGATAAACAACATTTCTGTTACATAGGAGTTGTCATGTATAAGTTACCTGAATTGCGTTTAATTTTAAGGGCCACATTATGTATGGATATGATTGAACTTTTATGCCATGGCCACTTCCAGATCCGTTACAAATTCATCATAGATCTGTCATCTAGCCATTCATCAGTATGTAGTGTGAGATTCTGATACCATATAAAAATCAATCACAAAACAAAATTATTTTCCTATCTTCCAGTTCTTCTCAGAATATCTTTAATTATCTTAGAGAGACTGAGCAGCTACTTGTTGATTAAGTGGTGGTAAGATAATTTGTATAATCTGAACAGCTCAAAATGGTTGTGGGTTTAGAATCTTTTTAACAATATGCTGTGATCAAGTGCCTATGAGACATTTCTAGTTCTCAGTGCATGCTGGATTGTTGGTAATGTGTATATGTAAACAGGATATAAGGTGGAGCAGTTGTAGTGTGTAGTTATATGGTGAGCTTAATCAGTATTTGTAAATAAGGTATCTTGAATGTAAAGATTACTCTGTGTAGATAGGTATTGTACACATTTTGATACAATATTCACTATTGCTTTTAGATGAATTTACAGTACTTAATTGTTGATAAAATATAAGTGAAAGTTATTTTACTTATAAAAAGACATATTTATAATAGAGAAGTTTGATACTTAAAATACCTGATTTGTTGTGAATATCATATTTTTGTAAGAACAGAGTTGTTACATTGTTATGAATCATATGGTGAGGAGAGGGAACTGTGTGCTGTGGCAGGGCCAAAAAACAGTTTGCAGTGCATATTATACCTTTTAATTTAGCCACTTTGAACATTACTGTAGTTTTCTCTGGCATGGAGGGTTTATTGGATTCTGTACTCGCTACTGTGAGCATGACATTTTAAAGATCAAATATCAGTAAGTTTTCATACATTTTCATTGTTATTAACTAAGTCATTCAAGCATAAAATAAATTGAGATAAAAAAATGTGGCTACAGGGCTAATAAGTCATTAGTTGATGTAATTTTTGAGACAAGCATGAAGACAGCATGGTCATAGATGGCAAAATATCTGAAACATTTGGAACTTTTAGAGTGGTTTGTCAGGGTAATGCTGTGTCTCCAGTGTTGTTATATGTGGTAATGCATAAGGTAGAATACTGGAAGGATGAGATGGTGGAATACCAAAAACTGTGTTGTACATAGATTATATCACCATATGGGAACTTAACTCTTCACTTGACACTTCACAGGGTTTTCAAATTTGAGGTTTATATAGTAGTTATTATTGCCAACATTGGTATCATGTAGGATGTATATTGGTAGACATGTTCCTGCTACCTCTGTCATTAGGATAAACTAGGATCCAGCTGCCTCCATCATCAGGGCAGAAATCTGCAGATCCTCTGGAACTTCAGAATATTTCTGCCAGAGTACATGGCAATACATCCTACAAGACACTAATTTTGTAGGATTGTTGCATTGTTAAAATTTTTAGGTTAAATATCACTTTTAATAAACATATGGTTAGTAAAACAAGTCAGGGGACGGATGATCACGAAAGTTCAAATGGACTCTAGGTACAAGATTTTAAATAAGTCATAGTGGAACAGTGATAAACGGAAGACTGTGAGATGAAAATTCAGAAAGAATTAAAAAATTCAGGGAAATATTTAAGGAAACATTTTGTTTTTTTTTTTTAAATTACCCTTTTACTACATTAACATAGGGAGCAGAAACATGGAAATAGACAAAGGTAGATATTAGAAGAATATTGGCAAACAGGACGAGATTTTTAAGAATTATAGTAGCAAAATGAAGGGGTGAGAGAGAGAGAGAGAAAACCAGAACTAAAAATCGTAATTGAAGATAAATTAAGGCATGTGTTCTAAGAATGACTGAAGACGTAATTGCCAAGAAGGTTTTGGACATAAATAAAAAAGAACCCCCCCCCCATCCAAGTGGTAGATAAAGATGTAGATGGGAATGAATTAGAAAATTTGTCACATAGAAAGAAACAAAACATTGGAAAAAGATGCAGAGTTTAAATATTGAAGGAAGAAGAAGATGCAGATTGAATAGTCAGGGTCTGTTTCCCTACAAGTCACTGAAATTTTTCTCTTCACCATCGAATCCAGAACAGCTATGTAGCTCATCCATCAACTGTCTAATGAGTAGTGTGGACATATTCCATGCAGTAAAGACATGCAAATCATGGTATACTGAGATCGGTAATTGGTGGAATCTCTACTACTCCCATACACCATTTTGGTTTTGTCACAAAGACAGGGAGGACTGTGCGTTTTTCTAATACACATGCTCAAACACTGACCTGTAAAAATTAACTTGTGTATTTGTGCATACAGTTAGGTTAAGTACTGTTCTCTCTGCTTCATATGCCATCAGCATGTGAAATTTTACAGGGAGGTGACTGGGGTTATCCATGCAGAAGAAAAATTATCTTTAAGTAAGAAAAATCAGTATTTTTAATTAACATGACATAATTTTTATTCATGTACATGATAACTTGACATTCACTCTTACCTGAACTTTTCAGTATAACATGGACCCTGCACCAGATAGTCCCCTCTTCTCTGAAGTCTCAGCGTACATTTTAATAGAAAGTGCTATATAGATTTTAAATCTGACAACGATTCCACAAACAAGTGATGATTATACACAATCAGATAGAACCTCTAAATACAACTTTGAAAATCTTTTTTCTAATATCACAGTCTCACTTTCAGACATCACTGGAGTAGCCAGCAAGTTTCCAGTTTATAGTATGTAACTCTTTATTGTAAATGGAAGAAGAGACAGCAGTTTCACATATCTTTAATCAAGTGTATAAAATGTACATAATACAATGCTATGAGAATTAGAAATGTCTTTTAATGGAACAACATGTAAAACAACATTTATCAGAAAATGCAGGAAACTAAAAACTGAAGTTCATGTTCATAATTTGAGAAGTTCCACCATGGTGTATACATTTTTGTAATATTCTCTGCAGCATTGTATACAAACCCTTTTAGTTATGTTAAAGTCCAATGTGAATGCATATTACAAAAGTGCACTTTACCCTGTTACATGTACCATGAAACATTAAGATTTATTTTACAGTTTCTAGCTTGTTAAATATGATGTAAATGTTTCATTCCATTAAAAATGTTAATGCCATACATATTGACCTTTTTCCTGAAACCAGAGCAAGTATATACTTTTGTTTTGGGATGGTACAAGTGAGTATTCGGTTTAGCTTCAGTACTGCCACAGAATTGATGTTAGGACACCAGATTTGGTGTAATTTGCATTGCTTCCTCCTCTATTTTCCATAGTATGTACCCTGTAATGGTAATGTCACAAAATCTAAATTTGAAGATTATGCAGGATTGGGTAACCATGCTGTTTTTCTTCCTGCAACAAAAGTATATTCCATGTGATCCTCAGTGTTATTTTGGTACTGCAACTACATCTCTTTAATTTATGATGCATTAAAGACAGGGTTCACAATTTTTCCAAAATACTAGGTGCCAGACGAGTGATCTAAACCAAGTTCAGTGCTGGGGACCCACAAATAGTAGGCACCATCATACAAAATTTAGTCACCTGGTGGACCTGGTGCATAGTATTTGTGCACGCCTGATTAAAGGGGAATATCACAGTGGGTGAAACCAGTTCCAGCCTAATGGTGTTGTGGAGTTTCATAAAGTACAAGATAGCAATTCAAATTTAAAATTACAGTCTGCTAGGATATGATAGTTTGTAGCTTGTTAGCTAGGTACTAAACTACATGTTGTAACATACCATAAAACTGTAGTCCCAATATTTACTGCCAGAAGAGTATTTAAATATAATTAAGAATTTTAAAATATATCTTGGATAAATTGGTGTGGGGAGTGTGGGCTGCCCAGGCACAGGACAGGGCCAAGTGGCAGGCTCTTGTAAATACAGTAATGAAACTTCAGGTTCCATGAAATGTGGGGAATTTTTTGTCTAGGTTCTTCAAGAAAGACCCTCTTCTGTGGATGTGGTTAGGTAAGATTCTGTGATCGGTAGCAGTATGATACGGATATTTTACAGTATAATAACTGAATTCAAAATCCACTAAACTTGTATGGATAATTAAATGCATATGAGAACTTGTGTTAATGTGTGTTCCTTACCTTTGTGCCATGACACATCAGTGCCTTTATGATAAGGAAAGGAAATGTGGGCATGCTTAGAGTAAGAGGCATTATTTAAATATGGAGCTCAACTATAGCTGGAAGACATAAAAACAGTACCTTATACAAATTCAGTATAGTCAAAAAGGAAACATTTGATGATCAAAGGGCCACACTGTTATTTCAGCAGCCTAGTTAATATTAAAAAAATGTACTTTTGATTAGGTGACTGTTTAGAGCAAAAACTTCAAATTGCTGTGTGCTGTGTCTGAATATATGGAATAAGCAGCTGCAAACAGCTTACAGAGCTTTAACTTGATGTGTTCTGCTGTGTTGCTTGTGTCTATAAGATAAATAAAATCCAATATCCTCCTTGAAACAGTTGATTGTTTACAACCCTTTGAACAAGATTTTATTAATTGGCCAAAACATGTAACGACTTTATAAAATTTTGTTTAGGCAGTTTTAAATATATCAGCTGTGTTAAGAGGGGTAGTGAAATTCATCCATTTTAGAGCTTACAAGTATTATTCCTACTGTAGAGATGTTGAGTTGACATAAAATTAACATTTTACACATCTGAGAAAGAAGCCTCATAATTTGAAGCATTCTTTGAGAAGACTTCAGTGCTGTTTTAAGGACTTAGACTTGTACACAGAATGCCATGTATAATTGTCAGAGTGACTGACCATCAGTCCTAAACAATACAAACTGGAAGTAGTAGGAATCAAAAAGACTAGGTAATTTTTGAGAATTCAGAAGGAAATGTCCGTAAATTGTTGCATATAAAGTCTTTACTTGAAGAGAGACTGTACACATTCACCCTATGTATGTTCTGTGCCCTGTCTAGCTCTGTATAGTAGGTGAGACTTCTTTGGGATGTGGGTGGGGTTAATTGAATCTGATGAAGTTTTTTTTTTTTTTGATTACGTCTGAACTTTTATTTCATTACCTCTATCTTTCTGTTTATAGAGTCCAGTTAACCAATTAAGAATTAGATGGTACATGCATAAATCAGCATAACTGCCAATTGATCCGATCACTAGCGCTTCTCAGCAGACACCCATCCTTGTCTGTTATTGATGAACTATATGCACATTCTCATGAGGACAACTCACTATGGTATGCGCCTGAATGTTACAAACTCAGACTGCTTCCTCGATCTATCAAACGTATGCAAGCCTCGAAATCCCATTTGTCAAAATGGAAACTTCTTTTGTCACCTTGGTTATTCATTCTGAGAACTAGACCACTAGACTATCATTTCCTTTTTCGTTTGCTCACCATCTGCTCCTCAGTGACTTTTTTTAGATGGACCACTTTGGTGAGTATTATGACAGACAGCAAGGACTTGGGATGTGACCACCATATTTAGTGGTCATTCTAATGTGTACTGATGGCTTCAAACTGCCCATAACTGAGGGCTAGCAATCATTTTGTCTGATAAATGTACCAATAATTTTTGGCTACAAGGTGTAGTCACTGTGTCCAATAGGAAATACAAACTCATGTTTCACACAAAAAATTGCTCCTGTATTTTAAAAACAACTTTATTATTTCTGGCAAGATGTCATAATTTAATCTTAATTTTAACAGAAATCAAGGTTACAAGACTCTGAGATGGAGCCACTTCTGCTTCAAGTAGGACCAGTCACATAGGCCATTGTTGCAACCATTGATGTTCAGTAGGTGTACGTTAAAGTAGCGCTGTAGTAGGTATTCGCTGCCTGTAGTACATCTAGAAGTAAATATGGTATTCTTTTGTTAATGTATTATATTATATTATATGGTATTCTTTTCTTATTAATGCTCTACAACAAAACTCACATTTACTTTAGGTTTCTGTGACTGTGCATCGTGAGCAAATTGTGAAGTGAGAGAGAAAACCAACAAGATGCAACAGTTAGATGTTCATTATCAACACTTTCTCAACATGTTTCGAGCATCATTATGCCCATCTCTCACTTCACAATTTCACAACGCTAGTTAACCTAGTTAATCTAGTGGTCAGAGTTTCTGGCTACAGATACAGAGGTCCCGGGTTCGATCCCCGGCGCTACCAGATTTTCTGAGTAGTAGTGGGTCTGGAACGGGGTCCACTCAGCCTCGTGAGGTCAATTG
>Ga0123353_10012369_pt1 | contig 12123 bp, 12 predicted proteins | sample TergutLab28metaG_3_FD_92763 | JGI IMG/M metagenome (GOLD analysis project Ga0123353, IMG submission 92763) | Labiotermes labralis P3 segment gut microbial communities from Petit-Saut dam, French Guiana - Lab288 P3 | ecosystem: Host-associated > Arthropoda: Insects > Digestive system > Gut ... | reverse complement strand
TCGTGACAATGGCACAGGATGGTGGTAGGTTGTCAGCCTTACGCACCGGCCGCCTTTACCCCCAGGAAATACTCCTGGTACTCATTTCTACGACTGCAATGAGAAATCCCAAAGTCTCTGCCCAGAATCTATGATCTGGATCCCATTCCTTTATTAAGCAGTCACAACTATTTCTTTATTGGGCTGTTTTACATTCATTACACATTATTTACACAGCATGTAAGAACAGAATGCATATAGGAGGGGACATGTCTGTCTGCATGGTTCGGATCTTAAAACCTATGGGTGGTCATTAATGAAATTCTTTACAAATGTTGTGCCATAAAGAAAGCTCTAAATTCATATATTTTATTTCCGTTCAATTGGTAATTGCAGTGTGGTAGATACAGGCATTACTGTGGTAGTAGTAACACTACAGCCATTACTGGAATGAACAGTAACTCTGGTCATTATAATAAGTACTTTAACAACAGAAGTAACAGAAACCAATTGTAACAAGTTTATGAAATGTACATATGCTTGAATATGAATTTAAAATATTAAAGTGTAAACAACATGTGAAAACTGTGTGCTCTGTGTAGTGGAATACAGCTTTGCAGTTCTGTTGCAGCTTGCGAGAGTGAAGCTACTTGAGCACACCTGCAAGGTGCTACTGACATGCCACATGGCTTCGATCCAAGTAGTGACATAGATGGGCAGCTGTGAGTCTGCTTTGAGAATGTTTCTGACATTAACATGAGTCTTATTCTTCTTTGTCTCTAGTTGTGAAGCCAATTACTGCTAAGGTGAAGATCATTGTGAATAAATCAAACGAAGTACGTGTTCCGAAGCTGTTGGTAGACTTTGTTCTTCAGGATGCTGCAACACAACTCTCTCGACAACAGTACCTCTCTATCATAGGCCTTACTGAATCATTTCAACGTATGAATATCAACAGGTAATAATGCTGTTACTGAATCTTTCAATGGTAGAGAGTGACACAATTTAGAATGTACAAGTGAATTTGTTTGTTTAGGAATTTCCGTCAGTTTCATCCGGGAGTGCCAGTCAGCAGTGGCGTATCCAAATGGTGGAAGTATGCATATGTCTCTGTTTTGGAGCAAAGGGTGAAGCCATACTCCTGGAAGAACATTAAAACACACAGGTAATATGTTAACAGACACAGTACAGTCAGTCTGGACTTGGTGTGTCATGTATGCTTAGTACTGCTAATGGAAAACCAAGTGCAAGTGTTGAGGGGTTTGCTGTGGCATAGTTGAGCATTCTGGTATTCTGGGATGTGCAGCTTTGTTTTTGGGTATGTGGTTCTGATGTTTCAAAAGATGATAATGGTGGTGTGCTGGACTCTGGAACCATTAGAGGTGACACAAACCATCGAAACGTCTGAAACCACATAATCAGTGACACAGCATCACACTGCAGCAGACTGCAATACTAGAATGCAACTTTCTGGAAGCTGGATCTATTCCTGAGCCTCACTGAGGAGGTGCCTCCTCCCCACTTTTTCATTTGAGGATTGAAATAATTCCCATTTATGAAATGTGTGCTGTTTAGAATCCTAGACGATCGGCAAGGTCCAGAACCAATTAATCATAGGTGCAACATGCCATCAGCAGGGATTTAAATTCCACTTTGTCCGTACCTTGTACTAAATAAGGTGGAGATAAGTGTTGGAATTAAGTTGGTAACATTCTGTCTTTTTATTTAGGATGTCCTGGGTTTAAATCGGTATACAGATTATTATTATTATTATTATTATTATTATTATTACATTAAAGAGCATTTTCTCAGTACCTGCACAAAAATGCAAGATGGTACCTAAAATTAGACAGTGACCACTTTCTTCTATTGCATCCTTTCAAATCTTTATTCTTTAATATTCATTCTTTAATAATTCAGACCCTGCTTTATTGAGAACATTGTCAAATATGTCTCAGATAAATAAATAAATAGATAAAAAGGTATGAAGGGAGGGAGGAAGGAAGGAAGGAAAGGAGGAAGGAAGGAAGGAAGGAAGGAAGAAAGAAAGAAAGAAAGAAAGAAGTTGACCACTAGATACAGTAGTAACATTTTATACTCCTGTAGAATTTCTGCTGTTTGTGTGCCTGGACTGAGTACAGATTTAGAGGTTTCCTGATTTATGTCCTGAAGGTAGTTTTCTGAGTGGCATTTTTGTAGTCTTGTGCAGTCTGAAGTTTTTACAGTTTACTGTGATGCGTTTACAGTTTTTTTCAACCAGCATACCTTATTATATACACTTAAATCACAGTAATGTCCATTGGCCTTGTAGCAATGCACTGTATAACAAGTACATGGAACATGAAACAAATTAAACAAAATTTTTAATATAGCTTCGTGGGGAGTGCATGAACTGGATTGATTTGACTCAGGGTAAGGACAGGTGGCCTGCACTTGTAAACGTGTTAACGAGCCTTCGTATTCCATAAAATGCAGGGAATTTCTTGACCAGCTGAGAGCTGGTTAGCTTCTCAAGGACTGCTCCATAGTATAAATAAGTAAGTCAGTAAGAAAGTTAATAATTGAGTAAGTATGAATATCTCTTAATATTTTTAACCTGCTTTACTATGTAGTGAAGGAAAGTAAGCTTGTGGGGTCACAATGTGTTTATGTGTTCCTCTTTCAAATTTTGCACCAGGTGCCTGATTTTAGGGAACATAATGTAAATATTCATGAGATTTAAAGTTACCAAAGTGTTACACATTAACCTTTCCTTCATTCGTCAGCATGATTGTGTTTCACTTGATCTGGAAATCTCAAGTGCTCTAAATTTGTTAAAGTTATGCTTTGCAGAACTGAAAGTAACAGCATCATGTCTGTGTGATTATTGTCTTTGGCTTCAAGTTTGGTGTCCATAAGTAGTGAATCTCTGTAACTAAGCATATGAAATTTGTTATGGAGATAGATCCTACATGCACCTACACATAACTTATGAAACAGTGGTAGTCAACTGCTATAACCATCACATTGCTGGAAGAATCTGAGGTTACACCTGACAAATTTAGCATACACAGAATTTACACTTACAGTGTATGCTCTTGAGAAAATAATAATTCAATTCCAATTCAATTCTTGTTTATTAATGTCCTGAGTGAACAGCCAAATGGCTAATTACAGAAACATAATAATAATAATAATAACTGGCAGAAGCAGCCAGATTAATTGATGATAAAAATCCATATTATAAGTACACACCAGCCAATGTACTGGAGAATGAAAATTTCAAGCTGTACTGGAATCACAGCATAATTATGGACAAAACAATACCTTTTAATCGACCTGACATAACTTTTATGAATGAGAAAACAAAGAACACCTTCTTGATAGACATAGCTGTCCCAAATACACATAATATCGCCAAAACAATAACCGACAAACAAAACAAGTACCAAGAACTGGCAAATGAAATATGTGCTATGTGGAAGCAAAAGGCAGCACAAGTGATCCCGATAGCAATATCATCTACGGGAGTAATTCCAAAGCCATTATCACAAAGTCTAACAAGACTTAACTTGCACCCGAATACATATATACAACTTGCAAAAATCTGTAATTCTTGGCACATGTTCAATTGTAAGAAACTTTTTGAACTACAAATAAGACCACCGAGCTTAATCCTGTTGATTACTACATCCCAGGTTAGGTGAATATTTCCCAGCCAAAGCTGAGAAGTGAGAAATTCGATGATGATGATAATAATAATAATAATAATCCCTAGGGACACAGTTTGTCTCAGGAATATAACTATAAATACCCTGCATAAAGGAGATGATGACGACGACGACGATAATAATGCAAACATTGATGCAAACAAACTGAAAAATTAAGCAAGTACAATTACCTGGAGCTAAAGGCCAGCAGGGTGTGGCAAGTGACGACAAAAATTGTGCCAGTTATAATTGGAGCATTAGGAATAATAAAGAAGGGATTAGATCAGAACCTTCAGTTGCTCCCAGGTCACCCATTGGTCATAGAGCTACAGAAGATCACACTAATGACCACTGCACACATCCCTCGTAAAGTGCTGGGGTAAATTGCTTTGATCTCTTGTTGAGATCCGGACTTACCACAAGACCGTCACCTGGTAACTAACAGGTGGGAGTAAATTTAAAACAACAACAATGATGACGACAGACCTGTAGGGTTAGGAACCTGTACTCTGAAGACACAGGTTTTATGAATTCTCCTTGAAACTGCTTGCTTTTTGGAATGTTACTAACACAACACTTTGTTTTTTCAGGGAACATTATCACAATTACAAGAACACATACAAAAAAATGCTGCATAGTCCCCATGATACAGAGCTGAAGCTAGACTTACAGGTGTTGGAGGATCAGCTTGGAATTCTAGACATAGTAATTGCAAGAGAACATGCCAAGATTGAGGTGTGTTATGGGTTTTATGTGCTTTTGTTGGTACAATTTTAAAAGTTTTGTTAGCATGGAATTTTTTATTGGCCATATTCGGAAATTTGTAGTCCTATTATTATGTGTCTGTGAGCTGCTTACTGCATCTGCAGACTTGTTCTGCTATCAGTTGACCATCGTCAAGACTACATTTGGAGTTTAGTTTGTAGATTACTTAAAAATCTCATTATCATTTTATTGTCCAGTGGTGAATGGTTTTTAAATGTCTAACCTATGTTGAGTGTGAACACTGGACCACAAGCAATCATTACGGACTCATATCTGATAAATGAAAAATTGCAATGTTAGGTAACTGAGATAGAGATAAGGAAATAATGTAAGTATTTTTAATGATTATATTGAGGCCATGGAAATCAATCTCACAGAAAACCTCTGTCCACATATTCTTCAAGCGGTTATGCTTTCATACTTCCTGTACTCTCCTACTGTTGTCTGCCCAATCTGTTTGTGTGAAGGATGGTAGTGATGACAACCCGTGCTAGTGATAAGCATTTGGGCTTATCTGTTTAGGAATGAGGGGTTTGTAGAGGAGTGAAACAGTAGACAGAGAGGAGGCAGCAGTGAGTGCTGTCATTCGTCAGTGGGACTCCAGTCTCTGTCCTCATGTACTTGATTATTTGCTGGTATTTGTTTATTAATTCTGTATTTTATTTTGTGGGCAGGTAGCTCAGTCGGTATAGCGACTGACTACGGGCTGGATGGTCCGGAATTGTATCCCAGTGGGGACAAGATTTTATGCCCGTCCAGACCGGCCCTGGGGCCCACCCAGGCTCCTGTACAATGGGTACTGGGTCTTTCCCGGGGGTAAAGTGCGGCCGGGGAGTGCTGCTGACCACTCACCCCCTTCTAGTGCTGCGGTCATGGAAGAGTAGAGTTATACCTCTTCCCTCCCTCTGGGCAACACCGGGCCTGTAACAGGATCACTTTACTTTTACCTTTTATTTTGTTGATTAAAAAGATCCATTGTGTAAAATTGTTAAATTTGTCATTACTTTTTGTGGATAGTTCGTTCTTAGGTTATTTACGAACAATATTTCAACTGATTAGGTAATGTAATATTAAATAATGTGAAGAGAATTTGAATTTGAATTGAATAAATAAGTGGTAAGTATTTGAAAGGAGGCATTCATGGTATATTTCTAGGTACTGACCTGACAATTCATCAAGAAAGTCTTGAAAATCATAAAAACTAAGTCAGGCTTGCCTGCAGGTCATTAAGTACGTATGTCCAGAATTTGAATGTTAGAATGTCAGGAATACAGAAGCCGGCTTGGTGACTAATATTATGAACTTTTGTGAGTGCGATGCTGTGTAGTTCAGTAATGTTAACCAGTTTTTGTTTGTTTTGATTCTTAGCTTCGCCATGAAGATCCTGAGCACATTTTGGTGCGTGAAAATGAAGCAGAATGGTGGGATGTTTTGGGGCAAGAAAAATCTTTTGAAATGCAAGTTCAAACTGAAAAGGACCGTGGACTTTGGGCGCAGCTGTCAGTTGTGGAAAGGAAGAAACTCTGTGAAGTAATTGGCTATGCGGAAGGAGCTATAAAGCCAGAGAAACCAAAACAGTACATTGGTAAGAATGGGAACATTTAATTTGTTTACCGAATAAATGAACACAGTGCTGTTTAACAAGGCAGATCTATATTCCACTGTACCCATGAACTAAGTATTGTGGCTGTGTATGTTATGATGAATGGATAAGTACTCAAGACACACACACACACACACACACACGCACACACAGAGAAAAAACTCTTTATTGCTGACATTATAAAGACACCCACGTTTATTTAGAATAGTATAGTATATTATAATATAGTATAGTATATTATAATTATATGGTACAGAATATTATAGTGTAGTGTATTATAGTGTAGTTCAGTATAGTGTAATATAGTATATTATCCATGGCTGTTACAGTGTAATGTGGAGGTATAAAGGTAGATTTTTTGAATATGGTTCATGTCCCAGTTCCCATTCCTTTTTATTTATTTTAGTAAATTTTGATTTCTTAAGTTGAATGTTCCCCATATTTAAAGTTTTGGGTGCCATATAGTGTGACATTTTCAAGTAGAGCAGTCTTATACTGAGCAAATAATTGATGCTTCTGCAAGGTCACTGTAAGTGTGAGGATTATCTTTTGGGTGGCAGTTATGTCTTTATTGTTTTTACCTTCCTTGTTTGTGTGCCAAATTCTGTCAAATTATAAGTCTAATAGATTGAAGTTTTGTAATAGGAACTGAATAATGTCTAGAGATACCCACGTCCTAACTGGGATATGAACTGGGAGCAGAGTGACTTCCATGGCGACTGGAAGTTTCTTGATTGCTGTAAGATTTTACAAGTTCAAATAAATGAATTTGTAATGATAGTACTCTAGTGTTTGTCTGAGTCTAGGATGAAAACAAAGACAACAATAAAAAATTAGTGACTTGAAAATAAACGAACTGGAAATTACAACAGTAATGCTCCATTGAACATATATATATTTCATGATCTGGTACCCATAATTTGCCAATATTGTGTTTGCCATAACAATCTCAAACAGTTCTTATAATAAAACCAACTAGATGCATTAATTTCTCAGATTTATTTTTGGAATAAAACTCTGCATGTTTTGGACAGTTCCTCTGTCCATCATCAGGTGTTTTTCACTGTACACACAATAATGGTATATGTCATACAGGTTTTTCTGACAGCTTGCAAGCAGGATCAGGATCCTGACATATACCATTGCTTTGTGTACAGTGAAAAACTCCTGATGATGGACAGAGGAACTGTCTGAAACATGTAGAGTTTTATTCCAAAAATAACTTTGAGAAATTAGTGCATCTATTTGGTTTTATTATAAGAATATATCACAATGCACGGTCAGAAGTCTCAAACGAATTAGGAAGCTAACAGAACAGTTCTTCTGGAAATATATAATTCAGGTCAAAAGAAGAGACTGCTTAATTGAAATGGTGAATTTATTGCATGGGGTTAGAGAATGACTGTGACTGTTAATTATATTTTTTTCCATGCATGCACTTGTATTCAATTGTTTTGTAAATCAGGAAGCGTTAGTTGAAACAGAGGAACAGTGTTATACTCTGGCACTGGATGGTGATGTGTGGTATTAAGACCACATTCTTCTGTAATGTTAGGCTGCGTTAGTGTAGAAGACAGGAACTGAAGTTTGGGGGAAACTTTTTCTATCCTGCAGATTATACATTGGTATCTCTCCGCTACTGCACCAAGAGTCTCATCCAAAAACACAGTAAGAATTAAAGGTAAAGTTCATCCTAGAACAGGCCACGAAGGCCAAAAGGGGGAGTAGATATATAGCTCTACTCTTTCCTTAACCTTGATGCTAGATGGGAGTGGGTTGTCAACGCCATGCCCCAGCCGCTTTACCCCCGGGAAAGACCCAGTACCCATTGTACTGGAGGTTGGGTGGGCCATAGGGCCAGTCTGGATGGGTGTGGAAAATCTCACCCACAATGGGATTCAATCCCCGGATCATCTGGCCCGTAAAAAATAGCTATACCGACTGAGCTATCCTGGTCCATCCAAGAACACAGTAACCTCAGGATTTATTACCATGATGTCCTGGAGTTTTATTGTTTGTGTTTGCATCCACAATCATCTATTTTCAAGCCTTGCAGTCTGTTGTAAACTGGTGTCACCCCTCATGTCATTGGCTAGCACTACCTTGTGCTGTAAACATAAGTGAACTTATACTTCCTGCTGCATGTGTAACCATATCTGTTGCCTTCTTTTCCAGAGCACAAATTCAATTTCACGCTGGCCAACTGTTCACTCAGCCTGGTGAACCACAGAAGTGAAGTACTGGTAGTGACACTAACCCAGTTTCTTGCAAGTCTGGAGACCAGACCATCTGCAGAGGCATTCAAAATTTCAGCACGAGCGGAAAGTTTTGTTGTTGAAGGAGCAAGTGTGGAAAATGACCTCATTCCCATGATTACAGCTGATAACATTCTTTCAGGTAGATTTACAGATACATTTACATAAATGAATTTCTTGGTCTAATATAAGTCCAATGACTGATAGATATGAAAAGTGCCCCAGTATGAGTAAATCTAATACAAATTACAGTTTGCTTGTACAAAATATGAAATTTATGGTTTTTTATATGTTCTTTGCACAGTGTACATGAAGTAGATCGAAGCAGGGATAGTCATGTGTCTGTATGTTTGTCTGTCCACACTTTTCAAGTTTAAAACCACTAGAAGGATTTTATGTGAATGTTTTATGAATGTAATGTTATTGAAAGCCACCTGCAACTAGTACTTTTTAATTTCCTACAATTGGCAGTAGAAATTTCTTGGTGTATACACGAACATGTGAAATAAGAGTGACACTGGCACCACCACCGAAACATGGTAACTGGTAACCAGATGATACGGTGGCCACAATAACAATCATAATAATGGTACTGATGGTAACCATGGCAATGATGGTGATTATATTAATTAAAGTAACACCTGTCTATTTCAAGAATGTATGTTTATTGAAATGCAAAGCTGTTGACATGGAATGCCTAGTCTGTGTGTAGAGAGCAGTTGTCTGGGATACGATGCTGGGTAACCTGTTACGTCCATTATCAGGGCAGAGGTTGGATAAGGCTGGCTTTTCTGAAACGTCAGTTTATATTTACCGAATTGCATATTGTCACATCCCATGAGACAGCAGTATTCTACTTAATATTATGTTGTTATTTCTATAGTAAAACCAACCAGATGCACCAGTGTCTCTCAAATTTATTTTATTTTGGAATAACACTCTACATGTTTCGGATGGTCTTTCTGTCCATCATCAGGAGTTCAAGAATGTACGTACAGCAACAGGCATTTGTCAAACAAATACAGCGTCTGCTAGCTAGCTAGCTAGCTAGCAGACAGAAATATATTACGATGCACAGCTCTATGAATGTCAAAACTGTGTTGGTAATGTTCTTCAAAGCATGGCCATTTCAGCATTCAGAATGCAAGTGTGCAAAGAATGTGTGTGTGTGTGTGTGTGGACACTGTGTGTCTTCCAAGAAAGATTGAAGGTCCCCAGTCTTGTTACAGGTTCTCACTACTTGAATGGAAGAGCAGCAATTCTGTTGTTATGATAAAAATTTACGGATGGGTTGTAAAGTATTTTATGTGCATGCTGTATACATACACAGGTGACATCAATAAAATTTTATTGCCTAACATTTATTTTACATAACATTCTAACATTCAAAGTTCTACATGGTGCGTACATTGCGTTTATGTGTTTTGTAAAGATCTCAGAACAAATAGCGTTCTTTGGTTTATACAGCATTAACGGATTGTTTCATGTAAGTGAGGTGGAGAGTTTACTGCACAGTGCGAACTGAGTCTATGTATAAAACAGACATGTTTCGTCTTTAAAGAGCCAGTCTTTATTTGACTGTATTTTGGGATTTGACATTATGTTTGTAGTTTTGTGTATAAGTACCAATGTTTCAGAGAAGTCTGGTCTCCCCATCTTAGGGGTAGAGATCTTCTCCCCTGAAGATGAAGGGTGTGTTCTTCACAAATGTTGGTGCCAATCAGCTAAACTATGCTGCACCATGTTCAGGAATACTTTGACCTTGACACTGCTGGGAGAACTACAAACTTTGTTTAAATTGTTTCTTTAAATTTTATTTAGTTGTAACATTTTTAATTACAGGCAATACATCATCAAATTTTCTTGCTGTAGATTTTGAGAAACATCCATTAAATTGTGAAGCTGACTTTGGTATTGCTGTCAGTTTAGAACCTGTGGAAGTTGTTTATCATGAGGTAAGTATGTGGGAGACAGTGCAATGCAAATTACATTCTGTTTTCACTTGTGTTTCTTTTCTGTAATGGCTGTGTTGTATCTTTTCCCCAGCATGCTGTTTCAGAAATCATCAACTTCTTCCAAACAAGGTCTATGACTCTTCAAGATGCACTGGAATTCTCTAAACAGAGGATGTCTAAAGCTAACGAAGTGGGAACAATAGTCGTTGAGAGTGCTATTGCCCGCCACAAAACCTTTGATATCAGCATGGATCTTAAAGGCCCATACTTTGTGATACCGGAGCTGGGCTCCATTCAGAAGTAAGTTTTCTAAATGCAGTGGAACTGCCACATAATGTTCCTCAATCTAATGTTCTGTCTCATTTAGTCTTCTATTTTGTAACCAAAAGTCGGTAATCTCAGCGTTAAATTTGCCCTATTGAGGGTTTCCTTCAGTGTTACAATCCATTGCTGCCCAAAGAATCTTTAAGTGGTGGCTGTAGTATTTTCATGGCATTATCCACTTGTAGCAAGAGGAAGTGTACTGCAATGAATGTGTTCAGCTGTACCTTCACTTCCCCATATGTCTTCATGATGTGCAAAGCGAAAATTTCACCTGTAATTTCAGTATTGAAAAATTTGAAATAGGATTTCTCTACTTTGTAATGGATGCCCCAGTCAGAAGATTACAATTTTCTGGGATATGATGCCTGCAGTTTGGTGGAAGGTGCAAAGGGATGTGCTGTTTCCATGATTACGTTGCCTATCAAACTGCAGCATCATAGCTCGTAAATCTTAATATGTGTTCCATGAGAAATTGAGTCTCATGTCTGGACTTGTTCCATGTAACAATTAATGCTGCTTTGGTCTGTATTGTTCTCTCAGAGGTGGCAGCATTGTGGTGGTGGATTTTGGACGAGTGGTAATAAAGACTGACTTGCAAGCCAGGAATGCAGGTCTTGAAGACGCAACACAAATGGAACTGGAAGAGAGGTTATATGATAGGCTTCACGTTGACTTATCGGATCTGCAGCTCCTGTTCTGTGATTCAGGTATTGGTAGACTTTAGTCTGTGTATTCCTTACATGAAATGCATCAGCTGAACTCATAATATGGCTATCTGCATGTTTCACTGAAAGTCTTTGGTGTTGGCGGTTCTACATCATAGGCAGTTGGGCAAATTTGATTTTAGTCCATGTTAGTTCAAAATAAATCTTAAAACATCCTTACCACTTTTAAGCAAGTAGGTCAGTATACAAAGAACCTGGTGCATGAATTTAACTACAGAAGTCATTAATATCTGCAACTTGTATTTTAAGTGGTGAGCTGATAATGATATGCAGGGAAAGATGGTTGTTGTGCATGTCACACTGCAGCTGGTTGTACTGAAGTTGGTTGTGATGTGACACTGGATGCTCAGTGCACAGCCTTAGGTACTGGATAGAATGGAATAGAGTAGAATGGAATTTATGTATTTTCCATAGATCCTTTTTAGTGCATGGATGTGGAACAAGTCATCGTGTGAATATAAGGCAGTATAATACAATACAATATGAAATACATTGTTTTTAGAGCTGTAAAAGTTTCACGTAACTTAACACAGATGAAAATACAACAAGGTATTTGTGTCAGTATATATTTAATAATGTGAACACCTTTAGTTGAAAAAGTACCTAGTGCAAAATAGTGGAGAAAGAGATAATCCTTCAGTGTTTGCTTAGATATTTTGCATAATATTATTATCATATTTATTTACTATTTTTGTTATAATTTTCATCTAATGAATGATAAGGATCTTATGTGTATTGGACCGTGCATCATTGTGATAGTTGAAGAATAAAAGACCAACTTGATGTCACTTGCTATTTTATTTCACTTCTTATGTGCCCAACATGTTT
>Ga0123353_10012367_pt1 | contig 12125 bp, 7 predicted proteins | sample TergutLab28metaG_3_FD_92763 | JGI IMG/M metagenome (GOLD analysis project Ga0123353, IMG submission 92763) | Labiotermes labralis P3 segment gut microbial communities from Petit-Saut dam, French Guiana - Lab288 P3 | ecosystem: Host-associated > Arthropoda: Insects > Digestive system > Gut ... | reverse complement strand
TGGTTATTAGCCTGATTGTGCAATATATCGTAACTGTACCCCATACACAAACGCACCTGTGCCAATACAAAAACCGTCCAAAGGTTCATGCCCGGACGTCCATTGCCCCGATCAACCGACGGCTATACGCCATATAGGGGCTACCGTATTGAAACAGACTTTTTTACACCCAAAAAAAGAAGAAATTTTGGAAATAGATAAAATGCTTAAATTGAACAATTTGCCAAGTTTGCTTTATCGTGTTCACTTCGTTCACACCATAAAGCAAACCCCACGCCAAAAATGGCTTCGCCATTATTGGCTTTGCCCACCCACCACCCAAAGCAAGAAATCAGTACAAGAAATTTCGGGTAGAGACGAAAGGATAGTATATTAAGACTAAAACAGAAAATTGTTGAAAAATATCGAAAATTAGAAGCATCTATCTGAAAAAAACGTATCTTTGCCGCCAATTGTCAAGACGAATAAATTTGAATGAAATGCTATTTACTGAACGAATAAAACAATTACGAGAAGAACGCCAAATTCCACAAAGGAAATTGGCAGCGGTATTGGATATTGATACTGCCACCTATTGCAAATACGAAAAAGGCGAGCGGAGACCCAAACGAGCACAAGTTGTAACTATTGCTGAACTTTTGCAAGCAGATGAAAAAGAACTTTTAAGTTTATGGCTTGCCGACCAAGTTACTGCTGTTGTGGCAGATGAAAAAGAGATTGCGGATAAAGTGTTGGATATTGCTAAACAAAGTATAACGAAAACAAAGTGAAACAACACATTATAACATATTTGTCAACTCTTTCGGAAGAGATTAAAAGTAAAATAAATACCGATTTTAATCTTGACAAATCTCTCTTTGCTGATTTTCAATTATTCGACTTTGTGAATTTCTTCTTGATTTACAACTATATACTTGCGGATAATCATGATAAAAAAGATTTTTTTATTGGAATACCCGAAAAGGACTTTAGACCTAATTTTTTTTCATCTATTCTTCATTCACTAACACTTGTCAAACTCTATCAGAATTTTTTCAACTACGAAAAAATATTACCAATTTTAAACTGTAGAGATGTAATCTACGCAGAAAGCCGTAAAAAATATAGAATATTAGAAGTAAAAAAAATTATTGCAGAACAAGTATATTTTAATTACAAATTTCCACGACAAAACGATGTAGGGATTAATGATTTTCCTTTAAAAAGAAATATTTTTACTAAACTGAATCCTGATTTTGTTGAAAATAAAAATACTGTGAAAGGGATTGGTAGTTATAGAGATTTTTTAGATGATTATTTTGGTGAAGCTTTTCCACTAATCACTGACTTCCAAAATAAAACATTAGTAATTGCAGAAAAAGGATTTTTTAAAGAAAGTGGTTTTTTACCAATTAAATATACAACAAAATCGGGAGTAACTACCAATAAACTGCCATTTTTCAATTATATGATAGATTGCTGTAACGATTTTCAAACAGCAAAAAAATATTTAACAAATAACTCGGAACAATTTGATGAAGTTGTTCTTATCGGAGATTCGAAATATAGAGAAACCTTTTCCGATATTTTACAGGACTTGAAATGGCAAGAAAGAGTTAAAAATATTATTCTTATTGGCTCGCAAAAACCTGCTTCCAACAACGATTTTGTAGAATGGTTATGGTCAAAAGATGAAACGAAAATTGCAAATAATGAGATGCCACAACATCTAAAAAAACAAGTAATTGCAAACAACCAATTACTCGAAAAGCTGATAGAATTGAAATCAGAGATAGACTTGTTGAAAATAGAGAAAGAAGTTGATATTTCATTCATTTTGAAATACACCAATTTTTATTTCAGAAATATTATAACTGATACACCGCTGTCAAAAGGAACATATCAAGAATATTGCGACCGTTTAACAAGCTATTTCAAAAGTGAAAAATTTGAAGAAGAATTAAATAACCAATTTTATAATCGGGATATTTATAATCCTGAAATTATAAGAGAAAATACTGAAAAGATATTAAAAAAATTTCAAGAGGTTTCTTTTATCATTGAAACGCAAAATCATAAATGGAATTTTATAAAAAAAAGATATCAAGAATTAGAAAAGAAAAAACTGTATTTGATTATTGAGAAAAAAAGTTATCCAGCATTATACAATCAAATACAAAACCATAGAATTTTCAATATCAAACTTATTTCAGATAAAAGGATTGATAATGAGATAGATTATTTGCAGCAATGGATAAATTCTGATGATAAAAATATAGATAATCGGGATTATATTATTCCCTATTTGAACAATGTGGAAATGTTTGATACACTAAACCAACTCAAAGGAAACTGTGAAGTGCTTTGCTACAAAGATATTGATGAAATTGCATTTGACAATCTTATTTGTAATTTTCACACTCAAGAAAAAAATAGACTAACTCATAAAGACAGAAAAGAATTCGTGTCCTCTGTATTTAGCGAAGATCAGCAATATTTACAACGACAATTAGATAATTTATTTAAGTTTGATTTCAATAACGAATCTTTTAGAAATAATCCGTATGAAAGTATTGACTTGCCGAAAGAGAAAATTCAATATGAAATAGAATTTACAGATGGAAGTACTGACAAATTTGACTCGTCAAAGGGAATTTTCTTGATTGACGGAAACGAACAAATCAGCACAACTATTGGCGAAGTGTATGAAAGTGCTACAATAAGATTCTATCAAAACAACAATCCGAAAGAGTTTAGAAAGATTCTGAAAATTTTTGACGAGGACAATTTATTAGATACTTTTGATTTGTATTCAAACAATTGGAAACAAACATTGAAACTACTATTATCAAAATTTGAGAACAAAGAAAATTTGTATTCCAAGATATTTAATGAGAAGCACAAAATTCACTATAATACATTTAGCTTTTACTTTGATGATAATTCAGCAACTCGTTTTCCAAGAAGAAAAACATTAGAAGCAATTAAAAACTTTTGCATTGATAATGATATAAAAGATGAATTACTTGTTGTTGAATTTGATAGGTTCATTGCTTATTCCAAGAAAGATTCTTCATTAAGACAACAAGCAGGAAAAATTATAGGTAATGATTTGATAGAATTTGAAGCGTCAGGCAAAACAGAAAAAAGCGAATCTTTACAAAAATTGCCCGACAATATTCTTCAAAAATTATTAGAAACTGTTCAAACAAAAACAATTAAGAAAAAAATATTATTAGAATATGACGCATAAATATATAGACGAGCCAAGATTGATATTCAGGGACACCATTCAAAAGAATTTGATAGGACCCGGTTCTGATGTTTTTGTATCGGATATTGAAAATGAAATAATATCTGATTATCCTTTGAGTAGATACTATTCGGGCATACTTTTCCCTGAAAAAGAAATTGCTCAAAATGAAGATTCTATCGGATTAAATGCTGATGTTAATTCAAAAGCAGAAACAACAGACGGAGAAGATGACGGTTTCGATTTCGATAATTCGGGAAAAGGAAATGAAGAAGAAGCACCAAGTAAAAAACCTACAAAAGAAAATGAAACTGAATATTCAGAGGCAAATCAATATTTTCCAACAAATTTTGGTTTAACTTTTTGTGTCCCAAAAGACACTAAAAATGTTGATATCACTTTTTCATATGCAAAATACAAACAGATAAAATCCATAGAAGCAAAAATAGAGATTGATGAGAGCAGTTATCAATCATTTGTAAATAGCACTCACAATCCAATAAGTGAAAGTCTGCTGTATGAAAATGGATTTATGTTTTTGAACAGAGAAACCTTTGAGGCAGACGACTTGACAGTTTATACATTACGAGATAAATTCAAAGATGAAAATTTAACAGAATTGCGTAACTCTGTTGTATATAACAAAGTAGAATTATTATTGGGGAGATTGTGGCGAAGAATAAAACAAGAACCAATAATTATTCCTATTGATTTAACTGATGAAAATTTTGATGAATCAAAGGAAATACCATTAATTCGAGACGAGAAAGAGAAAAAAATACTGACTTGTTTTTATAAAAGAATCTACGAAACAGACTACGGGAAATTTATTAAAATCTTGATGGCAAACAGAGAATCACACCCTAAAAAGAAATTTTCTTTTGGCAATGAACTCTTAAACCATAAAGCACTTTTTCAAGTTCAAGTTTCTGTGAAAGCAGACAAATTTCTTCCGTATAAACAACTATCCGAAGTAAATCCTTTTGATGAAGAATTAAATACAATCAATTTTCAATATCAAAACGAATTTGCGCACGCAATCGGACATGGCTGTGCAGTCGAATGGAATAACAACATAAATCCAACAGAATTAAAAACGACATTTTTACCCGAAGTTGATATAAAAAATTACAGTAATGACTTCAATAAAGATTTTCCCGAAAGGCTGAAGGATATTACAGAAATTAAAAAAATATCCATCTGGACTGATTTTAGTAAATCTGAAGTAATCGAAAAGTTGAAATTGTTTGCAAATGAATATAATAATTGGATTATCACAAAGCAGAAAACGGTTGAAATAAGTAAAAATTTTCAAAAAATCTTCAATTCAATCATTGAAAAACAAGAAAAAACATACCAAAGACTGATTGAAAATATTGAATTTTTGAATGAAAATGAAACCGCCTTTAAGTCTTTTTTACTTGCTAATACAGCAATGTATATCCAGATGCTTATAGGAAATGAAAAATACTTTGGCAAAAAAGGAATTGAATTAAGCGAACTTGACAGCAAATATGAATACAATAATCTAAACTATTTTGAGATTTGTGATTTCAGCCCCAAATATAGACCTTTTCAGTTAGCATTTTTCTTGTTGAACATTGAGCCAATTATAAATGTAAAATCTGATAATAGAAATGAAGTTGTTGATTTACTTTGGTTTCCAACAGGCGGAGGAAAAACCGAGGCGTATTTGGCATTGACAGCTTTTACAATTATCTGTCGAAGAATATTGCACAAAGAAAATGCTGATGGCGTTTCTGTAATTATGCGTTATACTTTACGACTTTTGACGGTACAGCAATTTGAAAGAGCGTCAAAACTTATTTTGGCCTTAGATTTTTTGAGAAAGCAATTTGATGAGAATAAACAATATTATTTTGGGAATAATTCCATTTCAATAGGAATGTGGGTTGGCGCCTCTTCTACCCCAAATTCTTATTCCGATGCTCAAAAAATTCACAAAAAAATATTAGACGAAATAACAAAAATAAATAACGATAAAACAGGAAACTTTGAGAAAGCAAATACATTTCCTATTACTAACTGCCCTTGGTGTGGCTGTAACTTAATTTCAAAAAAAGGCAGATTTGTACAGCAAGGATATTCAGCAGCAATGACTTCATTTAAGACGTGTTGCTTAAACGATAGCTGCACATTTCAATCAGAATTGCCCATTTATTTTGTAGATGACAAAATATATCAAAACCCCCCAACTTTGCTTTTTGCAACTGTTGACAAATTTGCAATGCTTTCGCATAGAGAAGAAGGAAATTTACTTTTCAATTCATTGAAAAAAGAGAAACTACCACCAGATTTGATAATTCAAGACGAATTACACTTGTTAAGCGGCCCTTTAGGTTCTGTAACAGGATTATATGAATCCATCGTTGAAATGTTGTCAACCAAAGATAGTAAAACACCAAAAATAATTGCTTCAACAGCAACCACACGCAATACAGAACATCAAGTTGCAATGCTTTACGGAAACCGACAATTAAATGTATTTCCACCAATGGGGGTAGCTTATGACGATAATTTTTTCTCTTTTGTTTCAACTGATAGTAAACGAAAACATATTGGCTTTATGCCAACAGGGAAAACGGCATTAAATACCCAATTGCAAATAATTGGCAATTTGCTTTTAGCAAGAATAGAACTGTTTAGATATTTTCTCAAGAAAGAGAATCTATCCAAAAAAGAAGCCATTCAAAAAGAAAATAACTTTTGGACAATTGTATCTTTCTATAATAGTTTGCGTGACGTTGGAAAAGTATATAATAAAGTCCCTGCTGAAATTCAGGCATTAATTCGCTTATTGCATAATAGATATGATTTGAATAAAACAACTTATGGATTTAATTATAGAGGATTATCAAGTCGGACTAAAGAATTGACAAGCCGTGAAGAAAGTGCTAAAATTAAATCTACTTTATCTAAATTAGAAGAAACATTTGATTTGATTGTCAATAATGATGGGCAAAATTTTGTTCAAAATACGATAGATTTAGTTTTGGCTTCTAACATGTTTTCGGTTGGAATTGACATAAAACGACTAAATGTAATGTTGATGAACGGACAACCCAAAAACATTGCAGAATATATTCAGGCTTCAAGTCGTGTAGGTAGAGATGATAAAGGAATTGTAATTAACTTATTAGATGCCAATCGTTCTCGTGAAAAATCATATTTTGAAAATTATGTTGCGTTTCACAATGCGTATTATAAATTTGTTGAGCCATTGAGCGTAACACCTTTTACTGAAATTGCAATAGACAAAGCCCTTGCAAGTTTACTGATTTGTTTTGTTCGTCATAAAAAAGGATTGTACAAAGACAATCAAGCAAAAGATTATAACGGTGATATAGAAGAATTGAATGATTTTTTAAAAACAAGAATTACAAATTCTGTTCAACAAAAATACGCTTTGGATAGATTGAAAAAACTATCTGAAAATTGGCTTGATAAGGTGTCTGAAAATAATCAATTAAAGTACAAAAACGAACTTATTCATAAATTCTCTGAAATGGACGAATGGAGTTTAATGATGTCTATGAGAGAAATAGACACAAATAGTGTAATTAAAATCACAAATAAATAATGGGGCAGTACGAACAAATACAAACGAGAAAAGCAATTAGCGCTTACGGCGGTGTTGGTTCTATTCTTGAAACGAAAGATGGGGCGATTGTTGTTAAAAATTTTGATGAATGGCCATTTTTTGAAATAATACAAGAGCAATTTGAAGAACATAACCTTATCGCAGACAAACGCTTTAAAAATAGGCTGAGTAAATATTTTCGACAATTAGTTTACCTTGTTAAAGTACCGATTAATGAGTTACAAACTGGATTTAAATTAGAAAATCCATTTTCACTGCTGGCAGGTCGTTATTTTCCCGAATGGTTTTATTGCAATCATTGTCATAGATTTGATCATATTTCTAATTGGAAACGACATTGGGAAAATTTGGTTGAAACAAAAGACAAAGATTTTTTTTATCCGCCAAAGTGCTTTAAATGTTATTTAGCAAATAAAAATACAAAAAAAAGATTTTATGATTTAGAGCAAGTCCGTTTCATTTTGATAGCGCCCAATGGAGAAATTGCAGATATACCGTGGGATAAATGGGCGTTTTTCAAAAAGACACGAAAACAAAAAGATACGGAAGAAGAACAGGAAGAATTGATCTCATTAGGGGAAATTAATGTACCTGATGAAATAGAATTATTGTATAAAACTTCTGATAAATTAGATGATTTAAAAGGTATTTGGATAATTGCAAATAACAAAAAAGGCGAACAATTGGCTTTTACTACTTTGTCGGGGATTTTTAATACGAGAATTAAAATTGAAGATTTGATACCAAATACTATTGAGAAAGGAGTTTTGTTTAAACCTGTAATTCGGTCAAGTAATAGCGTATATTATCCAAATATTCTATCAAGTATTTTTATTCCAGATGAAGACAAATTAAATGACTATAAAATAACCTTGATAAAAGATTTATATTCAAAAGGATTAACTGCTGATTTGGTTTCGAGTATTATTAAAACGACAAATAGTATTGACATTAGTTCCGATACTATCCAACGTTTGATTGACAACAATTTTAGCGAGCGAGAATCTGAAATTTCAAAGTCTGAGAACGAATACCGATATGATGAATATACATTTACCACAACCAAGGATTCTGAAAGAATCGGAAATGATTTGATTTTCGAAAAAATCAGCAATGACTTTTTTCAGAGCAATTTGATAAAGTCTATTTACAAAATGGATAAAATCAAAATGACATTTGTTCAAACTTCTTATACTCGCCAAGAGCCAATTTTTACTGATTTGTATTTAAAAGATGAAGCTGTGATTACTAATACAAAAGAAACTTTGTCAAAAAAATTCACTTCAAAATATGGTGCAAATACAAAATATTTGCCTGCCGTTGAAAGTTTTGGCGAGGGTGTATTTTTTGATTTTGATAATAATGTTTTAAATGAGTGGCTGAAAAACTTCCCTCAAGTTGTTGACAGACTAAATGTGATTTTTGAAAATTTAAAAAAGTCCGATTCGTCAGTTTTTAAAAATCTTGAACTTACGCCAAAACTTATCTTGATTCATACATTTTCGCACCTAATCATTAAAGAGTTAGAATATCTTTGTGGCTATCCTTCTACTTCTATTCAAGAACGGTTATATATTGATGAAAAATTAGGCATGTATGGTGTTCTAATTTACACAATTGCAGGTTCAGAAGGCAGTTATGGCGGTTTGACTTCTTTGTGTGAAAGCACGAAAATAGGCAAACTCATTCTATCAGCAATGACAAGGGCAAGAGACTGTGCAACCGACCCAATTTGTTATCACACTTCGGGGCAAGGTGTTGGAAATTTGAATTTGTCGGCTTGTTTTAGTTGCACTCTGCTCCCCGAAACTTCTTGTGAAATGTTTAATTGTTTTCTTGATAGAAGAATACTAATTGATAAAGAATATGGTTATTTTAAAAACATATAAAGTATGGAACGAAAATTAATGTCAGAATTGCTCAAATGGAAAGACAAGAGTAACAGAAAGCCGCTCTTGCTTGAAGGTGCACGTCAGGTAGGAAAAACCTATTTACTTAAAGATTTTGGTAAGCGATACTTCAAAAATGTGGCGTACATAAATTTTCAAAATCCGAGTGAAGAATTAATAGATTTGTTCAATGGGTCTATTGATCCCAAACGGATAATTACAATGCTTGAACTTATTTTGAATATGAAAATTTCGCCTTCTGAAACGTTGATTATTTTTGATGAGGCGCAAGATGTACCCCGAGCATTAACTTCTCTAAAATATTTTTACGAGGATACTCCCGAATATCATATTGTTACCGCAGGCAGTTTGCTTGGCGTTTTTCTACACAAAGGCACTTCTTTTCCTGTGGGCAAAGTGAATTCGCTAAAATTAGAGCCCATGGATTTTGAAGAGTTTTTATGGGCAAACAATCGGGAAAATATTGTAACTTTCTTAAAATCAAACCCAACAGAAACTGCTTTTAACGAAATTCTGTCAGATTTATTCAAACTGTACTTGTATATTGGCGGAATGCCCGAAGCTGTTGCAGATTGGATTGAAAATAAAAATGTAGAAAATATCAACGCTATTCAAGAAGAAATTTTGGGCAATTACCGCAAGGATTTCAGCAAATATACTGATAACACAACGGCAATTCGTATCCGTCAGGTTTTCGACAGTTTACCTGCTCAATTTGCCAAGAAAAACGACAAATTTCTTTACGGGACCGTAAAATCCGGGGCAAGAGCAAGAGAATATGAGACGGCTATTGAATGGCTGATTGATGCAGGAATCATACGTCGTGTTAATCAAGTTAATTGTGGCAATAAAATACCTCTTAAATCTTACGCCAGCCCGTCTGCATTTAAACTTTACTTTGTGGATATTGGACTGTTTCGCCACCTTGCCGAAATTCCCTTTGAAGTAGTTAGCAGCAAAACCGCTATTTTCGATGAATTTAACGGCTTAATAGCAGAACAGTTTGTGCTACAACAGTTGGCAGAACATACCCTTTTCTATTGGACAGGTGGAGAAAGTAGCGAAGTTGATTTTATAATGCAATACGGCTCTTTAATAGTGCCGATTGAAGTAAAAAGCGGAACAAATGTAAATGCTAAGAGTTTAAAGCTATTCCGAGAAACGTACTCGCCAAAAATCAGCATTCGTTTCTCTCTGAAAAACACACGATTAGACAATGACTTGCAAAATATTTCTTTGTTTGGTATATTTTTATGTGAACAATTACTTAAAACCTCGTCCGAAAAATGTGTAAAAACGACAAAAACCTCATCCGAAAAATGTGTAAATGGCATATACGGCATATAACTTGGGCTTGGCGCAAGCGGGGCATTGCCTCGTTGAAGTGCCTACAAAACAGCAAATTATCTGGCTCGTAGCAAATGTGTTTAAGCCCCGCCTGCGCCAAGCCCTGGCACGTTATGTGCCATACGTGCGCATCTCATCATAAGGCTGTACACTAAAAAAAGAAGGAAAAATATGGTTTCACTTAATGAAGAAAAGAAAAAAGAATGTGTCATAAAAAAAGAATATTAATAACAGGCGGTGCAGGTTTTGTTGGCTCTCACTTATGCGAAAGGTTGCTAAATGAGGACAATAAGGTTATTTGTTTAGATAATTTTTTTACAGGCAATAAGCAAAATATCAGCCATTTAACAAATAGTCCTAACTTTGAAATTGTAGAACACGATATTTGTGAGCCGTATTTTACAGAGATTGATGAAATTTACAATTTGGCGTGTCCTGCCTCGCCTATTCATTATCAATACGATGCAATAAAAACGATTAAAACCTCTGTGTTGGGAACGATTAATGTTTTGGGATTGGCAAAGCGAACAAAAGCAAAAGTTTTGCAGGCTTCTACAAGCGAAGTTTACGGCGACCCAATTACGCACCCACAAAACGAAAGTTATTGGGGAAATGTAAATCCGATTGGAATTCGCTCTTGCTATGATGAGGGAAAGCGTTGTGCCGAAACGCTGTTTATGGATTATCACAGACAAAATAATGTTCGTATCAAAATTGCGAGAATTTTTAATACTTACGGAACTCGTATGCAAGCAGACGATGGTCGTGTTGTTTCAAATTTTATCGTTCAAGCATTGCAAAACAAAGACATAACCATTTACGGCAATGGTCGACAAACTCGTAGTTTTCAATATGTTGATGATTTAATTGACGGACTAATTCGCTTAATGAACACGCCCGACAGTTTCGTTTCTCCTGTAAATATCGGCAATCCAGCAGAATTTACGATTTTGGAATTAGCAGAGGAAATACTCCGTTTGACAAATTCCAAATCAAAAATCAAATTTTTGCCAGCCGTTCAAGATGACCCACAACAAAGGTGTCCCGACATCTTGTTAGCGAAAGAGGCTTTGAGTTGGCAACCGAAAATTGAATTGAGACAAGGGTTGAAACAGACCATTGAGTATTTTAATAAAATAAATTTTTCATTATGAGGATTTTATCATTTTTAAATGTTAGCAACAGACAAAAAATAGATGCCGATTCGGGTTATATATTTTTCAACATATTGTCTCAATTTTTCTCACAAGGAGAAAACTCATTTGCTTTCTTGCGATGATTCAGATAAAGGTCAATTATTTGTTCTTGATGAAGAATTTAAAACGCAATTTGAAAGTTTCTTTTCTGAGAATGAAGTCAAAAAAATGATAAAAAATAAAAAGCCCACTTTCGTCATTGCACATCACGGTGGAGAATTCCTTAACAACGATGAAAGTAATCGTTTACGCAACCTTTTTGCAGGAAAAGTGGATTTATATTTATGTGGTCATTCTCATCAAATGATATACGATAAGTTTTATGACCCAGATAAACACGAATTAGAAGATAAGAGAAAACCACAACAAGTAATTCATCAATATACATGTGGAGTTGGTACCCTTGATAAACAGAGTTCTGTTCCAACATTTTTGTATGGCGAATATAGTGCGTTAGATGGGCAAATTACAGTAAAAGCATATCGATATGATTATGATGATAATGAGTGGAAAGAATATACTGGCAAAGACACTCGAAAACAAATTGAATTTGAGCGATTTAGAAAGTCTGGGGTAGTGAAAAATAATTTTAAATTATTTATTACAGGTGTTCAAGGTGCAGGTAAAACAATGGTATCTAAACGCTTACAAAATGTTTTAATAAATAGTGAAGCGTTACAAATTGCAGAAGTAGATTTAGTAGGTTCATTACAGATCTAAATGGCGCATACAAAATAAATTTAATGTCTGAAAAAGCCAAAGAAGAATTAATAGATATGGGGATTGATTTTTTCAAAACTTGGATTTCTACATCCGTG
>Ga0123353_10012366_pt1 | contig 12125 bp, 13 predicted proteins | sample TergutLab28metaG_3_FD_92763 | JGI IMG/M metagenome (GOLD analysis project Ga0123353, IMG submission 92763) | Labiotermes labralis P3 segment gut microbial communities from Petit-Saut dam, French Guiana - Lab288 P3 | ecosystem: Host-associated > Arthropoda: Insects > Digestive system > Gut ... | reverse complement strand
CGGCGTTGCTGCATCAGGCTTTCGCCCATTGTGCAATATTCCCCACTGCTGCCTCCCGTAGGAGTCTGGGCCGTGTCTCAGTCCCAATGTGGCCGTTCAACCTCTCAGTCCGGCTACCGATCGCAGACTTGGTGAGCCGTTACCTCACCAACTATCTAATCGGACGCGAGCCCATCTTCAGGCGGATTGCTCCTTTGATATCCAAATGATGCCATTTGTATATTTTATGCGGTATTAGCATCTGTTTCCAGATGTTATCCCCCTCCCGAAGGCAGGTTGCTCACGCGTTACTCACCCGTCCGCCACTATTCTAGACACAAGAGGCAAGAAGCAAGAGACAAGATTCTCCTGCACCCTTCTTGCTTCTTGTTTCCTGCGTCTTGCATCTAGAACCGTTCGACTTGCATGTGTTAGGCACGCCGCCAGCGTTCATCCTGAGCCAGGATCAAACTCTCTCTTAATTGTATCTCCACTGCCAAAACAGCCAATTGGCCGCCCGGCAGCAAAAATCGTTCGAGTGTTTGGTCTTACTCGTTTTGCCTTGTTTTCGTTTCCAAAATTCTGGTTGATTTCTTTCCGGTCAACGGGGTCTCCCCCGCTTCTCCGGTCGAAACTCTTGTTGAATCCCTGCCTGCCGCTTGCGGAGACTTCAGGATTCAATTGAATCTTTATCAGGGTTTTTTTCTCTCGTTGTTTAATTTTCAAGGTGCGAATTTAGATGTTAGACATCTGTGGGGCAGTGCTTCTTTCGTCTTTCATCCTGCGCTTCTTTTGCTGTGTTTCCGGGAAAGCTTTTCGCAACCTCCCGCAGAGCGCTCGATTATATTACCAAACACTCGCCCCCTTGTCAAGTCCCTTTTTACCCTTTTTTATCTTTTTCTTCGTTTCAACACAACGGCGCCGCGTGTGCCGGATTTTTTAGAGGGCGATTTTTTCATCCGGCTTGTTTTTCTTGCGGCTATATAGTAAAATAAGGCTGTAACAAAATCCACAAAAGGAGGCACATGTATGCATCTCAAAGGCCCGGCACAATTCCCCTATGGCTACAACGCCATTGCCACGATAGACGGCCGGGAGCAAAACACCGGGATGGACTTCGGCCTGCTGCGTTTGAAAAGCGGCGATACCTTTGTGGAATCACAGACGTTGGAGCGGGCCTATTTGCTGATTGCCGGAACCATCACGCTGGAATGGGGCGGCGGCCAACAGACGATAGCGCGCGCCAACTGTTTCGACTTCGCGCCTTGGGTGCTGCACGTCCCGGAGGGCAAAACGGTGTGTATCACCGCGCTGGAGGACAGCGAGCTGACCGTGCACCGGACGCCCAATGGCTCTGCCTTCCCCGCCAAGCTCTATACCACAGAGGACTGCGCCAGCGAAAACCGCGGCGCGGGCACCATGCGGGAGACCTCCACGCGCGTCGTGCGCACGGTGTTTGACCAGTCCAACGCGCCCTGGTCCAATCTGGTGCTGGGGGAGGTCATCGGCTATCCGGGCAAGTGGTCCAGCTACCCGCCGCACTGGCATCCGCAGCCGGAAATCTACTTCTACCGCTTTCTGCCTGAAAACGGCTACGGCTTCGCGGAGCTGGGCGAAAGCGTCCTCAAGACGCGGCAGAATTCCACGGTGTTCATCACACAGGGGGAGACCCACCCTCAGACTACCGCACCCGGTTACGCCATGTGGTATCTGTGGGTCATCCGCAACCTGGAGGGGAATCCTTACATCGTCCCGACCTTTGTGCCGGAACACGAGTGGGTCACAGAACCGGACGCAAAGATTTGGCCCTATTAGGATTCGAGAAATCAGGTCAGCAATTACTGAAGGGGATCTTTGAAATATGTCAGATATATTCATTAATATATTTTATTACTTTGCAAATGCTTTACCCTTGATCATCGGAACGCTGTCTGTTTTATTTCTTGACAAGAAAAACCATAAACTGGCCGAAATCGTTTATTACATCATGCTTGTTCTCTCAGTGGTTCCCCTTTTATTGGGACTTATGAGCTTTTTTATGCTTGCGGGTTTTAATCCTGGCGGCAGTTTTGGAGAACTCTTTCCACTTGTTGGGGGAAGCATAGCTGTAACCGTTCAGTTTGTTTTGTTGCTAATCTTTCTTAAAAAACCAAAAGTGCGAAAAATAATTGGTTTAACGCTTATGATAACACCGTTATTGCTCTCTTTTTTGACCCTGCTGATTGCTGATATATTTGGGATTACTTTAATTACAGATTAAAAACCAGGAATGAGGAGTTGGAATCGCTATGAAACTCACCATGTCTCAGGCGCTGTTGCAATTTTTGGACAATCAATACGCCTGCTTCGACGGCAAGGAGGAAAAATTCGTCGAGGGCGTGTTCGGCGTGTTCGGCCACGGCTGCGTCGTCGGCCTGGGCCAGGCGCTGGAGCAGGGCGGCCACAGCCTGAAATTCTACCAGGGGCACAACGAGCAGGGCATGGCCCACGCCGCCATCGCCTACGCCAAGCAGAAGAACCGCCGCGCCATCCTCGCCTGCACCTCCTCCATCGGCCCGGGGGCGCTGAACATGGTGACGGCCGCGGGCACCGCCACGGCGAACCGCATCCCCCTGCTACTGCTGCCGGGGGATACCTTTGCCTGTCGCCAGCCCGACCCCGTATTGCAACAAATCGAACAGCCCACGGGCTACTCCACCACCGCGAACGACGCCTTCAAGGCGGTCTGCAAATATTGGGACAGAATCGTGCGCCCCGAACAGCTGATGACGGCGGCGCTGAACGCCATGCGCGTACTGACAGACCCCGCCGAAACGGGCGCCGTCTGCCTGGCGATGCCCCAGGACACGGAGGGCGAGGCCTACGACTACCCGGACTACTTCCTGCAAAAGCGCGTTTGGTATCTGGACAGAAGGCTCCCCACCCAACGGGAGACGCAAGCCGCCGCGGATTTGATTGCCGGTTCAAACTTGCCGCTGTTGATCGTAGGCGGCGGCGTGACCTACTCCGAGGCCTGGGAGGAAGCCCAACAGTTTGCCGAGGCCTTCCAAATTCCCATTGCTGAAACCCAGGCCGGGAAGGGGCAAATCCCCTGGGATCACCCCCTGAACATGGGCGGCATCGGCGTGACGGGCGGCGCGGCGGCGAATGCCCTCGCGAAGCGGGCGGATTTGATTATTTCCGTCGGCACGCGGTTGACGGATTTCACTACGGCCTCCAAGTGGGGCTTCCAGAATCCGGACGCGCGTCTGCTGAGCATCAACGTCTGCGCCTTCGACGCCTTCAAAATGGACTCCACGGCCGTGATTGCCGACGCGAAGGCGGCGCTTGCTGCCCTCACAGACGAACTGGTCGGGCGGCAGTACCGCTCCGGCTGGCAGGGCGAACCCGCTGCCGTGCGGGAGGCCTGGCTCACTGAAATAGAGCGGAACTACAGCGTCGAATTGCCGGAGGGCCTCTCCCAAACCCGGGCGCTGGGGGAGATCAACGCGGGCATCGCGCCGGAGGCCATCGCCGTCGGCTCCTCGGGCAGTTTGCCGGGCTGTATGCAACGGCTCTGGCGCTCCACCCTGCCGAAGACCTACCACATGGAGTACGGCTTCTCCTGCATGGGCTATGAAATCTGCGGCGCGCTGGGCGTCAAGCTGGCCGCGCCGGAACGGGAAGTCTACGCCATGGTGGGGGACGGCAGCTTCATCATGCTGCACAGTGAGCTCTATACCGCCCTCCAAGAGGGGTTAAAGCTCAATATTATGCTGTTCGACAATACGGGCTGGGGCTGCATCGAGAACCTGCAGAACAGCCAGGGCACGGACACCTTCGGCACCCGCTTCACGGCCCGCAACCCGGAGACCGGCCTGTTAGACGGCCCCGTTTTGCCCGTCGACTTCGCCAAAATCGCGGAGGGCTACGGCTGCAAGGCCTATAGAATCAATACCGTGGAGGAGCTCCGGACCGCCCTGGCAGACGCAAAGACGCAGACCATCTCCACGCTGTTTGACATCAAGGTTCTGCCCGGCAGCATGAGCGGCGGCTGCGACGCCTGGTGGCGCGTGGGCGTGGCGGAGGTTTCCACCAGCGCGCGCGTCCAGGCGGCATATGAGGATATGCGGGAGCAGATAAAACGGGCAAGAAAATATTGATTCCAAAACTGTCGGGGCAATTCAGGAATCGCCCTCAAAAACCACCCCGCCCTTCGGGCACCCCTCCACATAGCGAACTGCGTTCGCATTGAGGGGAATTGGAACTGTTTGGAGAAAAGTCATGAAAAAAGTAACATTGATATTTATTTTGACGGTACTTGTCTTATCGCTCTTTACGGCTTGCGGCGATAAATCTTCGAATGATACGAACGCAACGACATCCAGCGCTCCTGTCAATGAAACTTTGCCTCCGGCTGAGTCGTGGACAAAAGCATACGCGGAATTTTTAGAGAACCCCAAAAATTATACTGAAAAAGAGCATGACGCAGGTCAATTTGCATTTACAGACATGGACAACGACGGTACTCCCGAGTTGATTATTGCCTATTATAATGGTATTGAAGGAGGGACCATCTTCGCAAATATATATTCTTATGATGGTAATGTAAACATGATAGGGAATCGAATTGATATGTATTATAAATTCTGTTATGCTCCAAGCGATTTGTCAATTTCGGGATTGTTTGTTGAAGGCGGCAGAAGCAGCTCTTTCGCTTGTAATTACTGGTCTGTTAAAAATAATAAACTTGTAGAAGAACCGTTGTGGACGGACAATGCCAATACCGGAAAAATGGAACATAAAGAACTATCTGATAATTCACAACTTATAGAAGAAGCAAAAAGAGCCATTTCAGGGAGTGGAATTGAATTTTTCGAAATAAGCAAAGTTAGAGTCCAAGAAAATTAAAATAAAAAGTAACATTTAGGAGGTTACGCCCCATGCTCGACAAAACAAAAGTAAACCTTGCCATCGCACCCATCGGTTGGACCAACGACGACCTGCCGGATCTCGGCGCGGAGAACAGCTTTGAACAGTGCGTGAGCGAAATGGCCCTCGCCGGATTCAAAGGCAGCGAAATCGGCAACAAGTACCCCAAGGACGCAGCCACGCTGAAGCACAAGCTGGACGTCCGGGGCCTGCGCGTCTGCAACGCCTGGTTCTCCTCTCTGCTGCTCTCGGACGGCTACGAGGCCACCATCGAGGCCTTCATTAAGCACCGGGACTTCCTCTATGAACTGGGTACCCGGGTCATCGGCGCCTCGGAGCAGGGCAACTCCATCCAGGGGAAACCCGTCAGCATCTTCGGCGAAAAGCCGGTCTACACCGCGGAACAGTGGGCGCTGGTCGCGAAGGGCTTCAACGACATGGGCAAGCTCGCCCGCGACAAGGACATGTACTTTACGGTGCACCACCACATGGGCACCGGGGTACAGACGGCGGCGGAAATCGACACCCTCATGGAAAAAACGGACGAAAATCTGGTGTTCCTGCTGTACGACACCGGCCATCTGGCTTTTTCCGGCGAGGACGCCCTGGCCGTGCTGGAGAAGTACGCCAAGCGCGTCAAGCACGTGCACCTCAAGAGCATCCGGCAGGCGGTCATCGACGAGGGCAAGGCGAAGGGCTACAGCTTCCTGGACTGCGTCCGCGCGGGCTCGTTCACCGTCCCGGGCGACGGCGACTTCGACTTCGTGCCCGTATTCGACATTCTGAGCGCCGCGGACTACGCGGGCTGGGTGGTCGTGGAGGCCGAGCAGGACCCGGCGAAGGCAAATCCCTTTGAGTACGCCTGCCGCGCGCGGGATTATATCCGCGAAAAGACCGGGCTGTAACGGAGGGGTATCATGCTGACCTTTTATCTGGTGACGGATACCCACTACTACAACAGCGAAGTCCTCGGCCCCAGCGACCATGTGGACCAAATCACCCTCAATGAGAACGGCGCGATCATCGACGCCGCCTTTGACAAGTTGATTGCCAAAGAAGATTCCGACATCATCCTGATTGCGGGCGACCTGACCAACAACGGCGAGCGCGAAAGCCACGACGGCCTGATTCCCAAGCTGCGGCGCCTGAAAGAGGCCGGGAAGCGCGTCTATGTCATTACGGCCACCCACGACTATGGCCTGACCGACATCACGGAGGACGGGGAAAGCGACCGCCGCGCGGGCGCCACCTACCGCAATGATTTGCCCGCGCTCTACCACGAATTCGGCTTCCAGGACGCGATCGCGACATTCGAACAATTTTCCTACGTGGTGCAGCTCGCACCGGGTTACCGCCTGCTCTGCCTGAACGACGACGGCGACGGCCGCGCTTTCTGCGGCTACTACGAGCCCCAGCTAAACTGGATTTTGGAGCAAATCCGGCTGGCAAAAGAGGCGGGAGACTTTATTTTCGCCATGACCCATCACCCGGTGCTGCCCCCCTCTCCCGTCTACCCGCTGATGAGCAAACGGGATATGCTGGGCAACTATGAAAACACCAGCACCGTCCTGGCCGACGCGGGCCTGCGGTTCATTTTTACCGGCCACGCCCACATGCAAAGCATCAACTGCAAGCGGACGGAACGGGGCAACCGGCTCTACGACATCAACACCGGCTCCCTGTCCGGCTTCCCGACGCCGATTCGCCGGGTGGAGATCGACGACCAGGCTATGCGGATCACCACGGAACACATCGACCACTTTGACTGGGATTTACAGGGCAAAACGGTCATGCAGTACCTCAGCGACCACGTTGATTTCCTGCTCAATGACATTTTCGACGCCGCGGCGAACGACATCGACCGCTTTGCCGACCGGGCCATCGGCTTCAGTATGGAGCCGGAAACGGTCTATAAACTGGAAATTCCCATTACGGCCGCCGGCCAATTTCTGAATAAGCTGACCCTGGGCGGTTTGGGGGTTTTGTGCTTCTGTCCGCAGAAAATCGACAAAAGTGTCCGTAATATCAAGGTGAAGGACCTGTTCGTGGAGCTGGTGCGCAACCTCTACGCGGGCGACGAGCCCTATTCGAAGGACACCGCCGTCGGCACCGCGCTGCTGGCCATTGCGGGGAACCTAAATATCCTGGGCGCGCCCTTCCTGAAAAATACAAATCTGGGGAACCTAAAGCGCCTGCTGTATTCCTTTATCTACGACCCCACGCCGGACAACAACGCAACGCTGCCGTTGCGGGATTAAAAAGTAGCGGAGGACTTTGTTCTCCGCTACAAAAATTCTCTTTACTGAATTATGTCTGTTGCCGCAATATTTGTTCCAGCCCTGTCCGCAGCACCTGCGAAAAATTGATTCCCGCCCGCTCGGCTTCCAAGTTGAGCCTGGCGGGGATGGTGACTGTCTTGTTTACCGACTTGTTTGCGAAATACCGCTTGTAGTAATTGGTATCACAGGCAATGAGCGTGACTATCGCATTGCCGGGGGCTTTTATTTTTCCCACCGGGGTCGGCGGCGGCATCTCATTTTTATGGGTTTCGTGGTTGTAAAGCGTCAGGCACAGCGCGTCTTGGGCCATTTCTATGGCATCGGCTAAGTCCCTTCCCTCGGTATATCCTCCCTGAATGTCGGGAAAAGCAACGCAATACCCGCCCAATTCGTTGGGTTCAAACACGGCGGGATATACATATTTTGCCATATAAAAAACACCTCATTTTACGTTATTGTACACGTGTATTACATGTGTTGTCAAAGTTTAGTTTTATGGAGAAATATCTGTCATGCTAAAATTCCATTTGGTAGCCGATCCGCACTACTACCCCTATGAAATCCTCGGCTTCAACGACCGCCGGAGCCAAACGACCCTGAATGAGGGCGGCGCGGTCATCGACTCCGCCTTCGAGATCCTCATTGCCGATAAAAGCACGGACCTGGTGCTGCTGGCGGGCGACCTGACCCACGACGGAGAGCTGCCGGCCCACGAGGACTTCATAAAAAAACTCCGGCACCTGCAAGAAAACGGCAAGCGGGTAATACTCATCACCGCATCCCACGACTACGACTGCTATGAGGATCCGCCGGAGGGCGAGGCGCGCCGGGAGGGCAAGCTCTACCGCAGCGATTTATATGCGCTCTACCAGGAGTTCGGGCACCAGGAGGCGATTGCGGAGCACCCCAATTTCTCCTATGTGGTTCAGCTCGCGCCGGGTTACCGCCTGCTCTGCCTCTACAACGACGGGGAATCGCACGAACTGCGCCGGATGACGGACTGGATTGTGGAACAAGTCCAAAAAGCCAGGGAGGACGGGCAGTTTATCTTCGCGATGCACCACTACCCCATGCTGCCGCCCTCGCCCATCTACTCTGTCATCGCCGCCGGCAACATGATCAAAGACTGGGACGCGGTCACTTCCCTGCTGGCAGACGCGGGGCTGCGCTTTGTGTTCACCGGCCACTCCCACATGACAAATATCACCTGCAAAACCAGCGAGAACGGCAACCGCCTTTATGAGATCAACACGGGTTCCCTGACCGGCTACCCCGCGCCCATCCGCGAAGTCGTGATTGATGAAGAGAGTATGCACATCAGCACCAACTATGTGGAGCGCTTCGACTGGGACTTGCAGGGCAAGACCGCGAAGCAGTACCTCTCTGACTCCTTCGACCGGATGCTCAACGCGATTTTCGAAAGCGCAGGCCACAATGCGGAGGAACTGCTCAACATCATGGCGGTCGAGTTCAGCGCCAACAAAGAAGCCCTGATGAAACATAAACTTCTGCTGACGCTGGGCGGAAAGTTTCTTTACTACATCACCCTCGGCGGCGCGGGCACACTGCTGCTCTGCAGGCGGAAGGTGCCGAAATCCGTCCGGAAAATCCGCGTCAAGGACTTGATCATCGAGACCGTGCGCAACATCTACGCCGGCGACGAGCCCTACTCCAGGGATACCCCCATCGGCACGGCTGCCTGGGTTCTCACGGGGCGGCTCGACAAACTGGCAAAGCCCTTCTTGAAAAACGCGAACCTACCTTTTGACAACATACAATCCTTTGTGGCTTCGCTGCTCTACGACGACACGCCGGATGCCGAGGCGGCGCTGCCGCTGCGGGATTGACTTTTCATGATATTGAGCGAGGTGATTCCGAATGAGAAATGCCGTGAAACTATTTATTTGTCTTTTTGTTGTACTGATGATTTCTTCCTGCGCGGGCGGAGAAAAGCCAGCGGAAACAACAACAGAAGGCCAAGTCACAGAAACAACAACAAATGCCAAAGATCTCATACTTGAGGAGAAAGGCGAATACTACGAGTTATTGCGAACAGAAGATTTTGAATACGTTTTCCGTATTTATGACGTAAATCACGAGCTGGTAGACGCAGATGAATTTCCCAATCATAGTAATGTGCAAATAACAACGCCCAGCCCTCACACCGTAAAGATTCGCATGTCCGCAGGACCTGGAACCACGCTGACTTCCACCCGCTACTACAACGCAGAAAAAGATGCGCTCTCCCGATGGTTTTACAGTGTTTATGATGAATCTGATGATTTGGTGATTTACAGCGACCGTACAAAATTAGTGATAAGAAATATTTTTGATAAAACCATTTATTATCATGAAATAGCCGAGTTTGGTAATCCAGTTTCAGAGGCAACAGTAGAACCATTTCGAAGTGCCAAATTCATCAACGACGGTAAGAGTATTGAGGTCACCTATTGGACTGGAGACTGGCATGGAGATAGAGACGATTTTAGAGACGTAACGGAAATCATAAAGTTGTAATCAATACGGCTGTATTTAGCCAGTAAAGATTCATATTTGATATAGACAAACGGAACAAAGAGAAGGTCCGGGACTCCCAGACCTTCTCTTTTTATTTGTATCTCACGGCTACGCTTCATACAAATCGCCGCTGTTTTCTTTGTTGAGCGTGCCCTCCAGTTCTATCAGGAGAAACCGGCCCAGTTCCTTCACCACCGGCCGGTGCTTTGTCCCCTTCGGCACGATGATGAGTTCCCCTTCGTTCACTGGAATCAGCCCATCCTCCGTTTCCAGATGAAAGCTTCCCTCTATGACGTAAAACAGCTCATCGGAGCCCGCATGCACGTGGAAATCCAGCGTGCGGTTTTCCACGTGCACGACACTCAGCACATGGCCGTTCAGGCGGCCGATTTTGTTATAAATATACAGCTGTTCCTCGGCCCGCGCGGCGGCTTTTAAATTTACTTTTTCCAGCATGATCATTTTCTTGAATTTTGTAGAATGCGTTCACAAATGGGTCACAGATACACGCTTAAAGACTAGCTCATAGAGCTCGTGAAATATTTCCTCATAAACTTCCCACCGAAGATGAGTTTCTATAAGTAGTATCATTTCATGTAAGTCTGGAGCCTTAAGAGAATCAAAAAAATCCCGGTGCTGTTTGAACTCTTGATTAAGAAGGTCGCAACGATTAACCAAATAACGAAGAATAAGCTGCAAACGGTATTCATCAGTCATGCTCGCCGGTGCCTCCGACTGTTAAGATACGACTTAAAATAAATCGTGCTTTTGTTCCGCAGAACATCAGACCATTCCCGATTATTCAGAAGCGCATAATTGGCTATGTCCTCAAATTCGATGATATCATTTTCAATGATATACATTTGAATATCATCTTGAATTTGCAATAGCTCTGTATGCGTCAGGGAACAAAGTGCCGAAAGGTCTGCTCCCCCATGGGGCACAATCTCATTCCAATTGTACTGATGCTTTTCGGGATTATCCTTATGCACCATATACCGGATAGAACCCTTTACAGATTGGCATTTAATGGGAATAGGCTGTTTAAGCTGGTCAACCACCAATTCTTTAACTTGGTCATATGTTTTTACCGAAGGATAAAGCAAAGTAATATGATGATGAGGCTTTTTAGGCTCTCCCGTTGGATTTATGTCCTTATCATGCAGCGGAGATTCCACCAATTCAATACGAGTTTCTTCTATAAAGTCGCGCCAGTTCTCCGGCGCAGATTCTGGATAAAGAATGAAATTCCAATTTCTAACCCTGTCAGGAATTCCCATAATTGAACACTCCTTGATCACTGATAATTGATCACATAGGGGGGGGCGTAGTACCCCCCTATGCTTTTTGGGTAACCGACCCATAATTTCCGGCTTTTGATAAGATATTCGCCGAGGTGCTACGCAATATGGTGACGTACCATTAGTTGTGGTTCGCCTTTAACCTCTGCACATTTTTGCTGGAGAACGGCAGGAGGCCAGCAGGCAGGGAAAGCACGTCCCCGAAAATCGTAAATTGTGCAGTTTGACGAAAATTATTGGTGATGGAGCTCAAAATTGCCCAGCTGCCCGGCGGAGCTCCGGCGCGATCGAGCCCCATGCGAGCTGTTTCTAAACCAAAGCATTGTATATATTGCACAAATATACTACTGTGGGGGCGGGTACCCCCCTCCGGTCGGGGGTACCCTGCCCCCCTGCCCCTTTGTCATGCTGTTATGAAAATCCTCCGGGAACCTTGCGAAGAATCCACATAATGAGCGGATAAAGAACGTCATTGTGGTATCCGGCCAAAGCGTAACCGTTGTCATGGGCAACTCAATCACGGCGGCGGGAAGCGTAAGACTGGGAACAGCGGGAAGCGTGAAATTAAAAAGGCGCGTCATAAGAGCAATTAAAATATCTGGGATTTCGAAAACGAAACCCAGATGTTCATCGGCCCAAGTGCGCCAATCTGCCATGTACTGGTCAAAAAAACCATCGCGGGGGATTATCAAATCCTTAAAGAATTTCGCGAGGTTCTCCCAGAAATTGTCAAGCCAATCCAAAAGCCGTTGCCACCAACTACGTTGCTCATCGCGGAATTCTTCATCCGGGTCAGAAGGCGGTGGAGGTTCGACCTCAAGTATATGCATTCCACGAGGATAAAAAGCAGCTTGACCATACCGCGCAATTTTTGCAAAACCAGTAACAAATACTTCAGCAGAATAATTCCCCGGAGGGGTTTTAAATTCTACATCAGCAATGTTATTTAAAGATGTAGGAGAGGTCAAACCATCAAAGCTTATTTCAGCTGTCGTACCATCATCAAAACCAATACTATAGTCGCGCCTATTGACAAGGATGTTACATTGTGATAAACTATATGTATGGGATATGATGTAAAATTCAGGGAACGAGTACTTTCACATGTAGACGCAGGGAAATCGCAAGCAGAAGTGCG
>Ga0123353_10012365_pt1 | contig 12125 bp, 11 predicted proteins | sample TergutLab28metaG_3_FD_92763 | JGI IMG/M metagenome (GOLD analysis project Ga0123353, IMG submission 92763) | Labiotermes labralis P3 segment gut microbial communities from Petit-Saut dam, French Guiana - Lab288 P3 | ecosystem: Host-associated > Arthropoda: Insects > Digestive system > Gut ... | reverse complement strand
GTCCCCTCGGCCGGAGGCGTTACTACCTCGCCGTCGATTACAAAGAACGCATTGGAAGCCCCGATCTCTTCGACATATTTCTTTTCTATGCCGTCAAGCCAGACTACCTGATCGTATCCCATAGAAAGCGCCTTTTGCAGGGCCTTTACCGAACCTGCATAATTTCCGCCTACTTTAGCATACCCTGTTCCGCCGGGCGCCGCCCTGATATACTCATCCTCTACAAGAAGTTTTGTCGGGGAAAGGCCGCCTTTATAGAACGACCCCACCGGGCTTAATATGATTGCAAACACAAAGCTCTCTGCAGGCCTCAACCCTAAATAAACTTCATCTACAAACATAAACGGCCTTATGTAAAGAGAGCGTCCTTCTCCTTGCGGAATCCAATCCTTTTCAAAGTTAACAATCGTTTTCACCGCTGCCAAATAAAGTTCTTCATCCATATGTGCGAGACACAATCTGTCAGACGTAATATTTGCCCGCTTTGCGTTCTCTTCAGGTCTGAAAAGAAGAACTCTGCCATCGTTGCTTTTGTATGCCTTCATGCCTTCAAACATTTCCAGGGCATAATGAAGAACCGATGCCGCAGGGTCAATCTCAAGCGGCCCATAAGGCACGATTCTGCCATTATGCCAACCTTTTTCTTTTTTGTACTCCATCAAAAACATATGGTCTGTATAATACTTCCCGAACCCGAGACTGTTCTGATCCGGTTTTTCTTTTGGTTTATCCGTTTTATTAATTGCAAAGTTATACTTCATATTTCCCTCCATTATTTTTGCTTCTTAAACTGAACCCAGCACCAAACGGGGCAGCCATAGCGACAACTCAGGAAAAAATATAGTTATGAGCAGTGCCGGGACATAGCAGAATGCGAGAATTTGCATTACAGGCTTTATCATCTCCGAAACGGGTACATCAAGTATCCTGGCCGCAAGGAATATGAATGGCGCTGTAGGCGGGGTAACATTGCCCATAGCTATGTTGGTGCCCAGTATAGCCGCAAAATGGTACGGGTTAACCCCTATATGCCTCACTATCGGAAGCAAAATAGGCGTACAAAGCAAAATTGCCGAAGCGTCGTCCATAACCGCGGCAATCAAAATCACCGTAATGTTAATCATAATCATAATTACATGCGGATTTTCCGAAATTCCCAACAGCAAATTAAGAAGTATCGTGTGCAAACTTTCCCTTACAAGGATTGTAGAAAAAATCATAACTATGGCTATCATTACCATTAGGGTGCCTGTTGTAGTGCCTGTAGATAGAAGAGTATTCCCAAGTTCTTTAAAAGTCAGCCCTTTATACACAAACAAGCCTATCGGGATTGCATAAAGTACTGACATGCCTGCCGCTTCGGTGGGAGTCATAAACCCTCCGTAAATACCTCCTAAAAGGATTACAGGAAGCATAAGCGCAGGGATAGCGTGGAAAGACCTTTTGCCAAACTGGCTTAAAAATTCACCCTTTGGAATAGCGTCAGACATGATGGCGCCTTCTTCTTTTCTAAGCAGTATATAAGCGCCTATTGTAAGTATCGCCGAAAGCATAAGCCCGGGGCCGACTATCGCTAAAAAGCAGGTAAGTACTGAAAGCCCTCCCTGCCAGGCATATAATATCTGAGTGGGGCTTGGAGGAAGTACAAGCCCTAAGGGGCCGGCACAGCATACGATAGCCGCGCATTTTCCCATATTGTAGTTTTTCTCTCTCATATTTGGCCCAAGGATAGATCCGATGGCCGAAACAGTCGCCGCGCCGCTTCCCGCCATCGCGCTGAACCCCGTTGACGCAAGAACCGCAAGAATGCCCATAGCACCCTTGACACGCCCTATAAACAAGGATACCCAGTTTACCATGGCTTCCCCTATTTTTCCTTTTGTGACGATCCCCCCCGACAAAATAAACAGCGGTATAGCGAGCAAAACTATACTGGAAATCTGGCTGTACGCGGTGCGGTGAAAGAATTGAGGGCTTACGCCGAGAGTGATGTGAAGCCATATTATAGACAAGGTAAAACAAAACGGTACCGGAATGCCTATAACAATGGCAGCAACTAAAATCAATAGTGATACGGCAATTTCCACTATTCAGTCACCTCCTTTGCAGGTTCATCTTCAGGTTTTATCGGGAATATTGTCCTTATTAAGTGATATACGGAATATAAAAACATCATAACAAAGCTTATTGCGACCGGTATCTGGGACCAAATCATGGGCCAGCGAAGGCCGGGCGTCCTTTGCCCCAATTGGAGATTCCATTGTGTCCATTCTATTCCCCACCACGCAAATAAAGCAAGTCCAAAAATTGTCAGGCTCTGTGCTACATAGCTCACAATCTTCTTCTTCTTTTTTGATTTAGTGAATAAGTCGATCATATCGCCTTTGATGTGGCTGTTTTCATAAGTGGCATATACGCCCCCGATCCAGTACATCCACATAGCAATAATGACTACCATTTCCTCAAATCCGAAAAGTTCAATACGAAACACATACCGGGCAAACACGTTAAAAACAACAATCGCCATAATACCTAAACTGGTTATTTTTACGATTGCCCCCTGCAATTTGGTAATTGATTTCCAAAAAAGTGTCTTTTCGATACTTTTCATTTAAGTTCTCCTTTACCCTTAATAGTTTCGACATGAGAAAAGGGGGGTATTGCCCAGCAACACCGCGCACCCCCCCCTGTACGTCTCTGTACTAAAAGCAACATATACTACTTTTAAACTGCGCAAGCTGTTACATTACGTCTTGCATAAGCCTATCCATAACCTCGTCGCCAAAATTATCTCTAAGCCCGGGCCATATTCTCCTGATTGCAGCTTCCCTCATATTGTCTCTTTGTACCTGAGTTGGCCTGTGTACTTCGATTCCGTAATCTATCAGTTGTTGAATAAAATACTCGCTTCTTTCAGTTTGCGCTTCTATAGCGTTCATGGACGCTTCTGTAAATACATCTGATATTATCCTTTGATATTCTACAGGAAGTGAATAGTATAAATCTCTGTTCATAAACATCGAGAAAGAGTCATCCATATACCTGAAATCATAGAAATAGTTAATCGCGTCACGGAACCCTACGTAGTTAAGTTCAGGGCCTCCGCCTATCCAACCGTCAACAACGCCTGTCATAAGCGCCGGATAAAGGTCGGCAAACGGGATAGCTGTTGTTCTGACCTGCATGCCGTCAGCCAAAGACTGGAGTATCCAGAGTGGCGGCAGACGAATAAGGTGTTCCTCGGTTGGCTGGTCAAAGTCCCATACAGTATCAGGGTTAAGCGGAACTCTCATTCCTATACCCATAAGTCCGCCGGGCAGAACTCCTAAAAACTTAAGGTTGTTATTTGCCGCGACTCCGTCAAACATTTCAAAGAAGTTAGATCCTTCTGTCCACACTGTTCCCCCAACTTCATAGCTTGTGATAAGGTAAGGGACAACTACCATTGCCATCATCGGGTCTACGGTGGTAGGCGCCGTTCCGACGATTATGTCGACAGTCCCCTGCATAACTTCTTCAAATATCGGAATGTAGTCGCCAAGTGCGCCTGCGGGGAAGTGAGTGATATTGAGAGCTCCGTCCGAACGGTCATAAATTTCCTGCACGGCCCATGCCATTATAAGGGAATCCGAAAAATCAACCGGATTTTGGGTTGAAAGCCTCATGTTCCATACTTGGGGCCCGTCTTCTTCAACCGGCCCTGTTGTGCTTCCTCCGCCGCATCCTGTAAGCATTGTACCGGCAACCAACATAATGCAGATAAATGCAATTAAAAATCTGCTTCTTTTTCTCATACTTTTTCTCCTCTCAAATTTTATTTTTTTTTACTTAATTCTGAATTACTATCAGTAAATCGGTTTTTAACTAAACCTTCTTTTCAGCCTGCCCCATTCGATTTCTCTGTATCCTTCGATTTCTCTATAATCCTCCTCTCCTAGATGTTTGAATCTGTCTTGTGCTTTAAAATAATCGTCCACAGGCTTAAAGTCTTCAGGGTCGTAATTGAGTTTAAACTCACCGTTTTCATATTCGGCGAGGTACCAAAGCCCGCATTCTACAGCCATCTTTCCGATTTCTATAACTCTTGCAGGGTCGAAACCCCAGCCTGTAGGGCATGGCGCAGTCACATGTATCACTTTGCAGCCTTTATAGCTTTTTGCTTTTGCCACCTTTTCCATATAATCTCTGGGATAGGAAGTAGAAGCAGTCGCAACATAAGAGAGCCTGTGGGCTGCCATAATTTCAAAAAGGCTCTTTCTGTATTTATTTTTCTCGCCTTGAGAACAAGTCCCCGTAGGCGTGGTTGTGGTTCTTGCTTTGAAAGGCGTAACTCCGCTTCTCTGATTCCCCGTGTTCATGTACGCCTCGTTGTCGTAGCAAATGTAAATCATGTTATCGTTTCTTTCGGCAGCGCCTGAAAGGGCCTGAAGCCCTATATCTATCGTACCGCCGTCCCCTATAAACGCAAGCATTGTTATGTCTTCATCCCATCCCAACGCTCTTGCGCCTGCAGCCATCCCTGAAACATTTGCGGCACCCGCGGGAAATGCGCTGTTTGCACTATTAAGAAACAGGGATGACTGGGGGTATACTGTTGTCGTGGCTCCGAAGCAAGAAGCTGTCATCCCCATGCATGTCCTTTCCCCTATAATTTTAAGCGCGAGCCTTGCTGCTATTGTGGCAGCGCATCCCTGACAGGTTTTCAAACCATAAATCAACTCTTTGTCAGGAAGTTCTTTAAAATTAATCGCCATAGTAATTCCACCTCAATCCTACAAACTGCACTTCTCTTATATTTTTTCCTGCTGCCCGTTCTTTAAGCTCTCCGAAAATATCAATTATAAGTGACTTAGGGATATCCCTGCCGCCAAGGCCGCATATGTAATTACTGAATATCGTCCGGGCACAGCATGTTGCAGCTTTAACTTCCGTAAACAGCGTACCTTCGTAACCAAAAGAAATGTCTCTGCTTATAACGCTCAGGTTTTTAAACCGGCCCCGCAAACCCGCAAAGTATGCTTTCGGGAAGGGCCGTAGGCTTCTTACTTTGATCATCCCCACCTTTTCGCCTTTTTCCCTGAGCATATCAACGCAAACCCTGATGGTTCCCGCCACGCTTCCCAACGCCACAAGCACATTTTCCGCATCGTCTGTCCTGTATTCTTCAACCAGCCCGCTGTAACTCCTGCCAAACATTTTGCCGTACTCCGCATCAATTTCAACTATTTTTCTTTCGGAAATCTCAAATGCTTCCTGCTGAAGAACCCTGACTTCCGCATGAAAATCAGGCCCTACTGAGTGACAAAGAATCTTGGGGTCGTCCATATTCATGCAGTTTGTGGTTTTATAGGGAGGCAAAAACTTATCTACCATCGTCTGATCCGGAATTTCCACAAGATCAAAGGTATGGGACAAAGTAAATCCGTCAAGGTTTACCATAACGGGAATCATCACTTCCGGATCTTCAGCAAGCCTGTACGCCTGGATAACCGCGTCCAGGGCTTCCTGCCCGCTTTCCACGAATAGCATGATCCATCCGGAGTCACGCATTGCAAGAGCATCCCTTTGATCGCCGAAAATGTTCCAGGGGTTTGCGGTAGCGCGGTTTGTGCACACCATTACCACAGGGTGACGCGCCCCGCTCACATAACTGAGCATTTCACACATATACAGAAGGCCCTGAGACGACGACGCCGTAAAAGTCCTTGCGCCCATCATGGACGCCCCGTGAGCCGCAGCAAGGGCGCTGTGTTCACTTTCAACCATCATATAGTCAAATTTTGCTTCTCCGTTGGCCAAAAAATCGGCCAGTTTTTCAACTAAAGTAGTTTGCGGCGTAATAGGATATGCCGCCACAACGTGAGGTCTTGAAAGCCTGACGCCATGCGCTGCTGCTTCATTTGCAGATAAAAATGCTTTTTTGCCCATATTCTTACTCCCTCACCATTTTTATACATTTTTTCGGACACTCATAAGCGCACAAGCCGCAACCTTTGCAATAGTCCAAATCGATTTTAAGAACTTCGGTGGTTTTGTCTATGCAACCCTCGGGGCAGTACACCCAGCACATCATACACTTGATGCAGGAACCTGTGTCAATTTGCGGAGTAAATGTCCTGAATCCGGAATTGACCGTAGGAAGGACCCCTACATCGTTGCTGGCGCCAAAGTGCAGCTCTTTCCAGTCCGAAGGCGGTTTAAAATCTTTATTCCAACTTGGTTTTAGCATTACGAAACAGCCCCCTTTATCATATCATAAGCAATTCTTGCCGCCATTTTATTTTTTTCACCTAAAGAGCCTTTCATTATGTCGTCTATTGCTTTTTCCAAAGATTCCATGCTGACCATCTCTTTTACCGCAACCGCCGCGCCGAGCATAACAGTATTTACTATAGGCCTGCCTAATTGTTCAAGGGCTATAGTCGTCGCGTCTATAGTGGTGATATTTTTTACTTTTTCTAACTTCTTTTCCTTTCTTACTTCATCCGCAGTATGCGCCGAATTGATTACAAGCACTGCGTCATCTTTCATTCCAACTGTTACGTCGATTACGTCACAGAGCGTCTCATCAAGGACGATTACACAGTCACACTCGTATACCTGGCTGTGATCTGTAATGACGTCTTCGGATATCCTGGTAAATCCGGCTACGGGAGCGCCTCTGCGCTCCGGCCCAAATGCGGGGAACGCTTGCGCGAACTTGCCTTCGTGCAATGACGCAGCGGAACCCAGAAGCTTAGCTGCCGTAAAAGCGCCGAGGCCCCCTCTGCCATGCCATCTGATTTCCTTCAATATACACGTCCTCCTTTACTTTTTCTTAGCTTCTTTTAATGGTTCTACTTTAGCCAAACTACATGCGCAATCCACGTAAGATTCCCATGGCGTCGCTGCTCTTATAATCATTTTCGCCGTGTCCGGTGATCCTCCGCCATGCATGCATCCCGGAACCCCTGCGCCTATTGTGAGCCATTCTATCAGCCGCGCCAGCTTAATCCTGTCTTCCGGCTTTGATGCGGCCGTGAGGGATTTTAAAATTTTCTCTCCGTATCCCGGCGTCATCATGTCCTTGTAGGACGGCATACAGCCGGTTTCCGCAATTCCGCCCGCGATTTCCTGAGCCAGTAATTTAGTTTCATAGGGCAATGACGCCACATGCATTTTATTTACATGCGCAAGAAGCGGATCGGGGAAATATACTCCTGAAGGATGCTTTTTGCCACGGTACATGGCGCCTACCCCCAGCCCGAATGTAGTTTCGTTGTTAATTGACATCTGGGTTAATTTATCCTGGAAAGTCTTTTGGCTAAGGCCGTTTGCCCTGGCTATCGCAATTGCGGCGCCTACTATAACATCGCCCTGCCCTGCCACACAAGCGCCTATAGCCGCCCTGTAAATAGCAGTAAAGTTAAGGACGCAGTCGCCTGAATATTTATACTCGCCGTTTAAAAACACACGCTCATGGGGGACAAATACGTCCTCAAATATTATGTATGCTGTAGTAGCTCCGGATTTTATGCCGTCCCAGCCTTCTTCTTCGACCCTGGTATCCGACGGTTTTCTTGCTTCAACCACTGTGACGCCTTCCGCGTCGCGGGGGACTGCCACAGCTATACAATACTCTTTTTCGTCCTCACCAAACCCCGTCGTTGGCATAGCCATTATATACTGGGCGGCCGCAGTACCGCAAATCTGATTTTTGAACCCCCTGATCACAACGCCGTCATCCCGTTGTTCGACAACGCGCAGATACACGTCAGGGTTTTCCTGCTGGCCGGCTTTTTGCGCACGGTTGCCTTTTGCGTCAGTAAGGGCACCGCATGTTGAAAGTGAATTTTCTTCCATGAAAAGCGCGAATTTTTTGAGGCGCTCATGGTAGTCAGTCCCGTATTCTTCGTCCATCTCATACGTAACTCCCCACAGCGCGTTAACAATAGTCCATCCTGCACATTTTGGGCCGGGGCAATTTCCGAATGTCCTGTATGAATCCCGCTTCATAAGGGCGTTGCCCACTATGTCCTCAGGGCTTGTCATAAGGGTGTTCCACCTATGGGCTTTTTTGCCTGTCAGGAATGAGGTTGTAGTGTAAATAGCCTCTGTCTCAGGCGCGAATGAAGCATCATAGCAGTCCGCAACTGTCCTGACCGACGCGGCTGTAGCGGGATGAGTCGTAACATCCTCAATCAGCTCTCCCCCTTTGTAAACATTTGGCCGCATTTTTTTCATTTCTTCAATGTACTGTGCTCCTGTTTTCATTAAAACCCTCCTGTCGTTTTATAATTTATATTTGTTTTGTTCAATACAATTTGATATCATTTGAATCTGTTAAAATTCCCAAGCATTTTAATGCAATATATAGTATAAAGTATACACCATTTATCACCTGTTTTGCAAGTATTTTGTGAAGCGTTAACCTCTAAAAAAGGGCACGCAGTTTCATTTCCCTAAGAATTCAGGTTTTCTCTTTTCCAAAAATGCCCGCATTCCCTCTTTCTGATCCTCTGTTGAAAACAGTTTCGCCCATGCGTCCGCTTCATAGGCAACGCCTTCTTCGATTGTTGGCATTGTCAATCCTGTACGAATCATTTTTTTTGCGGCTGCGAGTGCAACAGGGGCCTTTTTTGCCAGTTTTTCCGCCCACTTCATAGCCGTTTCCATCAACTGCTCTTTGGGGACCACAAGATTCACAAGTCCAATCATTTCGGCTTCCGCCGCACTGACTTGGTTCCCCATAAGGATCAATTCACAAGCTTTCGCATATCCTATCAGTCTTGGCGTTCTGATGGTTCCGCCTGCCCCCGGCATGATCCCTAAATTGATTTCCGGAAACCCGACCTTCGCCGTTTCCGCTGCAATACGCAAATCGCAGCAAAGCGCCAGTTCCATTCCCCCGCCCAATGCATAGCCGTCGATGGCTGCAATCGATGGAATCGACAGGTTCATAATTTTGTTATAGCATGAATTAAAAGTAAACGCTTTTGCTTCTTCCGGATCACACTCTACCATACCTTTGATATCCGCTCCGGCAGCAAAATTTTCAGCGCCTCCAATGACCAAAACGCGTATATTCTCATTCTCAGCAATATCATCAATCCTTTTTTCCAGATCGTCGATGATTTCTCTGTTGAGTGCATTCAGCGCCTCCGGCCTGTCAACTGAAATAATAGCCACTCCGTTTTTTTCCTGATAAATAATTTTTGACATAATCTTCACCTCTTATTTTACTTCAAAAGGATTTTCCTTACCTTCAGCAAATAAACAACATCCTCTGATCCCGTTCTCGATCATATCGCTGATTGCCTGATCGGTGTAAAATGCGGTATGCGGCAGTACAATGACATTCGGAAAGCTTCTTAGGACCGCCAAATTCCGGTTGTTAATTACTTTGTTCGCAAGATTGTGATAATATAATCCGTATTCTTCTTCAATTACGTCCAACCCTGCGGCTCCGATTTTTCCGCTTTCAATGCCTTCAATCAGCGCTTCCGTGTCTACCAAATCACCTCTTGCCGTATTGATCAAGATCACTCCATCCTTCATTTTCTGCAAAGATTTCCTGTTTATCATATGAGTGTTTTCTTTTGCGGCCGGCGCATGAAAAGTAACGATATCCGACTCGCTAAACAATGTATCCAACTCAACATATTCCGCGTATTTTCTGACTTCGTCCGATTCAAAAATATCATATGCAAGGATTTTACAGCCGAATCCGCTCAAATGCTCAATCAGCGTACGGCCGATTTTGCCGGTTCCGACAACGCCGACTGTAGAGACAGACAGTTCAACGCCTCTTTTGCCCGCAAGCGAGAAATCCTGTATACGGTAACCCTCCATGATCTGTTTCACTTTCCGGCAGCACATCAGCATCAGCATGATCGCGTAGTTGGCCACGGAATTAGGCGAGTAGGGTGTTACGCTGACCCTAAGGCCAAGTTCTTTCACTTTATCCATGTCGAAATGATTAAATCCGACGGATCTGGTCGTGATATACCTAACGCCCATATCATACATTTTTTGCAGTATTGCCGCGTTCATATCGGTCACATAAATGCTGACGCCTTCATAACCCTTTATCGATTCGATATTATCAAGCGAAGGGTAGCCTTTGTTACAGCCAAGTTCCACATTATATTCCGCAGCAAATTTATCCCAAAACACCTTTTCATCGTCCGCATAATTATATACAAATATTTTCATTTTGCCTCCCTATATATTGATTATTCACTAAGTCTCTCAACTATAATAAAACTTTGCTGCTTCTACTGGTCAGGCCCATTTTTTCCGCTTCTTTTTCCAGTTCTTCTCTGAAATCAGGATGGGCAATTGAAATCAGAAGTTCTGCTCTTTCATAAACAGATTTGCCTTTGAGGTTCACTGCGCCGAATTCTGTAACCACATAGTGCGTCGCGCTTCTCGGCGCGGATACTATCGACCCTTCCGGCAGCCGTGGCATAATTAAAGACTGTAAACTGCCATCTTTATTGGCTCTTACCGAAGGCGTACATAAGAAACTTTTACCGCCCTTCGATTTAAACGCACCCATGACATAGTCCAATTGCCCGCCTGTTCCGCCAATATGCTGAATCCCCGCAGATTCAGAGTTTACCTGCCCAAACAGATCGACCTGCAAACAACTGTTGATTGAAACAACTTTGTCATTTGCGGCAATCACTTCAAGGGCGTTCACATAATCGGCCGGAGCGGCGCATCCAAGGGGATTGCCCTCCAGAAAATCGTAAACCGCCTGACTGCCCATTGCAAAAGTATAGAGCATCTTACCTTTGTGGGTATTTTTATTGCCGGTTATTTTACCGGAACCAAACAGTTTCACATATGCGTCAACAAACATTTCTGTGTGTACACTGAGATCGTTGATATCCGATTCATCAATCATCGCACCCACATAATTAGGCATGCCGCCGATTCCAAGCTGAAGTGAGCTGCCGCTTTCGATAAGTTCTACAATGTGTCCCGCTATTTTCTTTTCCTGGTCAGTCGCGTGTTTTGCTATCAACTGAGGCAAAGCCCCGTTGCTTCCTTCAACAATTTTATCCACCTGTGTGATATGGACGCAATTTTCGATCCCATGCACACGCGGTTGGTTTTCATTGACTTCAAAAATGATTTTATCTGCTCTTTTGAATATCCCTCCATATTCCGCAACCTGGGGACCCAAATTAAAATATCCATATTTGTCCATAGGTGCAACCTGCGTCATTGCCACGTCTATTTTTTCAACGTTTTCCTCCCATAGTTTCTTATTTTCCCGAAATTGTACGGGTGTAAACCAGCACAATCCTTTTTTATTCATCTGTCTGTCCAAAGCGCTCATATGTGTACTCACATATTTGAAATGTTCCCCTTTAGGATCCGCCTGCAATATTGCAGGTGGCTCGCTGTATGCCCATATGGTATTGTACACAATTATGTTTTCAAGTTCATTCACTCTACGGGCTAATGCTTTATCCAAATCTCTTACATTTCCACAAAACAGGCCGTAGTGAACCCTGTCTCCGGATTTAACGACCCGAACCGCGTCATCAGCGCTGCAAAGCCGTTTTTTATATTCGTGATAAATGTTTTCGATTCTGCATAATTGCTTATTCTCCTGCATTTTAACAATCCTCCACAGCCGGTTCCATATTTTCAATAACAACAGCAGTACCCATGCCGCCGCCTGCGCAAAGAGTGGCAAGGCCATAACGGTTGCCCCTTCGTTTCATCTCATTCATAAGAGCCAGCACAATTCTCGCGCCGGTTGCCCCGACGGGATGGCCAAGTGAAATACCGCTTCCATTCACATTAGTTATATTCCTGTCCAGTCCCATTTCTTTTTCGCACCCTAAATATTGAGCGGCAAAAGCTTCATTCAATTCAATGAGTTCCATGTCATTAAGAGTTAATCCTGCTTTATCAAGGGCGGTTTTTGACGCGCTGACGGGTCCAAGCCCCATGATTTCAGGCTCAAGTCCGGTTGTAGCGACAGAAATGACTTTTGCAAGTATCGTGACGCCAAGTTCTTTTGCTTTACTTTCTGACATAAGAATCATGCCACAAGCGCCATCATTCATGCCGGAAGCATTCCCGGGAGTGACAGTCCCGCCGTCCTTAAACGTCGCTTTCAGTTT
>Ga0123353_10012362_pt1 | contig 12127 bp, 9 predicted proteins | sample TergutLab28metaG_3_FD_92763 | JGI IMG/M metagenome (GOLD analysis project Ga0123353, IMG submission 92763) | Labiotermes labralis P3 segment gut microbial communities from Petit-Saut dam, French Guiana - Lab288 P3 | ecosystem: Host-associated > Arthropoda: Insects > Digestive system > Gut ... | reverse complement strand
ATAAAATGTTCCAAATACCCATGTGGATTTGCTGTTTAGATCTGTATTTAATCACTTCACTCTAATGTAATAAAATAAATAATAGCTAAAAATTTCAAGAGATCTTCATGATCATAAATCTTTACAGGTTTTATGATTTCTTCTGAGGTCTGCTCTTTGTTTGTTACAAAATCAGCATAATGGCAAATGTATAAAACATTCTGTCTTAAGATGCCTTAAATAACAAAGTACATTATTTTTCAGATAAGAAACAAGTACAGCAATAAGAGCATTCTCTCTTGGCATGGTGCAATTTAGGGTTCCAATAGATTAATACACAGGTTCATCAAAAAGTAATGTCCCTATTTTCTGTTTCGTGCTACTTATAAGATAGATGTGTAATGTTTCAGTATAGCCTCCACCTTTGTCAACAGTCTTCCTCCATGTTTGAAGAAAAGCATGTATTTCTGCCTGCTAAGAGCTGTTCTTCCTCTGCAGCCACTGGTGCATGGAGTTTTGCAGTGCCTTGTCATCCACGTATTCATACAAGTGTCTTCATGTCACCATAGGCTGTCTTTCTGAAGGACTAAACAGGCGAAAATCTGATGGTTCAAGTTCAGGTTCAGGACTCTAGGGTGGGAATGGCAACACCGCAACCAAATTTTGTGATGGTCTCATTGGTACGGACACTTATGTGGGGCCCAGTGTTGTCACGGAGGAGCAACACTTCTGAAATTTTGCTTGTAGGATGAACTTCACAAAGTCAAGCATTGAGAGTTCTTGGTGTTTCAGTATAGTCTGAATGTTGCCCCCATAGGCAAGAAGTTCAAAAACCTTTTTCACTTCAAAAGCCTGTACCCAGGAATTTTTTTCTTCAGACAGCACCACACTCAAATTCATTCTTCTTCAGAAATGTAATGTGGTGATATTCCATCCACAGTGGCTTGGTTTCATTTTCAAAATGGAAGATTACGTTTCATCCCATATGAAAATAACAGAAAACCCTCATCTCCTGTAGTGCATGCAGGCAAAACATTTGTGGCAACTGCTTTTCTTGCCTCTTTATGGGCACCTCTCAGCATTCATGGCATACAAGGAACACAGAACTTGGAACAGCCAAGGTATCCAATAAATGGCCATTACAATGCCTTTACTGATCAACAGGATGGGATACATTTCATCTGTTGCTATTAAATGGTCACCACATACTGGTTTACCAGGTCAATCGTGTTAGGAATTACTTCAGAGCAACAGTGACCATGAAGTTCTATTCTCCTGTTTCAGCTTTTTGAATTTCCTACACATCACTGAACATGATTCATGTTCAGTTACTTCAGCACACAATGTGAGCAAATGTTCATGAATAGAAATTGGCTTCTTGCCTTCCTGAACCAAAAACTCGAACACCCATCACTGTTTTAAACATTGACCAACATCTGCCATAGCTGTGGTGCTGCCATCTGGTGAGAACAGCACAACTACTAGAAAATGATTGACACTGTCGAATGTCTTAACTGATATAGTGGTTACCTCCATTAAAAAATGACTATAATGATACACAGACTGGGTAGCACTTCTTTCTTATGTGCCTCTCATGTGTACTACACGTTTTGCTACCACAACTACTACAAAAATAATACTACAGTACTTTTAATGTATAACTATCAATTCCAGATAATATATAATTAACAGACATTACAGTCTCCTTTACACATCTGTCAATATCATGCCAGTTTGAGTTGTTACTTTCACTTTTTTTTTTTACATTATCATTTAGATCTGCAAGTAGTATTTATGTACATAAGTTCCTCACGTAGCAGCTGTATATCCTTCAATAGAAATATACTGAATTAAGTATATCTGGTGGTATAGAGGACTGAAACATAATGAAGAACCCTTTCTGTTGTGGGCCAGGATAGTATAGTTGGTATAGCCACCTGTTGTAGGCTGGACAGTCCAGGGCTCGAATCCTAGTGGGGAAGAGATCTGTACCGATCCAGACTGGCCCTTAGGCCCATCTAGCCTCCTGTAAAATGGGTACTGGGTCTCTTTCTCAGGCATAAAGTAGTTGGGGTGTAGGACTGACCACCCACCAACATTTAGTGCTGAGGTTAAAGAAAGAGTACAGCATTATCTCTACTTCTATTGGCCTTCATGGCCTGTTCTAAAGTGAAATTTACTTTTTATCCATTCTGTAATAATCAATTCGTCAGTTACTTCCATTTGTCAGTAATTTTTAATTTGTTATTCCTAAACTTCACACATGTACTGTTCATCACTGTGGATTGGCTTGTCCCTTTTCACCTCTATAGGACAGTCATGAAAACGGGCAAACAGAAAAGGCTTCAGGATCTCTTTAACAATTTTACTTAGTCTTCTTCATAATATGTTTATTCCTTTACCTCAGTTCAAATGCCTCATGTATCCTGCGGTACATGTAGCATTCAGCATAAAGCAGTGAGGTGCTGAACCACCTTGGTTCCTCACCTTCTCTTTCAGTCTCTCTTTCATAATAAGTGTTCCATGATGCGACATCTGGACCATCTGATGTAAGCATTGTAAATGGCTTATTGGTTTGCAATTCATTTTTCAATTTGGAAAATGAGCCTATCACTTCTTTCAGTTCTTCTTTTGTATACTGAAATAACAAAGAATTATTTATTTTTCACCAAGAGTTTCTTTCGGCTCAGTACAGCATTCCCTCATATATAGGGCTTACCTCACCAAAAGTGTTCACTATGTGATCCTTATCCCTTACTAAGTGGTCTATAACACTTGTTATGGTAACAGGTAGTCGAAACTGCAATGTTCGATAAGCAAAACTCCTGTAAATCAAAAGTAACTGTTATTACTTCAAACAACACTTGTTCATTTCGTCACATTAACATATTTACAAAAAAAAAAGTGACATTTACTTGTGCTTGATCAGTATAATTGATCACAGAAGTATACCAATACTGAAAGGATTACTCCTTCAAATATGAGATTAATTTAATATACTGGCCTGATTTGGTAGGGGCATGGGCCTTGTAATCAGTACCCACCCTATCTATATAAGGAACATAGGATCTCAGTTGTTTAAGGCGACTGACTGAAACCCTTTCAATGCCGCGTTTTCGGAAAATGTGTTCTGTTCGCATTTTTCCATAACAATGCATAACGTTCGTGTTAAAAAGCACGATATACTACAATTATTCAAAAACAGAATAAGGTGATGCCTTTTCCTGAGCCTGTTAGGCACCCACTGAATTCGGATGACAATCATTGGTAAGCGTGGTTCTCGTCCACGGCATGGCAATGGTTACGATCACTACAGATCACTGCTTGCGGCAAGGTATCTGTGAAGGATCGAGATAACGTCAATAATGTGGTACGCGTCACTCAAATCATTTAACACGTTCCATCAGTATATACCGAGTAAAACATTTCATAAAACAAGCACATTAATGGTATTACGACAATAAGAAATGTACAACAAATGCCACACTAATTTACGAATTAATTTACCTTCTGAATTTGGCAGAAAGCACTGCATTTGCTGGAGTGATAGCATCTATGCTGTCGTCATGAAAAGGCATTATTCCTACCGATTCCAGAAACGCTTATTACAAAACCAGTTTAAACACAGTGCTTTACTACTTCAGCTGTTGCCTATTCCCCGCTTAACATGCAGCACACACGTATCCACAGACACGTATAGCAGAAAGCCATTCGTTATTACCACACAGACTACCGAAAATACCCCGTATGGACACGAATTTCCTTACACGGCCCAGAAAATTCTTGGTCACGAAATTGTCGTCGACATGTAGCAGAAGTGATTTGTAACGTTTCCTGACTCGTTTGGTTCATATGAATTGCGACTGCTTCTTTCTTGGTCGAATAGATCCGAGATATATTATCCGTGCCATTCTGTGTTTATTTTATGTGTATGCGGTTTGGTGAGCGGCATGGTAAATGCACAAAGCTGGAGGTGCAGATTGATGAACGCACACCGATGCGGTGTAGAGCCATATTCAATTTCCCGCGGAGGAACGACCGTTAAATTCGTGTAGTCGGTGTGTATGTAGTTTTGTGCGTATGCATTGTCTTTGTTCTTTACGTTATTCTGTGTGTAAAATACTTTCAGATGCTGAACATAAATTTGTTTTTGTGCTTTTACTTTCAACTGGTTCTGTACAGGAATTGTTTATGTTTATACGTTTTTTAAAGTGTTGGGAATGGATGCTAAAACAAAGGTTGATACTGGCGAAGAGCTGTATCTGTTGAAGGAAAACATCAAGCCTCTCAAGAAAGGTCGGATGATTTGTCAGTTACGCACTGCCCTTCTAGCTCAAGATGATGAAGCAGCACATCATGAACTTCTAAAACAAAGAGAGTAAGAACGTGCATAATTACATTCCCCGTGTCTACACATGGAAGGATTTCTACTCACTTGATCCGTTTTATATTGCAGAAAATACGAAACGTTACTTCGTTCATATGAAGGTAGCGACCGTTTAGAACCATGGTATGAATACATTTTATGGGTAGAGCAGAGTTTCTTGGGAGATAGCCGGGAAGGAAATTTGTATGTGTTATTGGAGAGGTGTCTTGCATGCTTGGCAGAAGATGAAGGATACTTGCAAGACAGACGATATATTGAACTGTGGATTAAATATGTAAGTAAACTTCTAAGACATTAGTAGTTGTTTGAACCGTGTACCATACGATTCTTTCTCAGTTCTGTGAAGAAGTACGAAAATTCATGAAATGGAAAATCATTATCATCGTTATGTTTATTCTTTTTTATAAATCCAATCATAGTTACATACCATGAGGATGTGGAAATGGTCACATAACAAAGCATTCCGTAATTAAAATTAGGTACAGCATAGTTATTTTTAAATATAAAGTAATGCAAAGTCAGCACTAGTCATTATTTATCGAGATACATCACACAACCATACAGCAACAGCCAAGAATGACTTTTTATAATTCTCGACATAGTAATTATGAACTGTGGAGACAAATCAATAAAACTACCGAAACTTAAAATACAAATGGAAAACGTGTTATCTATCATAGTTCAAGAATTCCTCCAAGGTATAAAATGAATTGGAGTTAGGAAATCTTTGTAGAGCAATAGGAAAACATTCCAAATCATTTATGTTTGCTGGGAGGTGACTGAAAATCTCTGTTCCAGAGAAATTTAGTCAAATTAGAGATGGGTGGATGAAGATTGGTATTGTATGTGGTATTAAAGTCCATATTTGTTTTGTATAGATGTTTGTTATTCAATATGTATGACATAGTTAGTATGTACTGTGAACATAAAGGTAGTAGTCATCTTTTTATATAAATCTCTGCAGGAATCCCTACTTCTTGAATTTTTTATGATTCTAATAATTTTTTTTTTTTAATTCTGAATGTTTTAATGCTGGATGTGGAATTGCCCATAAAAATTATACCATAACTTATAATGGAATGTTTGTAAGAAAAATATATCATTCTTAAAGTCTGTTGGGACAATATGGATTTAACTTATCTCATTGCAAAACAGCTTAATTCAGCATTGACATTATTAAATCAATATGATATTTCCAGGACAAAGTATCTTCTATAATTAACTCCCAAAACTTTGAGAGGTGTTAGTGATGTGATGATTATTGTAGCAAACATTAATGTTATCTTTAAAATTTCTTGTTCTGAATTCTAAACAATGAGTTTTACTAAAGTTTAAAGATAATGGGTTAGTTTTAAATCATTTGTTTATATCCATAAATATTTCTTTCATTAGTACTTTAAGATGTGTATCATTAGAGCTGGCTACTATTATACTTGTATCGTCCGCAAACAAGCCAATATTAGCATCCTTAGTTGCCATCTTGGGCAAATAATTGATGTATAGAAGAAAAAGCAAAGGACCAAGAATGGAGCCTTGTGAAACCCCACTTTTAACCTCTTCCCATTTGGAGTATTTAACCTTATTGTGAGCAATGGTATTATCAATAAGTACTCGTTGAAAACTCTCATTGAGAATGATTTCATCAACAAATGAAATTTCTCAACAATCCCATAAAATTCTAATTTATCCAGTAGTATTCTATGATTTATAGAGTCAAAAGCTTTCTCCAGGTCACAAAATATACCCCCCATTGACATTTTGTTATTCATTGGAACTAGAATTTCATTTATTAATTTGAATGATGCTATTTCAGTTGAAATGTTGGGTCTGAAGCCATGTTGTTCATCTACAAGTATGTTATTCTTGTATATATGTGTGAATTGCTTACTGTTAATAAGTTCTTCAAAGACTTTGGAGAAGAAAGTTAGCAAAGATATTGGGTCTGTAATTGGAGGTGTTAAGTTTTCCTATACTTTTAAATATTAGTTTGATTATAGACAATTTTAGTCTATTGGGGAAAACTCCTGAGGAGAGGCATGCTACAAATATATGTTAAAGGGGAATTAATAAAAGGAACACTAATTTTTAGGATTTCAGTAGGGATTTCATCATAACCACAAGAGTTTTTTATTTTTTAGGGATTTAATGATGTTTTCTATGTCACCAGTTATGGTATAAAACCATTGGATGTTTGGGAGTGGATGCTTAAAGCTATTAAATAAACATTTTATATAACTAGTTTTTTTTTATGATCATTGTTACTACTCTTAACATTGTTAATGATTGAGTCTGCTACTGATATGAAGTATTTGTTAAAAGTGTCAGAGTTTCTGGCTACAGATACAGAGGTCCCGGGTTCGATCCCCAGCGCTACCAGATTTTCTGAGTAGTAGTGGGTCTGGAACGGGGTTCACTCAGCCTCGTGAGGTCAATTGAGGAGCTACTTGAATGAAAAAAGTAGCGGCTCCAGGTCGAGAAAACAGAGATTAACGGCTGTGGGGACCCGTTGGCTGACCACGTGACTCCCCTCTATCCGCAAAAGTTGGCACTAACTTCGCCGACCAGCGGCGGCTGCTCTGTCAGTATAGTTCGCGTGCGGACTAAGGCCACGGAGTTAGTAATCGTAGTGTGGTTATCATTTATAATGCAATTGAAGCTTTTTGTCATTACTCACTCTGTATTTTGGGTAAATCCCTCTTTTCTTATTACACGAGATCCTTTTTCCTGTTGTTATCCAAGGGTTATACTTATGATTAAATGTGATTTTTTTTCTTAATAAAGCTACAATAGAAAATTCTTAGAAAGGTGTTCAGAAAATTGTTGAGAATAATGTTTACATCACTTCCTTCAAATATGTTGTCCCAAATTTTGTAACTTAATTTTAGTTGGAAATCTGTTATAGTGGTACTATTAATATTTCTTAAGTATTGCGTTTCATAGACTACTCGTTTCTGTAAAAAAAATATTATCGAGGGTTATCACTTGGGCGTCATGGTTCGACATACTGTTAGTAAATGGACTTATGGTTTAATTTCTTGTTATGTCAATAAGTATATTGTCTATTGCTGCAATAGATCCATTTGTATTTCTGTACGTTAAAGTGGACAATGACTATTATATTATACGTGTCTAACATTGAGTCTGATCATTGTCTTTTATTACAATTTTTTATATAATTTATGGTTATATCCCCATATATAAATGAAAAGATCTTATGATACTTGGAACGATCCCTGTTACTTACCTCATACTACATACCACAATTAAACTTCTAAGGATAGCAAATTATGTTACTATTGCTATGTTGGCCTTCCTGTAGACTGTCACCTCCTTGCACTCGATACCATCATTCTATGCTTACATCTCTGATTAATTTAACACCTTGTGTTTTTATATTTATTTATACTGTGATTATGGATCATTGCTGTTAACTTGTACTAAGGAAACCATAATTGGTGGGGTAGTGCAAATGACCCTCTGAAATTCCAAGGACATCAGCTATACTGAGGCAAGTTTGGTGTGTAAATCTCAGCCAAGAGACCTGTTATGCAGAGTTGTATTTTGTTTGGGGCACATCGTACTTTGGAAGGTATGGGTTTGAATCTTGGCCCAGAGGCAGGTTATCCCAATAATTTAATAGATTCCCTCATCCTGTAGACAGTTTTGGGATAGTACCTTAAAACAGGGAATAGCTTCTTCCTTTGACATCATTTAAAATTTTCATTCACAGATTATGCCATTTAGTGTATATGCAGGTGGAAAAGCCTTGTTAAGGACAGCAAAAAATCAATTAACATCAGACTCTGGTCTGGCCATATTCTTATAGAAATCCTTCTTATAGAAATCTTAACATGACGTTACATGCCTAAATGATCACATATGTGTCAGCTGCACATGATTATCTTTTGCATCTGTACATTTTTTGTCACCATTGGTTGTTGCTCGAGGGTCAGCTAGACTGGAACTACATAAGCTAAAGACATTTATTTTCATTTTGTGGGTCAAAAGAAAAAGAAGCTTTAAAAATGAAATTGCTATTAGGGCTTCCTTGCACAAGACAATGTATGAATTCATTCTTCAATGAAAAACATGGTACTAAATGTGACTTCATTTAGAACACTCAAACAGTGTGAAGTTATTGTAAATACATAAGATGTTGCATGTATATACAGTAAAACCTTGTTAATCAAAGTGTTCTGACCAAAAAATAATGGTTTGAATTATGGTATATTTCTGAATAATTTGGTTTTTGAACACACATATTGATCAGTTTTTTTATATCTATTCATCTATAACAATGTGGTACATTGACGTGCAGAAAACAGGCCCACAAAAGTGTTTCACATTTGTAAAACATATCTTGTTCATTGTTTCTTACCCCAAGTGTGAGACTGCCTGGGTGTCTGATTTTTTTTTGTGGTGGTACCTAATATTTGTTTCTTCAGCATGGAACTTGTTTCATTTCACCTGTCTGGCACCTATGGTTTTGAGGTGGATGCAAGATTTGTGGAAAATTTGTGCACACCTGCCTTAGACACAAAGCTTTGCCGTTCATCTGTAGCTTTCACAATTGCTGCTTTACTCAGACCTAATAATGAACATAGTGCCAACAGTGCTATTGGAGAATTATTGCAAAAGTATCAGGCAGGTAGTGGACATGTTTCCTCTGTCATCTGTTCCTTGGTACCACATGTGCGGAGCTGGGGAGAGGGTTGTTCAAACGTACTGAGTTGTCACCAGTGGTAGGGTCATATTTGTCAGTGTTAAGAAAATTTAAGTAATGGAGCAATCATTGTGACCTCATAGTTCTGCCCATTAGGAGGTTTCTTTATCATAACTGGTGTTGACTGAATTTGTAGTGCTGAAGCCACATCTCTAAAGCAGTTTGAATTACTGCAAGCATGATGAATTTCCATTCCACCAACTTGCATGGCATCCAACTTCCATTTTCTTATGTTTTTTGTGGGAACATTCCATTTCTTGCAACAAAAGACATTATACATATTGCAGTATGCTCAACTTAGTGTATGGTGTCCTGATCCAGAGGTTGCAAATAACTGGTGATGTTTGGAAGTGGGTGGACGAGGGGCACATGTTTCATTGGAACACCCTTGTTATTGTTGGAAGCATACTGATACAGTAACAGAAACACATTCCTATTTGGCAAATTAATTTCCTCTCGAAAGAGACTAGCCAATCTAAACAGTTCTTGAATGATATGTAATCATATGGGTAATACATTTCAAACAATGCAGTTTTTCAGACTCACTGATAATTAATGAATGACGTTTTTGCTAGCACTTTTCAGTGTACAAACATTTGCCTTCTTCCCCATGACTTTCACAGCTGCAAGCAGCACGCATAGTGACTTGGTATGCATCATGGTTGCTTCACTCATGCTGCTGAAAAAATAGCAAGAGGTGTACAAAATCCCATAGTGCTGAGATTTTTAAGTAGCAAGCATTTGTGATAAAGTAATTTGGAATAATCCAAACTTAGTCACTGTTTACTAGAAAACCACTTCAAGTTTACTGTGTTTCAGATTAACCATTTAAAATTGTATTGAAAATACTCTAAGCTGGAGAATGACATTTTCTTTAATTGAACTGGAATTTATGAATTAACTGTTATGGAGTTACCAAGTCTTAACTGCATACCTGGAATGCTACTTTCTTAAATAACTGAGGAATGATGTTTTCTTTATTGGTTGGGTTTGATGAACAACAAGCAGCCCTCTGTCCAAATGTTGAAGTCTGCTGGAACTGGCTTTGTTTATTATGTAGGAGCATAAGTACCTCTTGACAACTTTCAAACTTAAATCTGCCTCACCATACATAGGAATTGGGAATTCAAGAGCTTTGAATGTGGACATGAAATTGAGTCTCCAAAATGGTGTAGAGACCAAATTTTTATCTTACTTTTCATTCTTTTTATTGCCATGTGCAGATTGCGATTCCTTGCTGCTCTCATGAGTTTCTTCCATTCTTTTCTGTTATGTACGCTTTCCTTACACCCTTTCTCACCAACTAGTCTTTCATTCTCCCTGACTTCATCTTGCCATATATTTCTTGGTCTACCTCTCAGCCTTTTTGTTTCCAAATTTATATTTAATACTTTTTTGGGGATTCTATTTTCTTCCATTCTTTGTACCTGCCCAAACCAATGTAATCTATTTAACCTAATTGTTTCTGTTATACTGGCCTTTGAACCATTACATACATTTCTTTACTGGTTAGCATTCTCCAATTTTCTTTTCCATTGTAATATACTGGGCGTAAAATTCTTTTATACACTTTCCTTTCAAAAATGTTTATTTGCTTTCTATCTCTCTGTTTGTGGGCCACGTAGCTCAGTCGGAATAGTGACTGACTACAGGCTGGACGGTCCAGGATCAAATCCCAGTGGGGATGAGATGTTCCGCCCGTCCAGACTGGCCCTGGGGCCCACTGAGCCTCCTGTAAAATGGGTAGCAGGTACCCAGTGCGGCTGGGGCGTGCTGCTGACCACTCACCCCCTTCTAGTGCCGCGGTCATGGAAGAGTAGAGCTGTACCTCTACCCACCCTCTGGGCCAAACCGGGCCTGTTACGGGATCACTTTACCCTTACCTTTATCTTTCTTTGTTAGTATCAAGGTTTCTGATGCATATGTTAAAGTTTTGTTTCTTACTGTGTTCATTAGTCTTAATTTTAGTTTCTTAGATATATTTTTATTTCTAAAAAAAATTTTGTAATATGAAATATGTTTTGTTAGTGTTTTTTATTCTTTCTTGTAAATCTGTTTGGTGATTGTTATCTTCATTGAGTATAACACCTAGATATTTAAAATTTTAACCTCTTTCAATTGTATAATTTTTTATCCTTAATTGTCCTATTTTATTTTGAACTGTTTTTCCATTCCACTATCATATATTTTGTTTTTCCTTGGTTTATGTTTAGTACTAACTTTCTGGCATTGTTTTCTGTTACTACAAAAAGTTGTCTTCTATTTCGTTTTTCCCAGTTAATGCGATGTCATCTGCATATACTAATACATTCAATTGTTATTTACCAATCTTTATGCCACTAGGAACCATTTTTATACTTTGCGTCACTGTTCGTAATGCTGAATTGAATAATACTGGTGACAGAGTGTCACACAGTTTCAAAGTTTTCAATTACAGCTCTTCCATCTCTTAATCCATTCCGATATTCCCCAGTAATTTTATCAATATATGGTTTAATTTTTTCCAAACTTACATTCGGCAAAATTTTGAAAGCTGCATTTCCTAATGTTATTCTCCCCTGTAATTCTCACACCTCTTTCTATCTTCTTTTTTGTATATAGGAGCTGTTGTTTCTTTCCATTCTTCAGGTCTTCTTTCCTCCTCCCAAATTTGTCTTACTAGTTTGTAAATTCTGTTCAGTAGTTTATTTCCTCCGTATTTTGTTAATATTGAATCTATTCCATCAGTTCCAACTGCCTTGTTATCTTTTAAATTTCTCATTGCCTTTTTTACATGTTCATAGGAGGTTCTTCTACTTCAAATTCATTAATTTCTCTATTTCCTATTTTAATTAATTAATTAATTCTTCTGTGTTCAGTAATTTATCAAAATATTCTCTCCATATTTCTGTTTAGTATTTATTGCCTAATCTCCTTTTTTGTTCCTAATCATGTTAAAGTTACGTTGATATCCTTTCTTAAATTGGCTTTTTGTTTGATACATTTTTCCTTTCGTTTTTATGCTTTTCATTTTCTTCTGTTGATTCTATTACATTTTT
>Ga0123353_10012361_pt1 | contig 12127 bp, 7 predicted proteins | sample TergutLab28metaG_3_FD_92763 | JGI IMG/M metagenome (GOLD analysis project Ga0123353, IMG submission 92763) | Labiotermes labralis P3 segment gut microbial communities from Petit-Saut dam, French Guiana - Lab288 P3 | ecosystem: Host-associated > Arthropoda: Insects > Digestive system > Gut ... | reverse complement strand
CAGCTCGTCGCCTTCCGCAAGCACAATAAAATAACGGTAGCCCGTAAGCTCCTGCATGAGTTTTTTTGCGCCGGACAGCGATGTATGGTTTTTATAGCCGTCAAGGGTATCGGAGACGGCTCTGTCGTTCATCCATTTTGCCCATTTGGAATGGAACAATGCGTCTTCGGGGTCAAACGGAGAAAGATACAACCGATTTCCTACAATTTTACGGAAGTAAGGCATAGTGAAGGCTCCCTTTTTCTATAAGCTCGCGCAGCCAAGGCGTGTCCTTGGATTTTTTCAGCCAACTTTCCATTTTTTCTTTATATGTTTCTTTGCTGTAACCCGCCAGTTCGATAATCAAATTCCAAACCGACGCAAGCTTGCCTTCGATAAAATTTATGGCCACCGGCCTTGTCACGAACCGATCCATGTGCCAATGGAACTCATGTATCAGGCTGTCTATCGCCAGCATTTTTTTTGAGTAGTCGCCGCCCGCATGCTCCCAGTCGCTCATGAATTTTTTTGCGAACACATACATTCCGCCGACAAGCTGCTTTTTTCTGTATGTGTCGTGATAATCCTTTGCCGTCATGTTCCAGCCGCATTCGCAGGCGTATAGATTTGCGCCGCACACAACGTCGGCGCCGCAGTTAGGGCACTCCGCCGTTGCCGTGTTGTGGGCGCGGTTTACCTTTACAATGCTTTCCGCCCTCGCGTAAAAGCCGCAGCCCACTTCGTCCGCAAGCTCGCTGTCTTGAAAGTTTTTTGCGTCGCTTTTATACAGTGCGCGGATTTTTTCTTGCGGGACCCTGTCCGCCCATTTTATTTTTGTGGTCAATAATTTACCTCCTTAATCTGTCATTTCGGGCTTGCTCTGTCATTCCGGGCTTGACCCGGAATCTTTCGTGAAAAGGGGAGTGCGGGATTGCGGCTCGGGGGCCGCAATGGCAAAACGAAGTACGGATGCAATGACAAAAACGGACGCAATTGCAAAAACGGACGCAATTGCAGCGCAATAAGTCGGCGCACAGAATCTCCTGCAGAGATTCTTCCTTGGCTGCGCCGCGTTCCAAGCTAGCGGCTATGCCGCGTTCCAAGCTAGCGGCTATGCCGCGTTCCAAGCTAGCGGCTGCGCCGCGTTCCCGTGCAGCCGGATCGTTATTTGCCGCGGACTATCATCTCCATTCCCGCGCCGCGCCGTTCGTTCGGGCGGATGTAAAAGCCGAAGCGTTCGTAAAAACCTTCGCGGCCCTTCGCGGAAAAAAGGCCGACGGCGATGCTTTCGCCCTCGCCTGTGCTTTGTTTCGCGTATTCAATTAACCGTCCGACTATTTTTGTGCCGATGCCTCTGCCTTGAAACTCCGGCAGCACAATCACATCCTGTATGTGGCACACGAGCGCGCCGTCGCCCACGAGGCGGCCCGCGCCCACCGTTTTTCCGTTTGAAACCGCCGCGACGCTAAACAGCGAGCCGTCCAGCCCGCGTTTTAACTGCTCGGCAGAAATCGCGCCCCAGCCCGCCGACTGCCTTAACGTGAACAGATCTTCGGCGGTGAGGCCGTTGTCGACTAATTCATAATCCGTTAAAAACTTCGGGTTAAGGAAGGAACTCCTTTGGAATTTTTGTGCGCGGATGCAATAATCGAGCTGAAGCCTGTCTTCGCCCGTGATGATATGTTTTTCTTTGACATTGCCCTCCGGGTTTGGCGTGAAGCCGCAGCGCTCGATCATTTTTCTGCTTGCCGTGTTGTCTTCGTAGCAGCCCGCGTAAACGGCGTCCATGCCGAGGGTTTCGAAGCAGTACCTCACTCCCAGCGCGAACGCCGCCGTGCCGATTTTTTTATTGCGGTACGGCGCGAACACCGTTATGGTCAGATCCGGCATTCCGGGCGAAATGCCGATGCGCCCCACGATTTTAGCTTTTTTGCAAAAAAACCCCTGCGGATTTTCTTTTTCGCGCTTAACCCTCCGCTGTTTTTTATTTTCGAGCTTAACCCCCCGCTGTTTTTTATCTTCAAACAACAAAATAACCGCGCTCCATGTGTCAAAAAAAGAAACCCCGCAGGGTTTTTTTTGTGCGGCCATATGGTTTGCGCAAAATTCTTTAAACGTGTACGGCAGCCTGTAGTTGTAGCTAAGAACCGTTTCATCTTCAAGCCACGAATCGTAAATCATGCGCAGGTCGCGGCGAGAGATTTCGGCAAGCGCGACGGCGCCGTCCGAACATAAAATCTCCTGCGGTGTTTCTTCCCTGCACAGAAACACCTTCGGTGTTTCTTCCTTGCACAGAAACACCTTCGGTGTTTCTTCCTTGCACAGAAACACCTTCGGTGTTTCTTCCTTGCACAGAAACACCTTCGGTGTTTCTTCCCTGCACAGAAACACCTTCGGTGTTTCTTCCTTGCGAATAATATAATTCATTCAATGATTAACTGCAAATTTACATTAAAGGAGCTTTATAAGCTCTGCGCACTAAAACACCTTCGGTTTTTTTTGCACAAAAGCAATTTCGATTTTTTTTGCACAGAAACACCTTCGGTGTTTCTTCCTTAATCTTCCAATCATTTAATACTTCGTCGGTTCGTTCGAAGTCGGTTCGTTCGAAAAAAAATTTTCTCAACCGGATTTGCAAAAATTACCGTAATAAAAATCAATGTGTTCGGCTTCCATTGTAAATTGTTGCGGGCAAAAAAATATAGTAATATGCTAAAAAAAATCGGAGCCGCGGATTAATGAGCGACGACTATTATTTACTTTGGCTTTCGACGCTTTATGCGATGGGCTCGCGCAAACAGAACGCGCTGCTTGAAATGTTCGGTTCCGCCCGCGCGCTGCACGACGCAAATGAAGATTTGCTTCGCGTGACGCCCGGCGTCACGGAGCAAAACGTGCATGCGATTTTAAACAACAGAGACCCGGAAAAAATTAAAGCGCTAATTAAATTAACGGAGCAGTTGAAGATGCGCTTTGTGTCACGTTTTGACGCGGAGTTTCCAAAACCGCTCGCCGAAATACCCGACCCGCCCGTCGGCGTATTTTTTATCGGCGGACTGCCCGGCGCAAACTGCCCCGCCGTTGCCGTAATAGGCTCGCGCAGGTGTTCGGAATACGGGCTCACCGCCGCGCGGATCATCAGCAAACCGCTTGCGGCGCACGGCGTCGCCGTAATAAGCGGGATGGCGCGAGGCATTGACAGCATGGCGCACAGGGGAGCGATAGAGGGCGGAGGCAAAACGGTCGCGGTGCTCGGTTGCGGCGCGGACATTTGCTATCCGGCGGAAAACCGCAGTTTGCGCGAAGAAATAATCGCGAACGGCTGCGTGCTTTCGGAATACCCGCCGGGCACTACGCCCATGCCGTCTTATTTTCCGGTGCGCAACAGAATAATAAGCGGGCTCGCTTCGATTACCGTGGTTGTTGAGGCGGGCAAGAAGAGCGGCACGCTAATAACCGTCGACCAGGCGCTCGACCAAGGCCGGCGCGTGATGGCCGTGCCCGGCAACATAACGAGCAAACTGAGCGAAGGCACGAACGCGCTGCTTGCCGAAGGCGCGGAGCAGGTCAACGGCTATAAAGACATACTGGATGCTCTCGGCATAAACGAAAAGGCGGATCGCGGCGTGTCCGCGCCTAAAAGCGACAAGCTTGCGCCGCAAGAAAAGATTGTATATGATATTTTGACCTATGAGCCGAAAGCTTTTGACGAAATTTTGGACGCGGCGGGCGGCGAAGCGCAAACGCTGCATTATCTGCTGACGATGCTCGAATTGAAGGGTTACATAAAAAAAATACCCGGAATGAGATACATAAAGAATATTTAAACCGGTGGAGGGTTTTAATGGCGCAAAACCTTATGATTATAGAATCCCCGCATAAAATAAAAACTTTGGAAAAAATTTTGGGCGCGGATTTTAATATTGAAGCATGCGTGGGGCATGTGCGGGATTTGCCTAAAAGTGAAATGGGTGTAAGCGCGGAAAACGATTACGATCCCAAGTACATCACGATTCGCGGCAAAGGCGAAATTTTAAAAAAATTAAGAAAAAAGGTGAAAGCGGCGGACAACGTTTTTCTTGCGACAGACCCCGACCGCGAAGGCGAGGCCATAAGCTGGCATTTGATATACGCGCTCGGCCTCGACGTAAAAAAAACCAAGCGCATTACGTTTAACGAAATAACCCCTGCGGCGGTAATTAAGTCGCTTTCCGAATCACGCGGGATTGATATGAGGCTTGTGGACGCGCAGCAGGCGCGGCGTGTGCTTGACCGCGTCGTGGGTTATAAACTTAGCCCGCTGCTTTGGCAAAAAGTTAAAAAGGGCTTGAGCGCGGGACGCGTGCAGTCGGTGGCGTTAAAATTGATCTGCGAACGCGAAGAAGAAATCGAGCAATTTATACCGGATGAATATTGGACGCTCGACGCGGTTTTTATAACAGAAAGCGGCAAAAAATTTACGGCTCATCACAAAGACTTAAAAAACAAAGCGGAAGTTGACAGTGTGCTCGAAGCCGTAAAAAATTCCGTTTGCATGATAAACGAAATCAAATGCGGCACGCGCATTAAAAAAGCCCCGCCGCCGTACATAACAAGCACATTGCAGCAGGATGCGTCGCGTCTGCTCAATTTTCCCACTTCCAAAACGATGCTTATCGCCCAGCAGCTTTACGAAGGCATCGAAATAACGGACGAAGGCATGATAGGGCTTGTGAGCTATATAAGAACAGATTCCGCGCGTGTTTCGGATTCAGCGTTTGCGGAAGCTTCAGAATTTATAAAAAATAATTACGGCAATAAATATCAGGTAAACGAAAAACCGGAACATAAAAGCAAAAGCCGCAGCCAGGACGCGCACGAAACGATACGCCCAACGCTGGCGGGACGTACGCCGGAATCGTTAAAAGATTCGTTGTCACGCGATCAATATAAGCTGTACAAGCTTATATGGGAGCGGTTTGTCAGCAGCCTCATGCCGCCCGCTGTTTACGAGACGTCGGCGGTAAAAATTACGGCGCGGAAAAAAACGGACGGCGCAAGCGAAACGGTATTTCGGGCGAGCGGGTCGAAGCTTGTCTTTGACGGTTACTTGCTCGTAAACGCAAAAAACGAAGAAAACGGAACGGAAGTAGCAATGCCGGACATGAACGAAAACGGCGAAGTAAAACTGCATGAGTGCAGGTCCGCGCAGCATTTTACGCAGCCGCCGGGCAGGTATTCCGAGGGCAGCATGGTAAAAGAAATGGAAGAACGCGGCATAGGGCGGCCCAGCACATATTCAACGACCATCACGAACATTGTCTACAGGGGTTATATATCGCGCGAAAATAAAATACTTTACCCTACGGAACTTGGCGAAGTGGTAAACAAATTAATGGTCGGCAATTTTGAAGACGTCATTGACACGGGTTTTACCGCGAGCATGGAAGACGACCTTGACCGCGTCGAAGCGGGCGAAATTTTTTGGAAGGACATAATCCGCAGCTTTTATCCGGATTTGGAAGAAAAGGTGAAGCATGTCGCGGAAACAATCGAGCATGTAGAAATCCGCGACGAAGTAACGGATGTGCCGTGCGATAAATGCGGCCGGATGATGGTAATCAAAATGGGGCGCTACGGACGGTTTTTGGCGTGCCCCGGTTTTCCTGACTGCATGAGCACGAAAACCCTGCTCGAGGAAGCGGGCATCGACTGCCCGTTCTGCGGCGGCAAGGTGCTTTACAAAAAAACCAAAAAGGGCCGCAAATATTTCGGCTGCGAAAAAAACCCCGAGTGCAGTTTTATGTCATGGGGCCGTCCCACCGGAAAAAAATGCCCCGAGTGCGGCGCTCCTCTAACGGTGAAGGGAGCGAAACAGCCCCGCGCCGTTTGCGGAAACACCGAATGCGGTTATACTGAGGCTTTGGATCAACCGGAAAGGCCTGAAGAAGCGGGGGCTTGATATGTACTGCGTTTATTGCGGAAAGGAAACGGACGGCGACAACAATTTCTGCGGCCATTGCGGCATGAAACTGAGCCATACCGTCGACGAAAGCAAAAACGACAACGCTCAAAAACACCTTCGGTGTTTCTTCCTTCGAAAATCCAAATCTGCAATATTCATACTGATTGCGGCCATGTTAATGATTGCCGCGGGAGCTTTTTGGTATATATTCGTAATTCTCGCAAAATAAAAAAGCGCCGTTTTGCACGGCGCTTTTTTTTTGCCTAAAAGCTATTGCTTGTTGTTGTTTCCGTTTCCGTTGCCCTGGCTGTTGCTTCCCTGGCTGTTGTTGTTGCCGCCCTGGCTGTTGCCGTTTTGGCTGTTTGAATTGGCGGGGCTAACGGGCGACAGCATCACTGTGCCGCTCGTCTCCGTTACCTTTGCGTCGGTATAGGTCACATAGGCGTAATAGACTTTGCCGTTAGTGAGCCCTTTAACCATCGCGCCCTTGGCGTTGTAGCTCACGTTTCCGTAAGTTTTAAACGTGCCCGGCGCGCCGCTTTCCGAAACGAAAACCGTGTAACCCTTGCCGTTGGCAGACCTGATTGCAAAGTTGATATCAGCCTGGCCGTTGCCGTTTGAAACGCTCGTGATCACAATTTCGAAAACCGGTTCGGGCGTGGGTTCGGGCGTGGGTTCGGGAGTTGGCGTCGGGACGATAACTTCCGTGTAGCCGTCATAAAGCGTTACTAACGAATATGCGTGCACGTTAACGCTGCCGAGGTTTACTTTGCCGCCGTAGCGGCAGTTGTCTTCTGCGGCAACGCTTGTTACGAAATAAGAAAATTCATCCGGCAAGCCGGGCGCGCTTACATCGACCGAATATTCGGAGCCGGATCTGTTAATGATGTTGATCACATATGTGCCGTCGGGGTTGACGAACGAAACCGCAAGCAGATCGCTGTTTTGCGAAACAGTTTCGATCCTGACCGCGCCCGGCCTTATGAAGCTGTAAAAATGTTTGAGTACATTGTAATACTTACCGGTAGAAACTGCGCCGTCTGCAACCCCGATAAATTCACCGGAACCGTGCAGCATCCAGCCGGCGATGTTGCCGTAGTGCAGGTCGTTGAACAACGCGATCGCAACTTGAAGCGAGCCGCTCGCCCAGTCGCTGCCGAAGCCGCCGCCCTTGGCCATCCACTTGGGTTTGCCCTGGAGGTTTACCCTGCCGTCGTAACGCGCCCAATCTGTTTGGTCGCCGTGGCCGTTTTGCGCGAAAATATCTATGAGGTTGCGCGCGGCTGTCGACATTTGCTCCGCGAAGCGGCGCGGGTTCCAATCGTATGCGATTTCGTGCGGCAGAAGCGCGCACGGGCCAAATAATTTAAGGTCGGGGAATTCTGCTTTTAACAGCGGCGCTACGTTTACAACGAGCTCGCTGTACCATACGACCGTGTAAACGCACGAGCTCTGGAAGTCGTGAGCAAACAGCGGTTCGTACTGGAGGCTGACGCCGAACACGCTGAGGCCGAGCTCTTCGTACTCCCTGATGTAACCGATAATCCATTCCGCGAAGTCCGCGTACATGGCCGGGTTTAATGTCCCGCCCGAAAGAGATGCCCATGGTACGCTGCGGTTGGAACCGTTGCTCCACCAATGGTCGCCTGCGTCCACTTTCATTTCGACGGGCGGCGAGAGCACGGACAACACTGTTTGAAGAGGTTCGCCCGTGGCTTCGAGCACAGCGTCGGCAAGGTCTTTGATCTCGGCCTTCGCGCTTTCCCATTGGCCGCCGGTTACAGCGGGGTCAAGGAAGTTGTGCCACATCGAAACTTTCAAATCGTTTACGACAAGCTCGGTCCAGCCTTCGGCGCTCATTGTGCCGATAAACCCGAAGCCGTCGATGGTTTGATATGTGGTTTGCTCGTCTATCGAAATAGATGCGCTTACGACGGACGCGCTTAAAATAACCATTTCAAGAATTTTTGTTACTTCGTTTGACGCGCCTTTGTTTATGTTTACATAAAAAGTAAACGATCCGTTTACGCCGTCGCCGGCGCCTTCGGCGGATTCGTTAACCGAAGCTTCAAACGAAACGGGTACGAGTTCGAAAGCGACGCCTTTTATTACTCGCTTGGCGATAATTTTTTCGGCTTCGGTTTTTGCCGTTGCCTCGTCCGGCGCGAACACGCCGTTCACTTTGGTTTCATACCTTGCGTCTTCTAAAATGCCGAGGGTTAATGCGATGTCTTTCGCGTCCTTGGTGTCCGCGCTTAACGGGCCGGGTCCCTCTTCGTAAACGTTGCCGTTAACCAGCGTGACGATCGACATGCCGGGGACGACTATAAACGAAGCGTCCGCGTCCGGCGTGTATTGGCCGTTTAATGTTTCGCTTGTTACGTACATGTCAAAATTTTTAGGTATGCCGAGGCCTTCGACGCTGACCGAAACAGCCGACGCGCCGCTGTTGGTTATAACGACCACGGTGTTGCCGAGCACATCGTGCGTGTACGCGGAAACCATGAGCGCGTTGTTTGCCTTGTCGAGCGCGCTGCCTATGCGGACCGCGTCGGGGCGGATAAATCTCGAAAACTGCCTCGTTACTTCGTAAATTTTTCCGGTTTCGCCGTTCATGCCTACGTAATTGTCGCCGCCGTACCATATCCACGCGGAGACGTCGCCGTATGTGAGAGCGGTTTGGATGGCCATTGCGTAGTTAAACGCCCCGAAGCTGCCGCCGAGCCAGTCCGTGTCGGAATAGCCGGACGTTTCGCTCATCCAGTTCGGAAGGTTGTTGCGTTTGTTCTTCTGGTTTTCCCAAATCATTCTTGTTCTGTCTATCGCGTCGGGGTTTACGCCGTCCGCATAGCCGTGGTTTGCGTAGCGGTCGAACAGGCCGTCGAGCGTCCCGTTTTCGATGGCGTCATAAATAACCTTGTTGTATAAAAATTTTTCCCACCAGCTCGCGTCGTTTGCCTGGCGGTCCACCATACATTCGGGGCCGTAGATTAAAACATCGGGATGCGCGCCCTTTATGATCGGGACTGCGGTCAAGAGCAAATCGAGATACCACTGCGCCGTGTAAACGCACGAATCGTACGACTGCTGGAAACCGGGCTCGTTCTGCAAGCTTATCGCATAAACGTCGACGCCTATTTCTTTGTACATGTCAATTACGTCAACCCACCAATTCGCATAATCTACAAAACGGTCGGGGTCGAGCGTGCCGCCGTTTTCGCTTGTCATGTGCGGAATTTTTAACGCGCGGTATGCGTTGAGCTGCGCTTCGGTTTGGTTCATATAGTTTGCGGGAAGCGCAACCTTCCATTCGCCCGGGGGCGACCACGCGGCCGGCACCACTTTGAACGGGACGCCTGCGGCGTCAAAGGCTTCTTTCATGTTGAGCAGATTTTGCCTGTGGTTTTGCCAATCTGGATGTTCCCTCGGGTTTGTTGTCGGATAATGGTTGACCGGGTCGGTCCGTAAAATGGAGAGTCCCATTCCGTTTACGGCTTTGTCGATCATTTCGGGGGAGTTGAAACCATAAGCGTAGCCGAGCCCCTCGATGACCTGGAATGTAACCGACGTGTCGAGCGTGATTTTATATTCGGCCGAGGTGCCGGGATCGGGATCGGGATCCGGATCATCGTCATCTTTGATTTCGCGCAGGACGATCCCGTCTATATAAAGCTCGCCCCCGTTTATATTGCGGATAGCTATTATAAACGCCCAGGCATTTCTGTCTGAGGTAAATTCTATTGAAGCTTTTTGCCAGCCGCTGCCGTTCGGCAAATTCATGCTGACGAAACTCGGCCATGTATCCCAGTCGAGAATTACTTCTATAACTGAGTTGAGCGGTTCGACCTCTGCTTTATAAAGAAACGAAAGCTCGTACGCCGCCCCTTCAGTCAAAGTGTCGCCGTACTGCGAATACGCAATCGTCTGCTGCAAATAATACGACGGGAAGAAAAGCATGTTGCCGCCGGCGGGTCCCGTGCTTGCAACGATATGCGGAAGCAGGTTTTCGTCGTAACCCGTCTCGTGCGGCTTGGGATCCCATACTTCAAATTCCGCAAGGCCCGTCGAAAAATTTCCGTTGGACAAAATATTTCCCTCGAAGCTGAACTCGAAACCCGGGTCCGGATCGGACGGGTCTTCTTCGGTTGCTTCGGTAATGCGGATTTCTGCTATGTAGATGTCGGATACAGAACCCTGTATGCCGACAAAAACCATCAAGTCGTTGCTTACGCCCAAGCGCGTGAAATTAACGCTTGCCGTATGCCACGGGCCGGGTGCGCCCGTCAGTTGGATTTCGGCATTGAAATTGCTTGAACTCCAACCGTATGCCATCCTAACCAAAGCTTCGCCCGCGGGGACGGAGCCGGTGTTTTTATAAACCACCGTAAGTGTGTAGTCTTTGCCGACTTGCAGCGAGGCCGCGCTGTCGTTGACCAATTGCATGTATTGGCCTGTGTAAGCCGGCTTATGGATTACATTGCCCATTTCCGGATCGTTTACGATGTTTAATACGAAATCGCCCCATTTGCTCCACCTTGCGAGCTCGCTTGCAAAATCTCCGTTTGCCAGCAGATTAACCGATTGTGCGCCGGCGGAAAAAACTACCGTGCCGAGCATCATGCACAATGCCATAACAAAAGCCGTGAGTTTTTTCATTTTTTTGATATGCATAAAGCACCTCCAAATTTATTTAAAGACGTTGAATCCTTTTTGCGTAATATACCAATGCTTGGCATCGCCTCCATTTAAAAAATATTTGCATAACTTTTTTCGCTTCGCGCTTTTTTATCACTCCTTTTTATAAAAAATTAATTAAATGCTGTTTTGGACATATTGCATAAAATAAATAAAAACTAAACGCATTAACATGTACATATTACCATTGTTACAAATTCATGTCAAATTTATTAAAAAAGGCAAAAAAAGGCAAAAAAAAGAGAACCACAAGTGGTTCTTTTTTTTCTATAAGAACCACAAGCGGTTCTTTTTTAAAAGAACCACAAGTGGTTCTCTTTTTTCTATAAGAACCACAAGCGGTTCTTTTTTAAAAGAACCACAAGCGGTTCTTTTTTAAAAGAACCACAAGCGGTTCTTTTTAAAAGAACCACAAGCGCTTCTATTTATTTTTTTCTATGATGGCCGCTGCCGCAGCTTCGATCCAGTCATCTTCATCTTCCATGGTGATGTCCGGCGCTATGCCCCTGTTGTGAATGGAACCGCCTCCCGGGCCTTCGACAAGAAGGACCGTCGCGTTTACAGCGTAGCCGCGCCTTAATGGAATCGTAACCTGGCCAATCCCCTTGCCGTACGTGCGCTCGCCCAAAAGCGAAACATTGTCCATGTTGGCGCGAAGCGCCCATATAAGACCCTCGGCCGCGCTCGCGGTATTGTTGTCCATCAAAATTATTATTTGTTTAAATGAAAAAAACGGCTCTCGTTTATTTTTTATTTCGTTTGTAAAAATCGAAAGCCGTGTGCGTTCGTAGCCGATAATCGAACCTTTTGCCGTGAACAGTTCCGCTATGCGGTAATGGTCTGCCAGCAAGCCGCCGTAGTTGCCGCGTACGTCAAGCACCAAATTATCGTAGGCGTTAATCGCTTCTTTGTTGTCCTGCATAAATTTTCGGGTGTTGGTCGAAATGTTTGGCAGCTTAACGTAAACGGTGTCTGCGGAAATAGGTAGGTAATGCGCCGTTTGCGCGACCGCTATGTCTGTGTCTTTTATTCGCTGGCTGCGCTGCGGCGTGTAAAGCGCGGTGTACCTGTCGCCGCTTGTCATGCGGATTTTTTCCGTCGCTGACGCGATTACAAAATGGTCGAAGTTTTTCCAATAGCTCTTTACGTTTTCTATGCCCACGGCTTCGGCGTAGAGCGTGTCAAGCGAATCCGTAAAAATATAGTTTTGAGTGATCAATATTTTAAACGTTAAGTAGTCGTATTGGCTGTAAAAAAATAACGCAAAAAGAGCGAGCAGGACAAAAAAACCATACTTAAAAAAACGGTAGCGCCTGCGTTGTTTTCGCTCGGGTACATCCTGTATAAACATGAGCCTTTTTTTCAATACACATTCACCTTCGAAGTTTTACAAATATTTGTGATGCCTGTATAATTGCCAAAAGTAGAATATCACGGCGGATAGGACGTGTAAACATGCCGGGCAGCCGGGAGAATACCAAAGTGTTGGCGCAAAATAAAAAAGCTTAT
>Ga0123353_10012359_pt1 | contig 12127 bp, 9 predicted proteins | sample TergutLab28metaG_3_FD_92763 | JGI IMG/M metagenome (GOLD analysis project Ga0123353, IMG submission 92763) | Labiotermes labralis P3 segment gut microbial communities from Petit-Saut dam, French Guiana - Lab288 P3 | ecosystem: Host-associated > Arthropoda: Insects > Digestive system > Gut ... | reverse complement strand
GTCCAGACCGGCCCTGGGGCCCACCCAGCCTCCTGTAAAATGGGTACCGGGTCTTTGCCGGGGGTAAAGTGCGGCCGGGGCGTGCTGCTGACCACTCACCCCCTTCTAGTGCCGCGGTCGTCGTGGAAGAGTAGAGCTATAACTCTACCCACCCTCTGGACCACACTTTACCTTTACCTTTACCTTTTCATCTGAACAACGCGAGTAGAATAGTGCAAAATGACGAAACATAGTCTCCGGATAGAGATCTGCACCCAGCATCTCTCGAATCCGTAGTGTTAAATCTTACACTGTAAGGTTCAAGCGAACAAAGCAATGTAATTTAATATTATTCGGTCCGTGCATTTTGCTTGCAATCATTTATATATATATATATATATATATATATATATATATATATATATATAGCGACATAAGCATAAAAATCTTATAAAATATATAAGTCATCCATAAACACGAATTTAGGCACCGCGCTACAAGCCGGAGGGTAGCGAATTCGATTCCCGATGGTGTCATTGGGAATTTCCGTTGACATAATCCAACCTGCCGCACTATGACCCTGGGGTCGACTCAGCCTCTAACAGAAATGAGTACCAGAAATATTTCCTGGGGGGCAAGTGCAGTCGGTGCGTAGGGCTGACAACCTTACCACCTTCATGTACTGATGGTCGTGAAATCTGGGAGCCTCAAACTCCTGGAACCCTCAGGGCCTGTGCAGGCCTGTAATGGGATTGCTTACCTTTACCATAAACACGAATCCTACTATGTGTTTCAGTGATAAATCAGGGAGACGTTACTACCAAGGAATATATAGTATTAATACATCAGTTTTACATGTACAGTGTTCAAAATATATAATCTTAGCTAGTAATATAAAATGAATATAATGGCCAGTCTGATGCTGACATACTTGGTCAAAATTCATTGATGTACATTCTTATAATAAAACCAACTAGAAGCACTAATTTCTCAAATTTATTTTTGGAATAAAACTCCACATGTTTCGGACAGTTCCTCTGTCCATCATCAGGAGTTTTTCACTGTACACACAGCAATGGTATATGTCATACAGGTTTGCTGACAGCTTGCTCGCAAGCTGTCAGCAAATGAAGAAATGAAATATTTATAAGTAATCTTCTTTTACTGTTGAAAATGAACAGAAGGCTGTCTATAAACTCACCAAGTCCGCACGGGGGAGCCGACGACTGCGGATGCAGGAATTCCCCCTCTCCGCCAGACGTCGTGTGATCGAACGCTCCAGCGACCGCCAAGAGGTCACCGGCGGAGCTATCTTTTTGGCTTAGCGGCGTCGATCTGATATCATCGACTGTCATACGACGATTTCCGGTCCCGTCCTCTTGCAGCAATATTACGTCATCGAAGCTTCTAAAGCCTTTAGGTGCTCCTGCTTGTTCATCCAGTGTCACGGCCTGCCCTTTTAAATGCTGTGTACATTGAGTCTGTAAATGGGTTGGATTTAAATATTCCGGAGAATGGCTTCCTTCGTTGTCTGAAATCTGCAAGTAACTTCTTTTGAATAAGAACATTGTTCCGTATTTCTGTGGAATTGGAAGGCATTTGCTTGACCTATGAGTCGTGCTGTCCCTATTTTCTGTCGCGCATTGCTGCATCATTTCATCCTGATTAACATGATACCGATGTCTCCTAAACATGTCAGCGTTCGAGTCTTCTTGATTGTGACACACATTGAAGTCCGTCTCTTGGAATGAATATTTCGGTTGAATGTTTGGGCCCGGTATTTCGTCACTGTTGCTGGGTGATGGAGTGGCCCCGTGTGACATAGTCATCTCTTTCGGCGACATAATTACTTCTTGTTCTGCGTTCGTCTTCTGTTCGCACTTTGGGTATACATTGCTTGTTAGCGTGTCGAACAGGGGGTCTGGGTCGGGAGGTTGGAAGGAAAGATAACCGAACATAGTGTCCAGCGGCTGAGAGAGGCATGTTGACCATTGGGGGTCACAGTGGGGTGCTTGTGGTACAGGGGAAGGGGGGGTGGGAGGGAATGTGAAAGGTCTGTTGTGCGTACTGCTGAATGGTGCATAGATTTGGCTCAGGTATTGCTCTTCCATTTTGGCGCAATGAGAACCCTGTAATCACAGGGAGTTCAAAAAAAAAAAAAAGAAAGAAAAAGACTATTTTAACTCCATAAACTGATTACCAGAAAATTCGTTTTGAAATGTATTTTATTTTTTCAGTTTAAATCAGCAATCAGGTACTGCAATTTTGTTTCTGGCACAACAAATATCGGAACAGAATCGATCTGTATGAGTACGTTCTTAAAAAGTTCGGTCAGAAGGCTTTACCAGGTTTTTGGAACTAGATGTTAGCGTGAGGGTATTCGCAACTTGATCCACACTGACTGCTGACACTTTGTTTTATGCTTCACTACGAAATCTCTTCACACAGCCACTTTGCAGGTTAATGTCGTCACATTCCACGATCGGCAAAAGTCTTGATGACGTCAGGGGCCTGCAGCCCGCAAAATACGTACGTCGCAGGTGCTGCAGATGATCGGGGTCACACAACAGGCTGTTGACCTTACACAAAATCCAACTTTATTCACTCCGAGACACAAATTTCTTACTCAGAAGCGCGTGAAGTTTCTTCAGAGCGGCGTTTGCACACACACTGACCACGTGACGCATCGTGACAGATCCTTATTTCATAACATCGGATTTTAATATGAGTTTGTACTAATATGTATAGACCAATCTCCTTGGGTTCAGATATTTGTTTTAGAATCTGGCTATCTTGTGGTTTGAAACAATTCTGATCCTTAAGACAGGTTGTCATAGGGAGCAGAATACTGGACATAAGAGTGAGGCTCGAGGCGGTGCTGGGTGCCGTCATTGGTTGGAGACATGTGTCCTTCTGCCCCCTTCTCGTTTGTGGAGAGATTAATGCTACAGCAGGCTGACATTGTGAACTGCAGCAACAGTTGTGCGGATACACACGTGCTTGAAAGGATGATGATGATGATGTTGATGATGATGATGATGATGACGATGATGATGATGATGATGACAAATGCCAGGATATTACCTCGAATGGGCCAGGGCCACTTCCTTACAAATATTAACAATTCATCAGTCACAAAGACGATATCATTCGACGCTGTTATGGCTTTCGATGTTGACTTCGTCTTTCAATAACCTACAACACCAGGGGCGCACAAGTATTCCAAGAACCTAGAAAGCCACCAAAAATATTCGGGGCGCCGGAACGGTATCATGAAACAAATTCCACACTTAGGACCCCGTAATTTTTTTGTGCCACCGTATCGAATGTAGTTTCCCGGGCGACCGTGAATTCTGCACCCCTGTGCAAGACAAATATAAATTTCATAAATATAATCATGGAGCAAAGTTCTTACTGAAATACTTAAAAATTATCTCCTTTTGTGGAAGGTGATGTGTTATTGCGGTGTTCGGTGGAACTCGGCCTACCCTGAGCCACGTAAATCCAATACACATTTTAAACAAAATTTCTTTGAGAAAATTTTAATATTATCCGCCCATCTGCACTTATTCTCCCAAATATTTCTATAGAAAAAGGTGCACAAATATTCCAAGAATCTAGGAGCAATTTCAAAACTTTAGTGCACCCTTGCAGTAGGGTGTGTGTGTGTGTGTGTGTGTGTGTGCTTCATGGGGTGATAATATCGAGCTAGAATGTTCAAAATCCTGCCCAGAAGCATGCAGTTACTATTGGAAAAGGTAACAAGTCCGACATTTTAAGCAACGTTATTGACATCAGGAATGATACCACATGTTTCGGCATAACGGTTTTTTTTTTATGAATTAGAATTGGAGAAATCCTTGTGAGTGCTTCTGGATATGTGTAAAATAATATGACGTGTTTGAGATTGTATTTAAAGTAAGGGTCGTGGTTTGTGTATCCTGCGCAAAATGCAAGTCTTTTATGACGAAGAAATACTGCATTCATCCAACCCCTAAACAAAGAGGACAACCTTTAAGCTAATTCACACATAGCATGCCGTGCCCATGTCGCGCCCCTGCCGTGCTGTTACGTGGTCTTGAGAAGTCGCTCTCAGAAAGCCATGGTCGAAGCACAGCTTGGGCGCAGCATGGACATGACATGGCAAATCCTAAAAACACTGTACTTCATATACTACATAGTAAACCCATTTATAACAAAACTACTAGATAAAATAACAGATTAATAGTTAAAAAGCTATAGAAAAGCCTTGAAAACATTACGAAAGAAGTTCAAATCTTCTATTAACTTATAATACCTAAATTAATACACTATAACAAAAAAAAAATAATAAAAATAAAACACTTAACACCGACAAAAAACAAAAGATAATTTAATGAAAGAGGCAGAAATCTCCTCCAAGCCAAATACATCAACTTATCATAACGGAAACGAGGCAAATTACCGCGAACCAATACAAATAAAAAAGGAACAAAAGTACGCTTAAAATAAAAAAGAAAAGAATAAAGATAATTACCCAAGAAAATAATACAAAACAAGAAGCTCATAAAAAGAATAAGGCCGCACTGTGTAAATCGAATGGGAAAGAAACAATCCAAAACTTTAGCGGCATGGCATGGCAGGGAAACGGCATGGGCACGGCATGGAATGTGTGTGAATTAGCCTTTAGTCGGCTGCCTGGGGTTGCTTATTCAATACCGTCATAGCTACCCTCGATAGCTGCAGGTTGTCCCCTCTATCTGCATCCTGATGTCTCTCCAAGCCGGGGTAACAGGCGAAGACTATTAGCACAGACTAGAAGCGGGCAACTAACGTTTCATACGATATGTCTCGAAATTGCTTACACATTTCGGCAATTATCAACGGACAAACCGGAAGGCCTAAGCGAGATTTAAGGCCTCTGCCCTTCTGTGATGTTGCGCGGTGTAATTTGGTAGTTTACCGAAATTCCGGGACAACACATATGTCCCACCTTCATGGGTCAAGTCGTCTTAGGGACATCAGCCTCAGCTTCAAGTTTCAAGCTCCCTTGGAATGCCTTATTTTTGAAGATGGGACCCATTCTCTCCCGAAACCTCGGTAACCAGTTACGGACCTAAATCGCGCAACGTCCCAGGAAAGGAGGGTCTAAATAGGCCTTCGTGTGGATTATACGAGATTTGCGGCTTTCAGGATGGTGAAAATTTAGACTGTAAACTTTCTGGGTTTTGAAACCAGGTAGTTTGGTAAGTGGTTAACAATTTTTGGAACAGCCTGCTACTCTGAAGATAGAGGCAACAGGTTCGCCCGAAACGTTAGTGACCATTTACCAGTTTCAAGTCGGAGGTACCCGTTTTTCTCCGAAACGCTGGCAGCAGCCTTACGGAAGAGACCGAGACAACTGGTTCGCCCGAAACGTATTTAACCATCTAGCAGTTTGAATCTAGAGGAAGCAGGTTTCCTATAACAGTCGGTACACAGTAACTTGTCGACATAACGTTATAACCCAGGAGAGAGCAGTGTAAGTATTCGGCTTATTGTGTACTTAGAGGGCCGCGTTCGGTACGCGGTCCACCTGTTACCGCACAGCTATTTCTGCCCCATCACTGGCACAGCACGCTGTCTGTCACAGAGCGACGATAATTAGGTATGAACAAGCAACTCATTAAAGGCAGGTGCGATGTGTCGTCCCGGTACTGCTACATCCACAGGAGGAACCCGAAACGGGACGTGTTGCCTGATTGACGGATTGCTAACTAGGGGGCGTGGGGCTGTGACAGGCCAGGCACCTCATGTCTGCACCCTGGATGCTGTGTGAGAGGTGTACAATCAATTTTCCTGTTATTTATTTATTTATTTATTTATCGACAGTAGAGTGCTAGAACACGGGAGTGGGGAGACTGCATACTGGAAGCTTCATGACCCGTACAACTCACAAAATATTCTTATAACAAAACCAACGAGATGCACTAATTTCTCAAATTTATTTTTGGAATGGAACTCTACATGTTTCGGACAACCTCTCTGTCCATCATCAGGAGTCCAGCACTGTACACAAAGCAATACATACAGGCTATGCTGACTGCTTGCTAGCGGGATCAGGATCCCGCTAGCAAGCAGTCAGCAAAACCAGTATGACCTATACCTATTGCTGTGTGTACAGTGCTGGCCTCCTGATGATGGACAGAGAGACTGCCCGAAACATGTAGAGTTTTATTCCAAAAATAAATTTGAGAAATTAGTGCATCTCGTTGGATTTGTTGTAAGAATATATCACGATGCACGGTCCTATGAATGTCAAATTCACGAAATATTATTTGGGCCATCAAATAATTAACAATGAGATGGGTGGGGCATGTGGCACGTATGAGGGTACAGAGACAGAGATCTCTTTTACCATCAATATTTACCTTCCTTCTTATATTTTGTAGAGATTTTGCCTGAAAGTGAACGCAATTACTGAAACACGCGGCATAATTATGTAAAACCTGGATGCTGTCACAGCAGCCGTGCTGATCTTAACTGTAAACGTCTGTAACCTGTGTACATATATTGACAGAAAACTTCCATATCTGGAAGTCTTCTCCTCCGCCCATATGAATGTGAATCTATGGGAGAAAATATCACAGGGCTGTTTAATATCTCATTCTGATACTATGCAAATGCAGAGATTTCCTTTTTTGGGGGGGTGACATCATCCCGTTGTATTTGTTCAATCAGTGTTTGTTTATTGTTTATCCTATAAATAAACAAACAGAGATTTCCATTCTCGCTGGTGGTCGCAGATACATAGGCCTCCATACTGTAAGCACAAGAACAGCTACTGTTGTACCAACTCTCGCTCACTCAGCAGCAGTAACATCATTAGGACTAAGGGCGCTTTGACGCCATGTTTCTTCGCGCGGGTAGCAATTGTGTACAGAGCGGTCGGGTCGTTCACGAGCGCTCAACATGTCAGGTGCGGGAGATGGGTACGGATTTGTATATGTCGTGAGATAATTGGTACATGTCGTGAGATTATTTGTGTATATCGTGAGATAATTTGTATATATGTCGTTGCATAATTTGTATATATGTTGCTAGGTAATTTGAATATATCGTGAGATAGTTTTTATGTATCGTGAGATAATTTGTATATCGTTAGATAATTTATATATATATATATCGTTGAGTAATTAGAGTATATCGTGAGACAGTTTGTATATATCGTGAGATAATTTGTATATCGTTAGATAATTTATATATATATATATATGTATATCGTTGTGTAATTTGAATATATCGTGAGACAGTTTGTATATATCGTGAGATAATTTGTATATATCATGAGATAATCTGTATATGTCGTTAGACAATTTGTGCATTTCGTGAGATAATTTATGTATATTGTAAGATAATTTGTAAATTTGTCACTAGGTAATTTGAATATATCATGAGATAATTTGTATATATCGTGAGATAATTTGTGTAAATCGTGATATAGTTAATATATCTGGTGAGGCGGAGTAATTTATATATATATATATATATATGTAATAAGATAATCTGTATATATATAGTGAGGTGAGTTTATATATATATATATATATATAGGGAAGTCGGGCTATATATATAGTGAGATAATATATATCGTGAGATAATGTATATATAAATTGTGAGATAATTGTATATATGAAATACTTTGCATATAATCGTGAGATAATGTGTATATACCGTGGACAATTTGAAATGTTATCAGAAGAACTGTGATTCAGAAACATAGATTATGAAGACGCTCCACGGGGCCTGTGGAACGCGCTCTCCAATTTCACAGACTCACTACTCGTTACGTCCACATCAGGATCCGAACACGAGGCCGCCAAAACACACTGAAATTTGTACGAGATGCAAGCTGCCATACAGATTCCAGACGCCTTGTTTTCAAATATGAAACACTTCTAATATTTCTCGTGTGTCTTCAACACGCCTCAGAACGCACACGTCTCAACAGATTTGTTACTGCTACATTGACGTGCTGAAAGAAGAGGTGCACCATTCCATGGAACCAGGTCGCCCGGGCGACTATATTTCATACATTGGCGCTTAATAAATTATTCATGGTTCCTAAGTAAGGAAATTGTTTTATGTCACCCATCTGGCCCCTAGAATTTTGAGGTGGTTCCTAGATTTTTGGAAAATTCGTGCAACTCTACCGTAAGATATCGTCACATTTGGTTTATGAAGTAGTCAGGGACAGACAGAAGAGAATACCTGGAACAGAGGGAGAAGATATGACATGAGGATAATTCTCCATAAGTTCCAGTATTTATCATGTTAAGTTAGGTGTTTCAAAATACGAAGACAGACATGGGAGAAAAACGTTCCTTACAAAGTCAGATGGCGATAGCGTATACTATTTTGTTCTGCAGCTCCGAATAGAATAGATTATATGGAACAGAGTAACGAGTGTCGTAAAGGAGTATATTTTGAGAATGCGGAGTGGATTAAAGTGGCTCGAGGTTGAGTACAGCGGCCACTCGTTGTCAACACGATAGTAAACTTCAGGTGAAGTATACGGAGCGTAATTTCTTCACCAGCTGCGCAACTGCCAGTAAGCAGTCTGCTCAGTTGGCTCAATTGTGTCTAATTTTGTTCCTTTCTTAGGAACATTAAGAAAATTACAAAAAAGCGGCTATAAGCGTCGTCATGTCTGTTCGCCCACCCGCATGGAACAACTCGGAATCCAATGGCCGAATTTTCGTGACATTTGATATTGGAGCATTTTTTAAAACTATATGTACAGAAAATTAAATTTTCATTAAATTCGGAGAAGAATAGGGGGCACTTTACACAAAGACCGATAAACATTTGTGATCATATCATATATCATATCATATCATATCTCACTCAGTAATTCTTAGAATGAGAAATGTTGCGGGCGAAATTTGTAGAGCAAATCAAAACACACATTTTGTGTCAGTAACTTTTTTTTTCTTTTCGAAAATCGTGCCGTATATAAGATATTGTGGGAAAATTTCTGTACAGCCGGACAGATCACCAGATGACAATATGGCGCATGCGCATTTCTTGATGGATACCAAAGGCTACAAACATGCACTCAGAGTATGTAATGCGTATTGATTTTCCACTACAATAGTGGTTGCACGAACGCGCGTCAGTGTCACGTTATCCGTACATGGCGTGTCTTGTTGCTCTAATTTATGCACGAGACTGTGAGACAAACAAAATGGTATACGCAGAATTGTTCCTTCTGTTTCGTGGTCTTTCGTACTGTCGCATATTTTTGTTTTCTAAGTGAATATTAAGATATATAGTACTCTAATTTTGCCTGTTTTTTTTGTACGGGTGTGAAACTTGGTCGCTCACAATGAGGGAGGAACGTAGGCTGGGGATGTTTGGGAATAGGGTGCTGAGGGGAATATTTGGGCCTAAGAGGGACGAGGTAACAGGGGAGTGGAGAAAACTACATAATGAGGAGCTTAATGATATGTACTCTAACCCAATATTGTTCGGGTGATAAAATCGAGAAGAATAATATGGGAGGGGCATGTAGCGCGTATGGGTGAAGGGAGAGGCGTGTACAGGATTTTGATGGGGAAACCTGAGGGAAAGAGACCGCTGGGGAGACCCAGGCGTAGATGGAAAGAAAATATTAAGATGGATCTTGAGGAAGTGGGATGTGGGTGTATGGACTGGATCGAGCTGGCTCAGGATAGGGACAGGTGGCGGGCACTCGTGAATGCGGTAATGAACCTTCGGGTTCCGTAAAATGCGGGGAATTTCTTTACTAGCTGCAAACCAGTTAGCTTCTCAAGAAGGACTGTGCTGCATGGAATAAGTAAGTAAGTGACTAAGTAATAAATAGTTAGTGAAGTAATTGGAAAAAAATGGGAATAAGAAAACCAGTTCTGGAAAGAATTGAAAATCACATGTTAAAATAGTATTGACATCCATTACGCGTGACATGACCTAAGCGTACGTTGACCCGGTCGCCGGAAACACGAGAAAGAAGAGGATGACCCGAAATGAGGTGGGAAAAAGAAGTGAAAAGATTGATGAAGCAGAAGAATCTGACACCTGAAACCCCATTAAACCGGCAAATAAGGCGAAAAGAGGCTCAGGAACAGTACGCCGTGCAACAAGCTAAACTACTGTGGACAGAGAAATAAACAATCCCCCCCCCCCTACACTTTATGGAAATTTTAAGCGGAACGTCTCGTGCCTTAAAACTGTTCGTTCAATCCTCGTCCTAATTATATAGGTCTGAATTTTTTTCTTTTATTCGTAAATGCCTACTTGCTATGGAGGCTTGGTGCTATGCTGGGAGATGGAATACACACGATGACCTACCGTACGTTTTCTGAACGCTGCATCGTGATATACATATGTAAGAAGAGCCAACAAAATGTACACTTTTTCGCTAATGATTTAATTAAACTATATTGTCTTCGACATGTTTCGAACAACTAAGTGTTCCATCATCAGGAATTCTGTACAAGTAATTTTGATCCAACATATCCTGACAGTGCCCAGAATTTGACGTTCAGCTGACCGTGCATCGTGATATATTCTTATAATAAAAACAATTAGATGCACTAATCTGTCCAATTTATTTTTTTAATAAAACTCTACATGTTTCGGACAGTTCCTCTGTCCATCATCAGCAGTTTTTCACTGTACACACAGCAATAGTATATGTCATATGGGTTTTGCTGACAGCTTGCGAGCAGGATCAGGTCCTGATCCTACTCGCAAGCTCTATGACATATACCATTGCCGTGTGTACAGTGAAAAACTCCTGATGATGTACAGAGGAACTGTCCGAAACATGTAGAGTATTATTCCAAAAATAAATTTGAGAAATTGGTGCATCTAGTTCGTTATATTATAAGAATATATCACGATGCACGTTCAGCTGAACGTCAAATTCTGGGCACTGTCAGGATGTGTTTGATCAAACTTGCTTGTACAGAATTCCTGATGATGGAACACTTAGTTGTTCGAAACATGTCGAAGACAAATATAGTTTAATTAAATCATTAGCGAAAAAAATGTGCATTTTGTTGGCTCTTCTTACATATGATCAACTGCATTACAAACGAAACGAATATGAATTTGTTACAACTGGGAAGTAACAGTGAAGAAGCTAAGCTCCGTCGACAATGGCAGGCTGCTCTAGAGTTCCTGCTGGAAAGGAATCTATTAAATGGCAGCAGATTGCGGGAGAGATGCCACTTCAAAGACACGGCGACATGCTGCGTGCATCACACACAGATTCCAGCCAGTTAATGTTAAATGAGCTGCTTTCTTTCTAAATTGTCAGCTGTCTGTCTGTCTGTCTGACTGTCAGAGCCACACACGAGATGCTGCTGCTCGCTCGCGCCTACACACCAGCTCGTGAAAGTATGTATCGTGTTCAGCGCACATACAGGGCCACAAGCTGACTAACAAAATACTTAATTAACTGACTAAATGACTTAATCCGTGGTATGCGGTATTCTTGAAAAATTGTACCCCGGCCCTGAGTAACTGAGGAAGCTGAAAAACGTCGTTGAATAATGAAGGAAGCATTCAGTAAGTGAAGGTAAATGTAAAGGTAAAGGTCACCCTAGGAAAGGCCACGAAGGTCCGGAGGGGGAGTAGATGTATAGGTCTACTCTTTCTTTAACCTCGGCGTTAGATGGTGGTGGGTGGTCAACGCCGCGTCCCGGCCGCTTTAACCCCGGGAAAGACCCGGTACCAATTGTGTAGAATGAAGGGTGGGCCCCAGGGCCGGTATGGACGGGTGCGGAAGGAAAGGTAAATATCAAGCTACACCACTACAGGCCTGCACCGGCCCTTAGGGCTCCAGGAGGTTGAGGAGCCCAGAATTTCTGCACAGTCGGCACATGAAGGTGGTAAGGCTGTCAGCCACACGCACCGGCCGCCTTTACTTCAAAGGAGGGATCCCCGGTACTCATTTATGTTAGAGGCTGATTCGATCCCAGGAGAAATGATAAATAACAGTGACAACACCGGGAATCGAACCCGCGACCTTTCGGCTTGAAGCGCAATGTCTAAAACAACTGCACCACAGCGTGCCCCCCCCCCCCCCCCCCCATAAGCAACCAAATTTTTTTCGCCGAAAAAAAAACTTACCTTCTTCCTTGTGTTCCCGAACCGATACACC
>Ga0123353_10012358_pt1 | contig 12127 bp, 6 predicted proteins | sample TergutLab28metaG_3_FD_92763 | JGI IMG/M metagenome (GOLD analysis project Ga0123353, IMG submission 92763) | Labiotermes labralis P3 segment gut microbial communities from Petit-Saut dam, French Guiana - Lab288 P3 | ecosystem: Host-associated > Arthropoda: Insects > Digestive system > Gut ... | reverse complement strand
CCCACCCACACACACACACACACCACACCCCCCACACACACACACACCCCACCCACACAACACCACACACACACACACACCACACACACACACCACACACACACACCCACACACATTACCGACATTTACAATGCATTCTAAAGCCTTTTAATTCATAGTAAGTTACTGCATTGAAAGACACGAGGAAAAGACTTAGCCCTTTAAAGCCGAAGCGCAGACCGCTTTATTTAAAGATCCAGTCCGTACCGCGCTGTAAACACTTTTCTTCTCGGTTATAAAAACCAATCAGTTAATGACGTACAAAGTAAAGGTCGCTGTCTGTTCTCAGACCCGTACAAAACACTCAACACAAATCGAGCACCATGTAGAATTTTTGAAAGTTAAATCTGGTGGTACGTAAAGAAACTGCTAGGCTCTAAAGGGTTAACTAAAGTAGCGATATCACTCCAATTGGAGGTGAACCTTTACAGTGAGTAGGAACAAGAGAGGAAATGTTCGTATAACATAACACTGAGGCGCCTCCTTGCAACCACTCTTGTAGTGGAAAAGCAATAAGTATTACATATTCTGAGTGTGTGTCCGTAGCCTTAGGTATCCACCATGCAACGCGCATGCGCCATATTGGCATCTGTGGCCTGTCTGGCTCTACTGTATTTCCCCACATTATCTTATAAACGACAAGATTTTCGAAAAGAAAATCTTTGAACGTAAAATTGTGTTTTGATATCCTATTAAGCTTTAGCCTGAAACACTTCTTATTATAGCAAGAACTGGGCGAGATATGATGAAAAATGTGTATTGGTCTTCATGTAAAGTATCCGTTACTCTTCCAGATTTATTGAAATTTGAATTCTCTTGATATATTTTTGAAAATAACTCATATATCAAATTTAATGAAAATCCATCCGGTGGAAGCCGATTTGATTCATGCGAACGGACGGGCAGGCAGATATGACGAAGCTAATAGTCGCTTTTTGGCAATTTTGTGAAGGCGCCGAAAAACGGGATGTTGGAAGTCGGCAAGTAATGTGCTGCTTGGTTGTGGCAGGTTGGTAGGCTTTATAAAAAATCTCCGAAATGCAGGTAAAGCAGTCTACTTCTAGACCGTCGGTTACCATCACTTACAAACAAGTCCCCATCAGCACTCATGATAATCTGAATTGCTGTACTCACTCGTTGTGTTGTGAGCCTACGGAAAGAAATTCGTATTTTCTACCTGGTCAGAGATGTGCAAGTCGCTAGGTGACCCGAACAGTCATTCGAGCACCTGTCACAATGTGTCAGTTCCCACGTTACATGACGGCCTAAATACTTTTGCGAATGTATCTCTGTAAGTGTTCACATATCATGTATTCTGCCTTGTGCCCACAGCCTCTTCCAAAGTCACTTCTCCATAATGTGCGATCTGCTGCCATCTCTTTCAATTTCCAGTACCCTCCCTTTCCTTTAAGATTACCCAGTGACTGCCTACGTCTTCTTCCTCGTATTCCCGTTACTTCTGTCCTTCCCTCTATGAGTCCTTAAATAACATCTTTTAGAAAGCAGTTCCTACGCATGATGTGACCGATCCAGTTTACCTTCCATCGTTTTGTCGTATGTAGGATGTTTCTATCCTCCTTGATTTTTTCATAATACTTGGTCAGTTTTTACATGATCGGTTCAACTGATCTCTATCAGTCTCCAGCACCACATTTCAAAACTGTCCGGGTGTGTCTAATCTATTTTCCGAAGTGTCCAAATTTCGCTAATTTCTTCCTTAAATTTAAGTCTAATTTGTTGGTGAAAATTCTTCTTCTTGTTGACTGCTGCTTTTGCCATGTCAATCCTGGATTTAATTTCACGTAAACATTTTACATCATTTGTTATCAGGCTACACACATATTTGAAATATTCCACATTCTCCCTTTGTTTTAGATCTATCATAAACTGCACCGGGGATGGTTGCCTTGAGATTCTCATTATCTTAGGGTTTTCTACATTCATTTCCATTCCACAGCGTCTTCCAACTTCAATTAATCTATCAATCAACCCTGTAGTACCGTTTAAAGTACTCAATTTAACTTTTACTTAAATATTAGAAGAAGTCTGTTCCTAAAATATATGGCATGAATCATGTAGAATTGGCACCAAGCAAAATATTAAAAATTAAACACCGTGAGAAGAAATGACCAGTATGCAATAGCGTACCTGGTGGGGTGGATGCAGGAAGCAGCAAAATGGGTGGAAAATAATTCCTTTAAACAAAAAGTACATTTTCTACGCTCAAAAAATTTAAATTATTGAACCAAATGACAAGAAATTCAATAAATAAATGTAATTTTTTTTAAATATATGATTTGTTAGCGGCGGTCATTTTGTTTACTCACTCCGGGTTCCATCTTGAAAGGTCTATACGCCCAAGACATCTTGACATGGGAGAATGGAAACAAAACGGGTCTCCTGAAACGGTGGAAACAAATCAACCTTGGCTGCGTAACGACCCATTACAACAAATAATTTTATTATTGATTATTTAATTGCTACTAACGGTGATGCCAGAATTGTGTACGTTTTATTTTTATATATTTAGAGTATACTGTTGAAATATTTCTATCACTCCCCTCTTTAAACGATGTATAAGCCAGGAGTGCACACATTTTCCAAAAATCTGGGAGCCACCTCCAAATTCCATGTCCCAGAAGGGTGACAAGAAACAAGATCCATACAGGGGGCCCACAACTATGAAATTATGTGTGACACTCACTGTTATCTGGCGCGTTGTGCTCGGTGCACGTGCACTGATACACATTTTCGTAAATGTAAAGTTAACCCTAGACCAGGCCCAGAAGGGGAGTCGAGGTACAGCTGTACTCTTTCTTTACCCTTGGCACCAGTTGTGGTGTGGGAGGCCAACGCCACGTCAGGGCCGCTTTACCCGCGGGAAACTGAGCCATTACCCGTCGTACATGAGGATGGGTGGGTCCCAGGGCTGGTCTGAACGGGTGCGGAAAATCTCGCCCCCCACCTGGAATCGATCCCTGGACCGTCCATCCCGTAGCGTGTCGCTATACCTACTGAGCTATTCCTGCATAAGCACATTTTTGTATGCAAGGAAGGTGCAGTAATTATGATGAAAATATTAGGTGCCACAGTACAAAACACTGGGTGCCACAGCACAAAATATCAGGTGCCACAGTACACAATATCCGGTGCCATAGTACAAAGTGATTCGCCCCGATGAAAAGGCTCCCAGGATTTGTGCACCCTGGCATATGGGAAAGTAATAATAGAAGTTTAAAATTGAATTATAATATACGGTTTATATTGTGTTGGGGCCCTGGCGCTTTGGGGGGGGGGGGGCGGGGGGGGGGGCGACGTCACTCGTGGTGTGGCAACGTGTATTAGCTGATGTGCCTGAGTGTCTGTTCAAGGAATTTATGTATTATGTATTATTATTATTATTATTCACGTGCTTTAACAGCCACCGTGCTGTGATATTCAATAACATGTGCTGCTGAATAATGAATATTTCAGCTGCCTACACATCTAGACATACGAATTACGATTTCCTATGCATGAGTTATTATATGTAGAATGTTATTACTTCATCCCTATCTAGCTACACCACTGCTCATGTGTACCCTTGCAAATACAGCCCAAGCTCACATGACAACCCTACGCTGCACTTGAGGTCCGCCCAGTCAACAAGGCTCTGTTTACACCCAGAAACCACGCGTTACTTCATTGTGCTACTAACTGCATTAGTGCATTCGTCAGTTCTTACTAAATTTCCGCTTTCATTTCATGCATTCACTCATGAAACGCTATCACAGTTTAACTCACCGAAACAGCGAAGTCCTAATCAAATAAGGATACACAATTTCACCGATCTCTTTGGGCAGACAAGGCCGAGTCTTTACGTAAAGGTTTAGAAATTTCTTTTATCTCACCAAAGCTGAAAAATGTTTTACGAACAGAATAGTGTTTAGTGAGTACCAAAGCCAAAACAATGACTGGCTACAGGTTAATTTAAATGGTTTAATTTGCCAAGGAGCAAGAATCTTATCTTCATCAATAACGGACCAGTTTGTGCAATCATAACCTATTGGGTACAAGACCTTCAACTCGCCCACGCACATTTGCCTAGTATGATGGCTAAGGATGTCTGGAGTTTTACTTCCACTTCATTTTGACCTGATTCTTTGTTCCCTGCTGCTTAGGCAAAGGAAAAACAGTAACTAATATGCGACAATAAAAAAGAAATAGGATTCAAAACAGTATAGAATTTTAATCTACATGTCTTCACTTAAGCTTTATAAGATGTATTGGTCAGGCATCTCATAAAATTCATCCTTGCACTTGTAACACCATGTGAGAAACACTTAACTGGATAATGGTTCAGTGTGTTAAGAACCTATGTAAGAAAAATTATACAGAGGTTACTATAACACTAACCTCAAGAAAATGGGATTTGATAATATAAACTGGACTAAACTGGCTCAGAATCAGATACAAAAGTCTGACATAGCAGTATTTAACCATACCGTTGTATCATATGTACCGTACAAGCAGAAATCTGTCACTTTACCTACCTGCACAATCCTTCTCTTTCTCTTTCATACAACTTGCTGAAATTCTGACCAAATTTCCTTTAGTTTCTCAGATAACTGCTGAGGAATAATTAAAGCAAAACCACACATCACAAAAGGACTCTTGACACTTTTTATGTAGGCATACATTTTTATCTGACAATTCAGAACCATTCCTAACCTCCAAAATCTGATAATTTTCCTCTGTGATAACTGAAATTGTTACCTATTTCTTCTTCTATGCATATATTAGGGCCATAAACTGAAGATCAATATTAAATTAAACTGCTGCTCTATCTCTTAATGCTGTAAGACAAGTTTGGTATGCCAGAACCTAAGAGATCATCTTTCAGCCCTTAAATACTAAGATTAACCATAATTATATTTAAAAATTAACTTAAAACTGAGTTATATTTAAAAATTCAGAACATACCACACAGTAAACACACTGTCGTATAGTAATAAAAACCAATCATTTAAGGTTTTATATGGCAATAACCACTGTTTGTTTTGAAGACCATACACAACACACCAACACACTCTGTTGAGAGAATTTAGAATTTTTGTATGTTAACCTTGTGGTACACAAAGCAAGCAAATGAATGTAATATCTGTTTACTGAACATTATTTATTAATTGTTAAGCTTCTAATTTTAGATTCAAAGATTCTATCACATGTTATATTCTAGAGATAGCAATTAGAAAACTGGCTTTATAAAGCACATATCACTATATCAAAATGTTGCCAATGGATTTACTCTGATTCATCCATCTTGTCTACATATCTCATCCCACCTCCATAACATCCACTATGAACCCTTTCCATGCTAGTATTTTATTTAAAGGATCCTGTTTCTATTTTAGTATATTTGTAGGGCAGAGCAAGAGGGCTTTACCATTTAGAGTTCAGAGATACTCAGGTTTACTGATTTACACACTGCAAGTTATGTTTCTTCTCAGACATTGGTAAATTCACACCACAAAGATCATGATGCATAAAGACCACCCTATAAGCAGCTGGAAAAGGTCTGTAATCTTCTATCTACACCACCATCTTCCAAGGGCCTTCCTCCTACCAGAAAACCCACACCACAATTCTGCATACATTTTCCATATATCAATTGCTTCCATTTTGTTGCCACAACAGCAGCAGCAGGGGAACAACACAAATTGGAAATAAGAATTCTTAATTCATATATTTATGACTGTAAAATTCATTTTCATACAATTTTACAACATAGTTCTTAGAATAAATTCTTGGTGGCAGCTAACACCCCTACAGATAATTAGTTCCATAATAAAAGAACTACCTTTATAAGAAGCACTGACCCTGCAAATATTTCACAGATTTATGAGCTCAAGTGAATACAATGGATGAGAAATGTTTGCATAATACTGGACTGTCAACACTTGTGATGACCACCAAATGATCACAAGTTTTCAGTCGATTCACTAAGCCAGTATATAAAGCTACACTCTGCCCACATAGTGGGACTTTTCATCTGCATGACTGTGGTGGACAGGATAAATATAAATGGCCATAGAGGAATATTAATGAGTAGTCTGACAAGAGAACACGCACATTCGATACCACAATGTTGCATCATGCATATGTTACTCCAACAGCATACAAGTTCCTAACATGCACCTCTTATGCAGTACAGTAAATTTAATCTTGGGTGCTCCTCTATTCCACGACATTTTTCTATCCGAATACTAGATGCACTGAATTCGGTGCTAAGAAAGAAATTAGTGTGTAATAAATTATTCAAAATTCAAATACACGTATAGTTATCAGTCCAACATGGATAGTATATTGTGGTTTAACAATATGCATGTATTACTAACATGGGCCATGATAGCTCAGTCGGTACAGTGACTCGCTACAGGATGGACGGTCCGGGGATTGAATCCCAGTGGGGGTGAGATTTTCTGCACCCATCCAGAGTGGCCCCGAGGCCTTTACCCATTGTATAGGAGGCTGGGTAGCCTCCTATACAATGGGTACCGGGTCTTTCCCGGGAGTAAAGCAGCTGGGGCGTGGCATTGACCTATTTAGCGCCGAGGTTAAAGAAAGAGTGGAGCTATACCTCTACTCCCCCTATGAACCTTTGTGGCCTGTTCTAGGGTGAACTTTACATGTATCACTAACAAATGGCTTTACCAATGCTGTTTCTATTTTTCTGCAAAGCCAAAACAGTCTGTTGTAATTATAGCATAGTAATAAAACAGCCGTGAAAATGCTTTATCCAAACATCAAAATGTCAATAAATATTCCAGTGTCTCAACCTATTCCATGAGACAGCCCACTCATACACTGTAGCTCAGAATTTAGTAGCACACCAAATACTGTCACTGTAAAGGTACATATGTGTGCATGAATATACACACGTGCATTTTAGGGCCAGTTCATTCACCATAATTCATACCTCCTTCTGCAACGTTTGCCATGTTATATGGGTCACCTTACAACCAGGTCTCAATATAAAATCTAAGTGTTTTCACAGAGGTGATTTTACAGGTTATGACAAGGTGTAGTCTGATGGGTGGGTACCAACGTATTGGAGAACTTACTATGTCCATCTTCTCAAACCTCAAATACAGTAGTACCACAACCCAGCATACAACAGCATGAAACCTGTCCATCTACTTCCTACCTAATTTCCTCCCATGGTCCACCTTCCTTCTGCACATCTATTCTAAGCCCTTGAACTTACACTACCTTCTCTTCTTCCCATGCATTTTCCTTTGAGTTGCACATTCAAGATGTTCCTTAGATTTACTTATTATTCATTCCTTCTTCAAACATGCCTACACCCCTTTATTCCGTTCCAAGGTATTTATCTCAATGTTCTCTGCTGTTACTGTTAAGGTGGCACATCATCAATGTGTTATAAAATTCAAACGAATGTTGAAACATTCATTTGTATTCCTTGCTGCTAGAGAACATGACTCCTTCAATTCACAACATTAAAATTCCTCCTATTCTAGCTCTATTTTCCCATATCTTCCTATGCCTTCTGCACATTTTTCATTTTTTATTACTCATTCCTTGTTGATGTTCTGTTCATCATGCTCATTACTCCTTTTTTTTCATTCTTTATTTCATATATTCAATGCCTCAGGAAAATATTGAGAATTTTCTGGCCTGACCAGATAACGAATGAAGAGTTGTGGAAGCACATGAAGCAACTTAGAATAGATTTGCAGATCAGGAAATGCAAGTGGGGATGACTGGGCCATACACTGCAAAAATATAGCCAGGCAAGCCCTAGAGTGGAACCCCCAAGGTAAACAGCACAGGGGTAGACCAGGGAATACATGGCAAAGAACAGTGCTCGAAGAGGCCAAAAGAGTTAAGAAGACCTGAATGGAGATCAAAACTGATGCCAAGAATAGAGTGAGATGGAGGATTCTTGTGGAAACCCTGTGTTCTGCGGCGGAATGATGGGATGTTATATATATTTCATATATTCATAATTATCTTTGTATTTCATAATTTCGAGTACATCCTTTAATGTCCACCTTGAAAAGTTCAATTCAATGTAATAAACATTTGCCGTCTTATCATTACTACTCATGCTTCACCTCACACATGACGATACTGACACTGCCACTATCTTGTGTGATTTCAATTACATTTATTTTACAGCTTTCCCTTTTCAATTTGAAGTACTCACTGATTGGTCAGTAACATTTTAAGTAGTTCATTTCATCCTACAACAGCCAATGATAACATATGACAGGATCTGTGGTAGCTATCAACTTAGAAGACATGTGTAAAATGCAGACAGTCAAAGTTTATTGAAAGAAAGTAATTTTGCTCACCATGTTTAAATAATATTGATGGGCAGTAATTATACATTACATGATGAAGAAAAATTACAATCAAGTCACAGACGCGTCACCTACGACATTTGCATGAGAATTTAAAAGTTAATGCAACAGTGTTGTCCAAAACAGATATTTTACATCAAGTGTACATTGTTATATTCTACAAAATATACAGTATATTTACATGGATGTGTAATTCTGTTTTGGGAGTATTACTTTATCAATCTGATAAACAACTCCTAAATAATGGAAAAAAAATAAATCAAAACGGCTGACAAGCATCTATATAGGTATCCATCTACCCTGATTAATAAACACTGCCACTGAGAAGTACCCCTGTTACTAATAAACTACATTTTAATAACCTCTACTGTACCCATAACCGAACTATGTACTTTGTTAATGAACCAATTTCTGCTATGTGAACACAAACTTCCTTTAATAACATTTATGGAAATATCAAATCATGTACATCTTACAAGTTCAAAACCACTGTTCTAGACTGTATGCAAAATGTCAACCTCTCTGAAGCCTTAGTTCAGTGGTATTTCGAGGTGATTAAATGACACAAGAAATTTTCAAAATTGTAAAGACATACTGAACAGGTAGTTGGCATGGAAAAGTAACACTTAGTTTAGGAATTCATCGTGCAGTTCATGTATCATCTAAAAACTAAATTAAAATGAGTGATTTTTTTTCTTCTGATGGAATGTACTGACAGTTAACATTAATTCACTGCATACTGAATTTGTGGCTATATCTTTCATTAAGTCTGTTTCTCGATGAGAAGTGACCTGAATGCAGGCAAATTCAGATGTCTTACGGAAGCCCTGAAAAAATGATACACGTATCGGCACTAAACGGTTATTTATAAATGCCCGTCTACAAGCATAATGCATCTCAATAAAATACGACATTGCCGTCAGAGAAAGTACAACACAGAACTAATGCGGATAATGTCTGTGTGACAGAATAAGCATATCTTTATACCAATAATGAATTTATAACTTGCATGGCCTGTTAAAGAAGTACAATGCACAGCTGCATTAGCACTGTACTTTATTGTCCATATCACACATTTCAGGCATGACGATCTTCCAGATGAGCAGTAACAAAGTAAGCAGTAATGTGAAAGTCTGACTTATCCTTGATATACAACTGGCCCAGTAAGGTAACATCTCAACTGATAACAATACCAACTTGTGTGAGGTACAAATGTTAGTATCTTTTGAAATAAAACTATCTGAAAAATCCGTGAAATCCTGTAAATTCTACTAAAACAACCTGTGAACATAGATCTGCCATGAACAAAGAGAAAATTGGTATAACATAAATAGCATTAGTTTTTTTTTTTTATTCTGACTCATCCTGTTGTGTCATTATATTAGATACAATATAAATATCACACTCAAACACAACACTTTCACATTCGTTGTACAGTGCTGCATGTTTCAGTTAAATTATGTGTCATGTGGCATTACATCACAAAAATTACTTTTAAATTTCTGTAGAGTAATGCCTGATGATGGTTCGTTAAACCGAAACATGCAGCATGTAATGATAAATAATAGTGTTGTGTTTGACTGTAATACTTTTCTATTTAACATAAATGACATCAGCCTCTCACAGTAGCATGTCAGTGACTATTTTGTGTTACAGGTGATGAGACTCAAGCACTTTCAATCACCTACAACCGTCACAATATCTATAACATGAGTTAATGATTTATGTACAAGCATGTTCACAGGAACAGCTATACATTTTTGAGCATAAGGTAAACAGCTAGGACCAAGTATGCATGCTGCAGGCTCCACTCAGGATAGTGTCACAGATAGTAAAGTATGGACAATTATTGTTCAGATATCTTTTACTCTTGAAGTGACATCAGCTGCAGTAAACCTGCAAAAATTATGGCCTGAGAAAGAAATTCCAAATCAACGCTCCGAATAGAGCCGAATGGAATGGTACTTTATGTGCGTCTTTATGTGCCAACATCCCTGTTCCTGACAGCACAACAAATGTGCATTAAAAACAAAAGGGGTCTAAGATAAGAGCAGCACTCAGAAAGGCCTACGAGCAAAACAGACAAGACTGGATACCGAATTCTTCAGCATCTCCTTTACATAATTTGTACACAGAGAGTGAGGGTACAAAGTTTATGTCACTTCTACATCCATAATATAATAAATACCCTTCCTGTGTAAACATTAATTACATCTACACACTATTCCTCATTGAATTATATTTACAAGCAAAACAGTATCTAGAAAAGAAGGTCCTCATCCCCTTCATCTAACATGTTTGGTGGATGCACGTCTGCACCCATCTCAAGTGCCGCTTGTTTTAGTTTCTCTGCCGCCAGTTCGGCTTTCTGACGAGCAATCCTCTTCTTGTCCTGGATCTTCTTCAGTCTGTAAAATTCTTCTCTTTCCAGTTCATCCAGCTCAGTGATTATATAAGCCAGGGTCTTCTCAATGCGTGGAATGATAACTGCAGAGAAAATGAAATCAAGTTATGACGTACAGAAGTTATAAACGCTGTCTCAATTCTAATTTTATTTTATCTTATTTTTTGGTTTAATTAACCGCGCTGTGACGGCAGATGGCAGTGAAATCTACAAGTCAGCAGTACAGGGTGTCACAAGTAGTGCTTGTGCCTATCTGGTACTTGCCTGGAAGGGCCAAGGAAAACAAAGAAAAAATTTGTCATGGCAGCCAAAATTTATATGGTGGCAAGCAAAATACCATGCAGAAAATTAACACCTGTTCCTTGATATATGGTCAGTGTCCCCTCCATTGGTCACTGCTCTGTAGTTCAGTAACCCTGACATCACAAGGATTATATATTTTCTCAGGCAGTTAGGTTGCTGCGGTTGTTTCGAAGGTAACCTTTTCCTTTCCCTCTACAGAGCCTTCCGACGTGCACATCGGCTATGCCTAAAGTTAGAATATGCCCTTGGTGCTTGGAATTTTATTCCACTGATGCCTGTAAGCTAGCGTGTATCCTGTGGATTTTCTTAGCTCTGTCATAGTCGCTTCTTCAGCGACTTAAAACAGAATTAGGTTAATGTCCTAAATTAGTTGAAATTTCATACTTTAAGCATTCGGGGGTGTCACCAAGATTTGCCTTTTTCACTTGATGTCTATGTTGCTTCAAAATTTTTCATACCCTGATGGAAACTATCGGGGCTTGTGAACCAAATCAAAATCTCAGAGATGTTACTTAGTTTAATACTGACTTTAAACATCTCATCAATCCTTCCACTTTGGTGGCCAATGCCATCAGTAGAGATACTGGTACATCCAACGGAAGGATTGTGTTGATTAACTGTTTGTTAAATTAATTATGCCAATTACAGGTAAGCGTACTAAAACTTGTTGTGTTTGTATCATTTCTCATGTCTTTATGTCTGTGGTTAGATATTTTATGTATTTTTTTTCTTATATTCTTATGCTGTCAATGTAATTGGTCTTATGGCTGTTGCATCAGAACATTAAATTACTGTTGTTGTTATACAGGGTGGGGCAAAATACCCTCCATACTTTCAGTAGGGCATTGTGAAAGGAGGGGAGGCCGTAGAAGGGTGTGGTTGGGCTCGAAATTTGCAGGTAGTTGGGAAGTTCCCGTTACAACACTCCGCAGTCGTAAAGATGGTGTGGTCCAACGAGCAGCGCGCATTTGCCGTCGAAACCTACTTTTCGCAAAGTCACTCTATCGTAGCGGTG
>Ga0123353_10012357_pt1 | contig 12128 bp, 5 predicted proteins | sample TergutLab28metaG_3_FD_92763 | JGI IMG/M metagenome (GOLD analysis project Ga0123353, IMG submission 92763) | Labiotermes labralis P3 segment gut microbial communities from Petit-Saut dam, French Guiana - Lab288 P3 | ecosystem: Host-associated > Arthropoda: Insects > Digestive system > Gut ... | reverse complement strand
GATCCGTCGCCGCAACAGCCGCCGCCCATACGGTGAGTTTCACGGTGAGCACGCCGGTCGATAATTCGCAAGTGTCCGATTGGTCGTCACTTGCAAAAGGATCACTCGGTCTTTGCGAGGTCGGACAATGTAACGTTTGGCGACTGGAGCGTTTTACAACGCAAAGAAGCGAGCCGTCGCGAAGCGTTTTTCGAACACCAACGTTCCTCTCCGTGTCCCCGTGTCTCTGCGTCTCCGCGTCGTCTTTTCATCTGGGCGCTTGCATCCGGTGGGGGATTGGGCGACAATTCGTGGGCGGAATTCGTGTACGGTACGTGACAACATTTCGATGGAGATTCCGATGAGACGCATTCGGCGAGTTGGCGAGTGGGCGGCAGTGCTGGTGGTGATGGTCCTCGTGGCCGGCGGGTCGGCCGTGGCGGCGGAACCGGCGTGGGAGACGAAATTTGCATGGAAGAACGCCGCCGTCGGCGAAGCCGTCAGCGGCACGAGAATTTTTGAAGCGAAGACGGCGACGCTGACGCTTCCCAATATCCTCGGTGGCAGCGAGAAAACGCTGGCGGAGTCGATCACGCTCACCGGCGGCGGCGTGGGCGTGAACGTCAAGGACGCCGACCAGTGCTCGTTCGTGTACATCGACCGCAAGGCCGGCGATTTTGAAATCATCGTCCGGCTGACGAACTTCGCCGCCGACGCGGACGCCCCCAAAGGCGACGCCACCCAGGTCGCGGGCATCATGGTCCGCCAGGCCGAGGGCGACGGGCCCAACGCGGCCATGGTCGCCCTGTTCTACAACCCCGGCCGAAACGCCGTCTTCTGGCGGTCCCGCGTTCCGGCGGGCAAGGGCAACCCCGTCAACAGCCGGTCCAGCGTGCACGGGTACGGCGTCGGACTGGCCGAAAAAGGCCCGGCCGACAAGGCCCCGATCTGGCTGCGGCTGGTCCGCATGGACAAAAACTTCGCCGTCTACAAATCCCGCGACGGCAAACTGTGGACGATGATCCACAACTGTAGCGGCGGTCCGTTCGCCCTCGAAGGCCCCCTCCGCGTGGGCGTGTTCTGCACCAGCGGGGCCGCGGACAAGATGGCGACGGCGACGTTTGACGCGATCCAGATCGGCGACCCGCACATGCGGTACAAAACGAGCTGGGTGGGCAACAGTTTCGGTTATCGCATGGAGGACGGCCATGTGTCGAATACGCTGTCGGCGATGTGGGTAGCCGCCGACGGAACGTGCTACACGAGTTCCTACTGGGACGAGGCCGGCCAACCCGTCACGTCCTACCGCGACGGCAAGGTGCTGCGGGGCCTGCCCATCGGAACGCCGCAGACGGCCCAGGGCGGAATCACCGGCGACGGCCAACACCTGTATGTCGCCACGGTGAACACGATCACCGAGCTCGACCCGGCCGCCGCCGACCGAGGCTGGTCGCCGCGCGTGCTGGTGCTCTCGATTCCCCTGCTGGACCAGCAGACGCATCATTCGGTGGTCAGCGGAATGGCGTCGGACGGCAAGGAACTGTTTGTCGCGGACAAACGCGAGAACCTCATCCGCGTCGTGACGCTGGCCCCGCCCGACAGCGGGTTCTCGCCCTCCGAGTCCAACAACGTGCGGACGCCGCTGGCCACCGCGACGGTCGAGGTTCCCGAATCCGCCCCCGAGGGCGCACCGCCCTTCGCACCGGCGATCGTCTATCAAAGCCAACGCGCCGGAGAGGGCGTGACGTACAACTTTCCCGGACTGACTCCGGGCGGCGAATACACCATCCGCTGCCACATGGCCGAGTTCGTCAAGCGGCGCGAAAACGCCGACGACCGCAACTTTTTCGTCAGCATTGGCGGCGGGAGCGAACACTCGCCGCGGGTCTACGTCGCCCGCGAGGCCGGCGGAGAAAACATCGCCCTCGCGAAGGACTTCCCCGGTTTCAAAGCCGGCGAGAACGGCAACCTGCGCTTCCACTTCGGCACCTACGGTGGTCCGGGGCTGTGCGGAATCGAAGTGATTGACGCCGCGGGCAAGCGCGTGGCCGCGGTCAACTGCGGCGGGCCCGACGCGGGCGACTTCAAGGGCGAGTGCCCCGAACTGCTCGGCCGAAACTTCGCCTTCGCCAACCCCGGCGTGATGGTCGTCGACAAGCGGGGCAACCTGTGGATCATCCAGCGGCTGGTCGAGGACGCCGAGGGCAAACCCGGAACCCAAGGCGCCGTCCGGTGCTTCACCACCGACGGTAAATTCACCGGCAGAGAAATCACCGACGTGATCAACCCCACCGCCCTGGCCTACGACGCGGCGAAGGACCAACTGCTCGTGGGCGAAGGTCTGCCGGACGTGAACGTAAGGGTCTACGGAAACCTGGCCGACAAGCCGAAACTCGAACGCACCTTCGGTGAAAAAGGCGGCATTTACGCGGGCAAAAATCCGGGCCTGGTGTACGACCCTGCCGCGGGCGGGTACGCGCGGTTCGCGGGAATCAACGGCCTGGGCGTCGACGCCAAGGGCAACCTGTACGTCGGCGGCGGATGGCAGGGCACGGACCTGCGTATGTTCACGCCGGACGGAAAACCCGGCTGGAAACTCTTCAGCCTGCTGTTCTGCAACACGTACGACGTGGACCCCGCCAGCGACGGCGCGGACATTTACGCCACCTACAACCACGTCAAACTGGACCTGAACAAAACCGCACCGGGTTCGGAGCAGACGTACATCGGCTACAACTGGGACTGGCGGAATTTCGGCGAGCCGGTCCGGCAGTCCAACTCGCAGGCCATGGTCAAGCGGATGGGCAAGGACAAACGCCTGATCCTGTTCACCAGCGGGCAGGGGCACATGGGCGATGTCCTCATCTACCGTTACGAAGGCGAGTTGGCGATTCCCTGCGGGGCCGTTCGCGAGAACGGTCAACTGTGGATCGACGCCGACGGTGACGGCAAGGAGTCGCCCGGCGAGACGGTGAAGATGGACGGCCATGGCATCAGCAGCCTGACCGCGCTGTGCATTGATTCGCAGGACAACCTCTGGATCGGCGTGCCGACGACGGGCGGTTCGTTCATGCGGAAATTCACGTTCAAGGGGTTCAACGACAAGGGCGTGCCGCTTTACGGCGGCAAGGAAGGCGAGGACTTCGAGGACATCCGCTTCCCCGACGAGGGCGCCACGACCAGCGCCTGGGGCATGCGCGTGCGGCTGGATTACGATGCCGACCGCGACATCATGATCCTGTATTACCCGAGCGTGAAACGCGAAGGCGAGGGCGACAAATCTCCGCCGCGGTACAAACTCGCCCGCTACGACAACTGGAGCAAGGGCAACCGCGAGGCCACGTGGAAAGTCGACGGCCTTACGCCTTACGACCCCGAGCACGCCAAGTATTTCATGTATGAGACGGACCTGTACCCGTACGGCTGTCACATGGGGATGCAGTTCGTCGGCGATTACGTGTTCTTCGCCCACATGTTCGGCGAGGTTTTCGTGCACGACGCGAAGACGGGCGAGGTGGTGGAGATTCTGTCGATGGGCCCCGAGGTCGCCGGAAACAGCGCGTGGGAAGACGCTTCGATGGGCCTGCGGGCGTTCAAACGCAAGAACGGCGAGTACTTGATCTTCACCGAAAACAGCGGCTGGGCCGGACGAAACAACTTCTTCCGGTGGACACCGGAGAAAAAGTGACAAGACGTTGATTTGGCTTGCCGGTTTGCGCTGTAAGACGTTGTGGTCGGTTGGTTGTATGGTTGTCGATTCGACAACCATATGGCGACTGGATCGTTCTACAACGCAAACAGGCAAAGCCGCTGAAAACATTCTGACGAACCAATTGATTGGAGATCATGATGAACCCATTGCTTCGACGTGGCGGTTTTGTCGTTCTGTTTGCCGTGGCGATTCTTTTTGCCGGCTGCATGGAGCAGACGACGGCGGGCAAGACTCCGACGTCGGTCGTGCCCGCGGCGGCGGGGCCGCAGTGGGCACATGCCATCGTGTGGAAGGATGCGTTTGTCGGTTCGCCATCGCCGGCGGGGCGGCATGAGTGGTCGCCGACGGGCGACGCGCGGCACGATTCCCGCGTCGTCTACGACTTCGTCCCTCCCGGCGCGTCGAAGTATGGTGTGTTGACGCTCACCGGGGCCGGGGCGGGGTTGGAGCGGCGGGGGGATCAGTGCCAGTTCGCGTACATCGACCGCCAGGCCGGCGACGTGGAGATCATCGTGCGGCTGCGGGATTTCTCCGGCGACGAATCGGCCACGGCGGGCATCATGGTGCGCGGGGACAACTGGTCGCCGGACGGTCCGATGGCGGCGGTGTTTTACAGGCCCGGAGACAACTCGGTGATCTGGCTGACCCGGCTGCCGGGCGAAAACGTCGCGGAGACGCAGGCAGGGACGCGGATCGAAAACGGCGTGTGGGTCTCCACGATGGTCGGCGCCAGCCCAAAGGCCGCCCCGCCGCTGCACGGAAGCGGCATCGGTTTGGCCAAGCGGGGCCCGATCTGGCTGCGGCTGGTGCGCGTGGGCGACCAGTTCGCCGTGTTCCGCTCGCGGGACGGAAAACGGTGGTCGATGATCTCCAACGGCAGCGGCGGCGACATGCACATCACGGGCCCGATGCGCGTGGGCGTGTTCGTCAGCAGCGGCGCCCAGCCCGTCACGGACACACAAGGACCGACCAAGCCGCCCGTGACGGCCGTGTTCGACTCGATCCAGATCGGCGACCCGCACCTGCGTTACCGCAGCAGCCTGGTCGGCAACAGCGGCGGGACGGGGTGGCACAACCACGTCTCCAACGCCCTGCCGGCCATGTGGGTGGCCCCGGACGGCACCTGCTACACCAGCAGTTATTGGGACGAGGGCGAACAGCCCGTCTCGTCGTACCGCGACGGCAAAATCTGGCGCCCGCTGCCGATTCCCGTTCCGCAGACCGGCCATGGCGGCATCACCGGTGACACGCGGTACAACAACGACCCGCGGTACAAACTGTACGTCGCCACCAACGGAACCATCACCGTTCTGGACCCCGAAGCCCGCGACTTCGCGCCGCGGGCGATGACGCTCTCGGTCGATCTGCTCGACCGAAAGGCCGGCAACTCCGTCGTCACGGGCATGGCGAGCAACGGCAATGAGCTGTTCGTCGCCGACAGCCGCGAGAACGTGATCCGCGTGATCAAGGTCTGGCCGGAGAAACTGTATACGTCCGCTTTGAACCCCGAAGGACCCATCGACTGGACGCCCGAGGGTCTGTCAGGCCGATTCGTGATCGAACCCCGCCGACCCACTCCCACCGACATGGCCGTCATGGCGGCCGAACCGGTCGAGGTGCCCGAGGGCGACAACTTCGCCCCGGCCATCGTCTATCAAACCCAGCGGCTCGGTGAAAACGTCACCTACACCTTCCCCGGCCTGACGCCGGGCGGCGTGTACACCATCCGCGTTCACCTGGCCGAGTTCATCAAGCGACCCGCCCACGCCGATCCGAAAAGCCGCATCATCGGCTTGAAGGAAGACAACCGTGACTCCTACGCGATGGTGAACGTCGCCGAACGGGCCGGCGGGCCGCTCAAGGCGACCTCGACCGAACTGAACGCCACCGCCGACGACAAGGGCAACCTCGTGTTCACCTACAAAGCGCACGGCGGAAATTTCAGTCCGCTGTTCGGCGCGATCGGCGCGGGGCCCGGCGTGTGCGGTATTGAAGTGCTCGACGGTGACGGTCAACGCGTGGCCGCCGTCAACTGCGGCGGGCCCGCGGTCGACGACTTCAAGGGCGAAACCGAGGACATCCGCACGTTCCCCTTCGAACGCCCCGGCGTGATGGTCTTCGACAAACGAGGCTGGCTGTGGATTCTCCAACGTGAAGCCATCGACCCCGAAACCAAAGAGACCATCGCCCCCGCCGTCGTCAAGGCGTACGGAACCGACGGGCGATTCCTGAACAAGGAGATCACCGACCTTGTAACCCCCAACGGCTTGGCGTACGACCTGGCCAAGGACGAACTGCTGATCGGCGAGAACATTCCCGACCTGAACGTGCGGTTTTACGGCGACCTGGCGAACACGCCCAAACTGGTCCGCACCTTCGGTGAAAAGGGCGGCATTTACGCGGGCAAAACCCCCGGCCTGGTGTACGACCCGGAGGCCGGCGGGTACGCCCGGTTCGCGGGTATCAACTGCCTGGGTGTGGACAAAGCGGGCAACCTGTACGTCGGCGGCGGCTGGCAGGGCAGCGATCTGCGGATGTTCACGCCCGACGGTCAACTCGGTTGGCGGGTGCACAGCCTGATGTTCTGTAGCACGTACGACTTCGACCCGGCCGCCGACGGCACGGTGATGCACGGCACGTACAATCGCCTCAATCTGGACCTGGACAAAACCGCGGCCGGTTCGGAGCACAGCTACGCCGCGTACACGTGGGACAACCGCCGCTTCGGTCCGCCGGTCCGTCCCGGAAATTCGCAGGCCATTCTGCGGCGGCTGGGCCAGGACAACGGCCTGTTCATGTACACCAGCGACCAGGGCGGCATCGGCCATGTGTACCTGTTCCGCTACGAAGGCGAGATCGCGATCCCCTGCGGGGCCATCCGCGGCGATCAGTTGTGGATCGACGCCAACGGCGACGGAAAGGAAACGCCCGACGAAGTGACGAAGATGGACATCCCCATGGGCCACGGCACGCTGGTGGTGGACATCCGCGGCGACATCTGGACGGTCGGGACGGTGGGCAATCCCGAAGGCGCGGTGATCCGGAGAATCTTCTTCAAGGGCCTCAACGAGCACGGCGTTCCGGTCTACAGCGGACAGAAAGGCGATTACGAGGAAACCCGCATGGCCGACGAACCCGGCGAAATGCGGCTGTGGATGACGATCATCCGTATCGATTACGACGCCGATCGCGATATTCTGGTGGCGTTTTTCCCCGCTGAAACCGGAAAAAGCGACCGCAACAACCCGCCCAGCCGCCACCTGCTGGCCCGTTACGACAACTGGAGCAAGGGCAACCGCACGGCGACGTGGAAAGTCCCGATGTCGTCCCCGTACTACCCCGGCGAAGGCGACGCCTTCATGTACGAGACGCGCATGTTCCCCTGGGGCCAGTACCAGGGCATGCAGTTGGTGGGCGATTACGTGTTCCTGGCGTACCTGTTCGGCGAGGTTCATGCGTTTGATCTGAAGACGGGCGAGCTGGCCGAGATTTTCTCGATCGGCCCGGAGACCAGCGGTTTCACGGCGTGGGAAGACGCCGCCATGGGCCTGCGGGCGTTCAAACGGAAAAACGGCGAGTATTTAATCGTCACCGAAAACAGCGGCTGGGGCGGCAAGAACAATTTCTTCCGTTGGACACCGGGAACGTTTGTGACTATTGACAAGTGACAAGCTGTAGGTATGGCTTGCCTCTTTGCGCGAAGTCGTATTCTGTTCGTTTTTTGCAGGAGAACGCGATGAACCATTTTCGACATGGCGGCGGGATTGTTTACGTGGTGGCGTTGATCTTGGCGATTGCCCTGCCCCATCTTGCGTCGGCCCAGCCGGCGGCGCCGGCGTGGGAGACCTCCCTCGAATGGAAGGGCGCCGCCCTTGGCAAGCCTCCCGTCGACGGCAAGCACACATGGAACGAGAAGGACGGCGTGCTGACGCTCACCGGATCGGGCAGGGGGGTGAACGCGAGGGAAGTCATTCAGGACGACCAGTTTCAGTTCGCGTACATCGACCGCAAGGCGGGCGACTTCGAGATCATCGTCCGGCTGCGGGAGTTCGACGGTGACGGCGACGCCGTGGCCGGCATCATGGTGCGTTCCGCCGACGGCATGTCCGACGCCTTCGGTCCGATGGTGTCGCTGTTCTATCGCCCCCGCGGCAACTACATCGGACGCATCAGCCGCCTGATCCCGCCGCAGCCCGCGTCGAGTCCCATCTACGTCAATATGAATCCTCGGGTGTCCGCCCGCGGAATCGGCCTGGCGAACAAAGGGCCGCTGTGGATGAGGCTGGTCCGCATGGGCGATCGCTACGCGGTGTACAAATCGCGCGACGGGCAATTGTGGGTGCAGGTCTCCAACGCCAGCGGCGACCTGTTCGACGCCACCGGCTCGTTGCGCGTCGGCGTGTTCGTCGCCAGCGGGGCCGACGACGGAAAAAAAGTCACGGCCGTGTTCGACTCGATCAAAATCGGCGACCCGCACATGCGGTACACGTCCAGTTGGGTCGGCAACACCTTCGGCGCCCGGCAGGAGGGTAAGGACAGCCACGTCTCCGACGTGCTCGCGGCCATGTGGGTCGCGCCCGACGGAACCTGCTACACCAGCGCCTACTGGGACGAAGCCCACCAGCCCGTCACCTCCTATCGCGACGGCAAAGTCCTCCGCGGTCTGCCCATCGGAACCACGCAGGCGAGCGAGGGCGGAATCACCGGCGACGGGCGATTCCTCTACGTCGCCTTCACCACCCACGTCCAGCAACTGGACCTCCAGAACATCGACGCCGGACCGAAACCCATCACGCTCTCGGTCAGCATGTTCGACCGCAAGACCAATCACTCCGCCATCAGCGGCATGGCGTCCGACGGCAAGACGCTGTTCGTCGCCGACGGCAGAGACCACCTCATCCGCGTCGTGACGCTCGAACCGAAACTGGCCTACGCCGCGCCCGTGATCCTCAACGGTTTCCAGGCCGTGCTGGCCCGACAGCCGGTGACGATCCCCGCCGACGAGAATGGCCGCGTGGACAAAAAATTCGCCCCGGAGGCGGTCTATCAAAGTCAGCGAACCGGCGAGGGGTTCCTCTACACCTTCCCGAATCTGACGCCCGGCGCGACGTACACGGTCCGCTGCCACCTGGCCGAGTACGTCAAACGGCCCGCCGACAACCCGCACCGATTCGTCACCATCGGCGGAGAGGGCGGCGCGAAAATCGACGTCGCCAAGGAGGCCGGCGGCGAATTCAAAGCCCTCGTGAAGGACCTGGTTTTCAAGGCCGACGACAAGGGCAACCTCGTGCTCGACTGCCGTACGTATGGGCCCGGCATCTGCGGGCTGGAGGTGATCGACGGCGACGGCAAGCGGATCGTCGCGGTCAACTGCGGCGGGCCTGCCGTCGAAGGTTTCACCGGCGAATGTCCCGAGCTGCTCGATCGCAACTTCGCCTTCGCCAACCCCGGCGTGATGGTCTGCGACAAGCGAGGCGACCTGTGGATCATCCAGCGCAAGGTCGAACCCCCCGAAGGCGAAGTCGACGGCCGGTTCGCCACGAAAGGCGCGGTCAAGTGCTACACCGCCGACGGCAAATTCACAGGCCGCGAACTGCCCGACGTCGTGAATCCCCGCACACTGGGCTACGATCCGATCAAGGACGAACTGCTGGTCGGCGAGGACCTGCCGGACCTGAACGTGCGGTTCTACGGCGGCCTGGCGGACAAGCCGAAACTCGTCCGCACGTTCGGCGAAAAGGGCGGGATTTACGCGGGCAAAACCCCCGGCCTGATTTACGACCCGGAGGCCGGCGGGTACGCCCGGTTCATCGGTATCACGGGTCTGGGCGTGGATGCGGCGCAACCTGTACGTCGGCGGCGGCGGGGAGGGCATCACCGACCTCCGCATGTTCAAACCCGACGGAACGTTCGGCTGGCAACTGTACAGCCTGATGTTCTGCAACACCTTCGACGTCGACCCCGCCAGCGACGGCGAGGACATCTACGGCACCTACACTCGCATCCGGCTGGATTTGGACAAGACCGTCGCCGGCACGGAGCAGACGTACTTCAGCTACAACTGGGACCACCGCCGCTTCGGCGCGCCGGTCCGCAAAAGCGGCTCGCAACCGATCCTCCGCCGCATGGGGCCCGGGCCTGATAAAAAGAAGCTCATCATGTTCGCCAGCGGGCAGGGGCACGTCTTCGACGTCAACATCTTCCGCTACGAGGGCGAATTGGCCGTTCCTTGCGGCTCGCTTCGCAAGGACAACACGCTGTGGATTGACGCCAACGGCGACGGCCTGGAGACGCCCGACGAAGTGGTGAAGATGGAGGGGATCGGCATTAACGGGTTCTCCGCGCTGGTGGTGGACTCGAAGGACAATCTCTTGATCGGCGTGCCGGGGATGCGCGGCGCGTTCATCCGGAAGTTCGTGTGCAAGGGGTTCACCGACGCGGGCGTGCCGATTTACGGCGGCGACAAGGAGGCCGGCGATTACGAGGACATCGCCTTCCCCGAGGAGGGCGGCGTCACCAGCGGCTGGTCGATGCGCGTCCGCATGGACTACGATGCCGACCGCGACATCCTGGTGGCGCATTATCCCCGCGTGCCCCGCGACGGCGAAAACGACCCGACCGTTCCGCAGTACACCCTCGCCTGCTACGAAAACTGGAGCAAGGGCAACCGCGAGCCGACGTGGAAAATCAAAGGCCTGTCGCCGTGGGAAGAACCCGACTACTTCATGTACGAGACCGACCTGTTCCGGGCCAGCTATTACATGGGCATGCAGCTGGCCGGCGACTACGTGTTCTTCACGTTCCTGTTCGGCGAGATTCACGTCTTCGACCTGGCGACGGGCAAACTGGTGGAGATTCTGTCGATGGGCCCGGAGGTCTGCGGCAGTTGCGCCTGGGAGGACGCCGCGATGGGCCTGCGCGTCTTCCAGCGCAAAAACGGCGAGTACATGATCTTCACCGAAAACGGCGGCTGGGGCGGGAAGAACAATTTTCTCCGGTGGAAACCCGAGAAGTGACCGTTCGCAGTTCGAGAGTTTTTTTACCACAGAGGCACAGAGGGACACAACCCTCTGTGCCTCTGTGGTAAAAAAAACTCTCGAATTCACGGAAAATAAAAAATTATGACTTTCCTGTTGACACGAATTATTTTCATCGCATAATAATTTAGTCGAATAATTCTTTAGGCGCATACGGGAAAGGACTTCGCGATGGACCTGGAATTGCAGCTCAGTCGGCGGGAACGGCAGATTATGGACATCGTGTACGCCCACGGGGAGGCGTCGATTTCGGACGTGCTGGCCGAGATTTCCGACCCGCCGGCCCGCGGGGCGCTCGGGCGGCTGATGACCATTCTCGAAAACAAGGGCCACCTCACGCATTACGCCAAGGGGCGGGAGTACATGTACCGGCCTGTCGTTCCGGTGCAGAAGGCAGGGCCTTCGGCGATGCGTCGGGTGGTGGACACGTTTTTCGGCGGGTCGTTGCGGCAGGCGGTGGCGGCCCATCTGGCCCAGCGGGACACGGACATTTCGGACGACGAACTCAAGCGGCTTGGCGAGTTGATCCGCCAGGCCCGCGGCAAGGGGAGATAGCCATGACCGCGATCATGAACATCGACATGGACTCGTTGCGCCGGTTGGCGTTCGACGCGCTGCCGGTTCTGCTGGACGCCGCCGTCAAGGGCGTGGCGTTGCTGGGCGTGGCGTGGGCGCTGGTGCGAGTGCTGCACAAGGCGTCCGCGGCCGCCCGCCAGGTGGTGTGGCTGCTGGCGTTGTCGGCGTTGATCGTGTTGCCGCTGGCATCGGCGGCCTTGCCGTCGTGGGGTGTTTTGCCGGGATGGGTGAAGATCGAAATCGCCGAACCAACTATGATTGCGGAAAACGCCGCGAATTCCGCGAATTCCGCGAATGCAGAGCAGAGGATCGCGACGCATTTCGAAAACAACGCCGGGGAAAACGACGGCGTGACGTCTCAAGCCCCGGCAACGGTTTTCGCCCCGGAAGGGGCGCCTTGGGTAGCCCAAGGCGAGCCGTACTCGGCGAACCCTGGGTTTACGGTTCCCAACGAACCAAGCCCCGGAAGGGGCGCCTTGGAGATGGCCAATGCCCAAGACGCTGCCGAAATGAATTCGCCACCAGCCGCCGCAACGCTCGCCGCGCCAACAAAAACCTGGCGGTCGTGGGCCATTCCCGCCGTCGTGACGGCCTGGCTGGCGGGCGCGTTGGTGTGCCTGCTGCCGCTGGTGCTCGGTCGGGTCAGTCTGTGGCGGCTGGCGAGGCGGGCCAAACGGATCGACGGCGGGTCATGGTCCGCGCTGCTCCAGCGGGCTTCGCAGGCCGTCGGACTGCGGCGGCCGATCACGCTGCTCCAAAGTCGCGACGAACCCATGCCGATGGTCTGGGGCATCGGCCGCCCCCGGCTGCTGCTGCCGGCCGAG
>Ga0123353_10012355_pt1 | contig 12129 bp, 7 predicted proteins | sample TergutLab28metaG_3_FD_92763 | JGI IMG/M metagenome (GOLD analysis project Ga0123353, IMG submission 92763) | Labiotermes labralis P3 segment gut microbial communities from Petit-Saut dam, French Guiana - Lab288 P3 | ecosystem: Host-associated > Arthropoda: Insects > Digestive system > Gut ... | reverse complement strand
GCGGCACGGCCTGTTCACTCGGTTGTACGTTCTGCTCGCTGGGTGTTACGGCCTGTTCACTCGGTTGTATGGTCTGCTCATTGGGTGTTACAGCCTGCTCGCTTCTCTTCGGCCTGCCGCGTTTGGGCTTCACGATGGGCACGGCCTGTTCACTTTGCGGCACGGCCTGCTCATTTTTCTTCGGCCTGCCGCGTTTGCCTGTTGCCGCAGCCTGCCTCTTCGGCCTGCCACGTTTGCGTTCCTGAGGTTCAGCCGGTGTATCGCCTACGGCCTCTTTCACAGGCTCCGGCGATGGTTCCCCGGCCTTTTCCGCCAGCGCCGGTGGACGCTCCTCCTCCTTTTCCGCCAGCGGCAGCGAGTGCCCCTCCTCCTTTTTCGCCGGCGGCAGCGCGCTCTCTTCACTCAGCAGCACCCGCTTCAGCACCTCCTCGATACTCCGCACATAAATAAACTCCAATCCTTTCACATACTCAGGCTTCACATCCTCCACATCTCTCCTGTTCTCTTCCGAAAGTACGACACGGGTGATTCCCGCCCGTTTCGCTGCCAAAATTTTCTCCTTAATTCCACCCACCGGAAGCACCTTTCCGCGCAACGTCATCTCGCCTGTCATCGCCACATTTTTGCGTAAAGGTTTCTTCATAAAGGCAGAGGCAACCGCACATACAATCGTAATTCCCGCAGACGGCCCATCTTTAGGTATAGCGCCCTGAGGTACATGAATATGCACATCCCATTTCACCATCTTCTTCACATCCTGTTTAATTAGATTGGGGTGCGCCTTCAGGTACTGGAGGGCGATTACGGCAGACTCCTTCATCACATCACCCAAATTACCGGTGATGGCGAGCGAGCCTTTTCCTTCGCTAAGGCTCGACTCCACAAAGAGCACCTCTCCTCCATTTTCGGTCCATGCCAAGCCGGTGGCTACTCCCGGAATGGTATTTGCATCCTTTGTATCAGGCTGATGTAATGGCAAACCATAAATCTTTCTCAACTCCTCCTCAGTGGGTAAAATGTTGTACTCCTCATCAAAGGCGATTTTTTTGGCAGTTGCCCTTGACAACTTGGCCAGCTGCTTGTCGAGCATACGCACACCCGATTCGTGGGTGTATTCGTTGATGATCAGCCGGAGGTTTTTCACCGACAATTTCAGTTGCTTCGACTCAAGCCCGTGTGCATCTAACTGCTTAGGCAACAGATAATCTTTGGCAATGTGCTGTTTCTCTTCCAAGAGGTATCCGCTAATGGGGATCAGTTCCATTCGGTCACGCAACGCCGGATGAATGGTGCCAATGTTATTGGCAGTTGTAATAAACAGAACCTTAGACAAATCGTAATCAAGGTCTAAATAGTTGTCATGGAAACTGACATTTTGTTCAGGATCGAGCACCTCCAGCAGGGCGGCGGCAGGGTCTCCTCGATAGTCGTTCCCCACCTTGTCTATTTCATCTAAAATAATGAGGGGATTGGACGATTTACACTTTTTAATGGTCTGAATAATACGCCCGGGCATTGCGCCAATGTAGGTACGGCGGTGGCCTCGGATCTCCGCTTCATCGTGCAGTCCTCCCAGCGAGATGCGCCCGAAGCTGCGTCCTAAGGCGCGTGCAACCGATCGGCCTAAAGAGGTTTTGCCCACACCCGGAGGGCCATAGAGGCAGAGAATGGGTGATTTCATGTTCCCTTTGAGCTTAATCACAGAGATATACTCAAGGATTCGCTCCTTAATCTGCTCCAAACCGTAGTGGTCTTTGTCGAGCACTTTTTTGATGCGCGCCAGATTGAGTTTATCTTTAGTAGTCTCATTCCATGGAAGTTCAACCAAATATTGTAGGTAATTCAGGAGTAAACTGTAGTCGGGGGCGTGCGGATTGGTATGCTCCAACTTTTTAATCTCTTTTTCAAAGGCTTCCGCTACTTCCGGCGGCCAATCTTTGGTAAGCGCCTGTTTGCGCAACTCTTCCACCTCTTTTCCCGAACTGTTCATTCCGAGTTCATCCTGAATGGTTTTGAGTTGGTTATTCAAATAGTATTCACGTTGTTGCTGGTCGATCTCGCGGCGCACCTTTTGACGGATATCATCTTTAATCTTCAGAATTTCAATCTGATTATTTAACAATTCCAACAACTTAATGCCTCGTTTTTCAAGGTTGCCTTCGGCCAAAAGGGCGAGTTTTTCCTGAGTGGTCTCGAGGTCGATATTTGAGGCTATAAAATTGATAAGGAACTCCATACCGTCGATATTCTTTACGGCAAAAGCCGCTTCCTGAGGAATACCCGGAGAGAGTTTGATGATCTGAAGCGCAGCGTCCTTGATGGCTCCGGCCATGGCAACAAAGTTGTTATCAGAGGTTTTTTTGGTACCGGTCTCTTTCAAATACTTTACTTTGGCTTTGAGGTAGGGATTTTCCGTTACGATTTCCAAAACCTCAATCCGATTGTATCCATGTAGAATGGCCGTGAGTCCGCCATCGGGCATCTCTATGATTTTCAGGATACGCGCTAAGCATCCGTAGCGATAGAGTTCGCTGGGTTTTGGATCGTCCACATTGGCGTCCAATTGGGTAACGGCGCCCAATAGTTTGGTGCCTGCCAGCGCTTCCCTAATCAATCGGACGGACTTATCGCGGCCTACCGTAATGGGAATGAGTGTGTGGGGGAACAGAATGGCGTTACGCAGCGTAAGTATCGGTAACTCAGACGGAAGTTCGATGTCGTTCACATTGGTGTCGTCATCTAAATTGAGGATAGGAATAACATCTACCTCTTCGGTCACGGATTGAGGGATAAAAAACTCTTCTAAATTCATCTACAAAATATAAAACAATTAATAATTAACAATTAACAATTAACAATGAGCAATTAACAATGAACAACTTCAAATTAACAATGAGCAACTAACAATGAACAACATACTATCATACTGCCAATGTGGCAGGTCAACTTTTAGAACCATACCTCATTATATCATTACGTATATTACTCAATCTTCGTGCCATTTTATTTAAGGGGATAGTGAAGCGAAAAGTAAAACCCCTGCTCCTTTTGCTTGTTCAGGGAGTAATTGAGTGAGAGCACGATGTCGTAGTAGGTGACCAAATCAACCCCAAAACCACCGCTAAAGAGAAGTTGGTTGCTTAATGTGTTGGATGGGGAGGGGTAGCTATGATAGACAGCGCCCATATCAAAAAAGGTGTGGGCGTAAAAGGTAAAATGAGGCTTGTTAAATTTAGATAACCATGAAAGCCAATTGATTACAACGACCTTAGTGGGCATAATGTTATATCTGATCGTGCTGTTTAATGCAATAAAATGCTGCCCATCAATTACATGATAGTCATATCCCCTTAATTCATTCTCCCCATAGCCCAATGCCTGATCGAGGATGTATGCTTTGGTGTTTTTCATAGAGATACCGGCAGTCATTCTTTCAGTGGCAAACCATCTGTTTCCCAAATCCCAGTAGTATTGGGCATTGGCGTATAATTGGAGGTGTCGTACAGAAAAATCAGAAGTCGTAAAAACACGCCCGGAGGTTTTTAAGTAGTAGCCTTTGAGCGGAAAAGCAGCGTAATCCCTTTGGTCATGTCGAAGATAGTATTCAAGGGAGAGGTTAAGTCGCTTTGTGTGGTCGTTACCCCAGAAGATGGGGTTGGTCAACAAGACAGTATCGGCAATCGATATGTGGTTGAAGTCAAAATTGAGGTGATGGGTGATACGCACATTGTATCTGTAGGTATAGTCCAAATATCCGTTTACGCTTTGATACAATATCCGGTCAAGGTCTTTTATCCTGCTGGGAGCGTCTTCAACAGTCATCACATCAATATGATGGCTTCTTTGAGCGGAGATGCCGACCGCGATAAAGTGTTTTTGGGCGCGATCAAGGGTAATATTTTTGTAGCTAAGGTTGAGCGATTGTTGAAAACCAATTTTAAAACCAACGGTGAGGGTGTGATTCAATCCGAACATATTGTGGATGTTGGCGCCAAGTTTAAGGGATGTACGAGACATATCAAAGTCCTTTAGCCAGGTACTGGTATTCCGGTCTTCTAATTTTGGCTCAAAAAGGGGAATGTAGTACCACCGCTCCTCTACGTTGATATGGATAACAATCAGAGAGTCACTGTTGGGAACCATTTTATAGTCCACATCGGTATAGATAAACAGCCTGAGGTTATCTAAATTCTCTTTGCACCGGTTGATTACATGTGGCAAACGGGAAACCAATACGGAATCTCCCTTATGAAACTGCAACTCCCGCAAGATGATTCGCTCTTTGGTGGTTTTATTGCCGGTAATGGCAATATCAGAGATATAATAGTGCGGTTGCGCATGTAGCCCAAGGCAGCATAAAATACTAATGAACAGAGATATAAGACGTTTATTCCAATAAATTTGCATGCGCCAAAGGTAGATATTTTATCGATTCGTCTAACAAATACCGTTCCATAAGGCGCGGGATGCCAAAATCATCAAGCGAGGTGAGGGGAATTTTGAGGCAATTCTTTTGCAGCCATTCGCTATCCTCGTCGATACGCATATATATAAAAAAGGTATGCAGCAGTTGGTGCGTCAATCGATGGAGGTATTTTGGGGTGCATCCTGCAATATGTGGTGTTACCCCACGAAAAATGGCGCTCCACTCCGGAAGGGCAGGCAACTCGTCTGGCGTAATGGGCGCTTGGGTTTCAATCAGTGGGAATTGATAGAGGTTTTGCCAAATATCTTTTTGGAGGCGTTGCTGTATAAAGGTATAGTTGTGCTTGTTCGTTTGCCGGATGATGTGCAGAAAATAGAAATAGCGTTCCTTTGGCGCCCTTTTTTTCCCTTTCACGGGAAACTCCGGCACTCTGTTTTGGAGAGAAGCCATACACCGGTCGTTGAGGGGACAATCGGTGCATTTGGGATGAGGGGTACAAACCAACGAACCAAAATCCATAATCGCCTGATTAAAGAGGGAAGAGGGAGTATTTGCCATGCACTGCTGCGCAAGGTTGGAGAAGAGGGTACGGGCAGAGGGAGAGTCGATGGGAGTGGATTCGGCAAAGAGGCGGGCGAAGATCCGGAAGGCGTTTCCATCCATGGCTACCACCGGCTCGTCAAAGGCAAAAGCGGCGATGGCTGTCGCCGTATATGGGCCTACCCCTTTGAGGCGGGAGAGCTCTTTTGGGCTCTTGGGAAATTGTCCATGGTACTCGGTCACGATTTGCGCGGCAGCCGCGTGCATATTCCGGGCGCGGCTGTAGTAACCCAATCCCTGCCACAAACGGAGAAGTTGATCCAACGGTGCATTTGCCAGCGAATCGAGGGTTGGAAATTGAGAAATAAAGTTCAAGTAGTAACTTTTTGCCTGCGCTACACGGGTTTGTTGCAAAATAATTTCAGAAACCCAAACTTTATATGGGTCTTTATCTGATTTCCAAGGGAGTTCTCGAAGATGCTCTTTATGCCAGATAATCAGTGTGTTATTTATATTCATGGTGCAAAGATAGTGATTGTAAATGACCTATGAGAAAAAAAAAGTGAATATTTTCTGTATAAAGTTGTTGTATTATTAAAAATATCATTACTTTTGTTCCCTGAAATAAATTAACAACTTAACAAACTTTTTAATCAAGTATGCTATGACTAAAGCAGACATTGTAAACGAAATTGCCAAGACTACCGGCATGGAAAAGATTGCCGTTCAAAAGGTGGTAGAGTGTTTTATGGAAAATGTAAAAGGCTCATTGGCAGGTAACAAAAATGTGTATCTTCGCGGCTTTGGCAGCTTCATCGTAAAGAAGCGCGCCAAAAAAACTGCACGGAACATCTCAAAGAACACCACTCTTGTTATCCCCGAACACTTCATCCCCGCCTTCAAACCGGCTAAGGTATTTATGTCAAAAGTAAAAAGCGCTGTAAAATAGTGCTACTGTAACCATTTTAATTTGATATTATGCCAAGCGGGAAAAAGAGAAAGAGACATAAAATGGCTACGCACAAACGTAAAAAACGTTTGCGCAAGAACAGACATAAAAAGAAAAAATAGCCATTTGTCTTTAGTGTGTTATTGCATCTAAAAGAGGCTGTTATTTAACAGCCTCTTTTAAATGTGGTGTGGTGTCACGAAAAGTAGAAATGACACCGTATATTAATATTGTATGGAGAAAGATTTAATCATAGACGTATCTTCCCGAGAGGTTGCTATTGCCCTTTTGGAGAATAAGCGTCTCATTGAACTGAATAAAGAGCAGGTAAATGATCGTTGTGCGGTTGGAGACCTCTATTTGGGGAGGGTAAAAAAGTTAATGCCCTCTTTAAATGCTGCATTCGTTGACATTGGTCAGGAAAAAGACGCCTTTGTTCACTATTTGGATTTGGGACTTGGTTTTGTGGTCATAGACCATTTTACACAACAGATACTCACCAAAAAGAGAGGCGCTTCCCTCTACCCATCTCTGAAATTGGGACACATCTTAGAAAAAGAGGGAAAGATTTCGGATGTACTTAAACACGGTCGTCCCATTTTGGTGCAGATTGTGAAAGAACCGATATCTACCAAGGGGGCGCGCCTCACCTCAGAGATTTCGATTGCGGGCAGAAATATGGTGCTCCTTCCCTTTTCAGAAAAGGTGCACCTCTCCTCCAAAATTAGCTCCAAAGAGGAGCGGAGAAGGTTGGAGAGATTGATATACAGTATCCTACCATCAAATTACGGACTCATAGTACGAACTGCAGCAGAGGGAAAAGGAGCGGCTGTTTTGGATACAGAGCTTCGCTCGCTGATAAAAAAGTGGGAAGATACATGGCCAAAATTGGAACAAAATATTGTCCCGCAGCGCCTATTGAGCGAAAACAACCGTGCGACCACCATTTTACGCGACTTGCTCAACGATTCGTTTAACAGCATTTATGTGAACGACGAGGCGCTCTATCAGGAGGTTATCGAATACATTACAAACATCGCCCCGGGAAAGGAGAAGATTGTAAAACTTTACAAAGGCAATGTGCCTATATTTGAGCACTTTGAAGTTGCCAAACAGATTCGTACTTCCTTTGGTAGGGTGGTGCCCATGCGGCACGGAACCTATTTGGTGATTGAGCACACCGAGGCGCTCCATGTAATTGACGTAAACAGCGGGATTCGCTCCAAGATGGCTTCCGACCAAGAGGGAAACGCCTACGAAGTGAACCGTACGGCTGCCGAAGAGATCGTGCGTCAACTTAGGTTGCGCGATATGGGGGGAATTATTGTGATTGACTTTATAGATATGGACGCTCCTGACCATAAAATAAAGTTGTATAAATATATGCTGGAGTTAATGAACAGCGATCGAGCCAAACATACGGTGTTGCCCGTAACCAAATTTGGTTTGATGCAATTGACCCGTCAGCGTGTTCGTCCTGCCATGGAGATCAATACCAGCGAAAATTGCCCCGTTTGCAACGGCACAGGAAAAGTGACGGCAACGGTTGATTTTACAGATTCTATTGAGAATCAGTTGGTTTACTACATTCAGGAACGGAAAGTGAAGAGTTTGAAATTGGAGATGCATCCTTTTGTCGCAGCCTATTTGGAGCGCGGTTTTCCGAGTCTGCTGCTCAGGTGGAAATTTAAATATAGGTGCAGTTTGAAGTTATTGCCCTCTATGGAGTGTTCGATGTTGCAAGTGAGGTGGTTTGACAAAGGAGGAGAGCGTTTGGATGTGGAGCAGTGACCTATTGGATGTGGAGCAGTGACCGGTTTAATATGAAGTAGTGACCGCGGTTGGATTTGGAGTAGTGCCCGCTTGAATTTTGAGTAGGTACCGGTTGGATTTGGAGTAGTGGCCGGTTTGGATTTGGAGTAGTGGCCGGTTTGGATGTGGAGCAGTGACCGTTTGGATGTGGAGCAGTGACCGGTTTGGATGTGGAGCAGTGAGCGGTTTTAGGTTGCGAGGTTGGTGTGTTACAGGATGTTCATGTTGTAGGATGTTCGTATTGCAGGATGTTCATGTTGCAGGGTGTTCATGTTACAGGATGTTCAGGAGTTGCTCCTTAATCTTTTCGAGTTCGTCTTTCATCATCACTACCCATTGCTGCATGAGGGCATGGTTGGCTTTTGAACCTATGGTGTTGATTTCGCGTCCCATCTCCTGAACTATAAAGGAGAGTTTTCGTCCCTGAGATTGCTCCTCTGATGCGGTCTGTTTAAAAAAGGCGCAGTGTTGACGCAACCTCACCTTTTCTTCGGTAATATCCAATTTTTCAAGGTAATAGATAATTTCCTGTTCAAAACGGTTGGGATCGGAAAGCACTACGGTGGGAAGTTCGTTCAGTTTGTTGAGCAGTCGCTCTTTTACCCCCTCGATTCGGGAGGACTCAAGTTCTTCAATTTTGTTTACGTACTCTTCAATGAGGGCTACCCTTTGGAACATATCGTGGTAGAGTCGTTCGCCCTCCTGCGCCCTGCACACTGTAAGTTGATGGATGGCCATCAAGATTCCCTCTTTTATGGCAGCCCACTCCTTTTCATCGGGTTCAAAATTTTTGTACTCCATCACCTCCGGAATTCGGAGCAGCACACCCAACACATCATTTTGATGGGCAAGTTCGGGACACTCTTCTTGTAACCCTCTGATTTCACGGTAATATGCCATAAAACGCTCTTTGTTTATGGGACGCTCCACCCCCTGACTGCGTTCCATATTGGCGAAGAGGTCTATCGATCCGCGTTGCAAATGAGCCGAGAGAAGTTGGCGTATTTCAGGCTCCTTACTCTTTGGTATCAAGGCACTTTTCAGCCCAATATCAGCACTTTTTCCGTTCACCGAACGAATTTCGATTTCAATTTTATCTCCCTTGAAAGAGATTTCGGCCTTTCCGTAGCCGGTCATAGAATGAATCATAAGCAGTTATCAGTTATCAGGGTGGGTGATATTTTGGTCAAAGGTACGCCTTTTTTTATTCAAGTACGCTTTTGCGCCGTAAATCGAATGTAATTCCCCCGTCTGCGTTTGGTGCGACGCCACATATCAAACCTTATCGGGATAAATCGTGTTGTTTTTTTTCCTAACTTCGCAACTTATTTAAAACCCAAAGTACATTATGAATGAAAACAAAGCGCCAGAAGCGGGCAACGAGCGGTCATTGAACTTTTTAGAGGAGATTATTGAGGCCGATTTGGCTTCCGGGAAATATAGTGCGATTTTGACTCGTTTTCCGCCTGAACCTAATGGGTATCTGCATATTGGTCATGCAAAGAGTATTTGCCTCAATTTTGGTTTGGCCAAAAAGTATGGAGGGAAAACCAATTTACGTTTTGATGATACCAATCCGGTAAAAGAGGATGTGGAGTATGTCGATTCGATTAAGGAGGATGTTCGCTGGTTAGGATTTGAATGGGCTGGGGAGTATTACGCTTCAGACTATTTCGAGCAACTTTATCAGTGGGCGCATTTATTGATTGACAAAGGATTGGCCTATATTGACGACTCTTCTCAGGAGGAGATTCGGCTGGGGCGGGGAACCGTTACGCAGGCGGGAGTGGAGAGTCCTTTTCGGAATCGCTCGGTAGCGGAGAATCGTGCGCTCTTTATCCAAATGCACGATGGAGCGTTTAGGGATGGAGGGAAGGTGCTTCGCGCAAAAATTGACATGGCGCATCCCAATATGCTGCTTCGCGACCCCATTCTTTACCGAATCATTCATGCCGACCACCACCGTACCGGCGATCGCTGGTGCATCTATCCCATGTATGACTACGCCCATGGGCAAAGCGATTCCATTGAGGAGATTACGCACTCTATCTGCACCTTGGAATTTGATGTGCATCGCCCGTTATACGATTGGTTTATAGAACAATTAGAGATTTTCCCCTCTCATCAATATGAATTTGCCCGACTCAATTTGACCTATACGGTGATGAGTAAGCGTAAGTTGTTGGAGTTGGTCAAAGGGGGATATGTTGGGGGCTGGGATGATCCCAGAATGCCAACCATCTGCGGATTGCGGCGCAGGGGCTATACGCCGGAGAGCATTCGCCTCTTTGCTGACAAGGTGGGGGTGGCCAAACGTGACAACGTAATCGATTTGGGATTGCTTGAGTGGTGTGTCCGTGAAGATTTGAACAAACGGGCGCAACGCTTTATGGCGGTGCTCAATCCTGTAAAAGTGACCATTACCAACTATCCTGAGGGTAAAGAGGAGTTTTTAGACGCCCCCATCAACCCCGAAGAGCCGGAGGCAGGGTCGCGCAAAGTGGCGTTTAGTCGCGAAATTTATATAGAACGGGATGACTTTATGGAAGATCCACCCAAAAAATATTTCCGTCTTTGCCCGGGTGGCGAAGTTCGGCTCAAGTATGGCTATATCATTAAATGTGAGGAGGTGATTAAGGACAGTAGTGGAGCGGTTTCAGAACTTCGCTGTACGTACGACCCCTCCAGTCGTGGTGCCGGAGGCGTTTGGCGCTCCGTAAAAGGCACCATTCACTGGGTAGCCTCCACTCATGCCCAAAAGGCTGAGGTACGTCTGTTTGACCGCCTCTTTACGGAAGCGTATATGGACAATATTCCTGAAGGATCTGATTACAAGGCGTATGTAAATCCTGACTCTTTGAAAAAGGTCACTGCCTTTATTGAACCGGCCTTAGCAGATGCACCCGCCACTTTCCCTGTTCAATTTGAGCGGTTGGGCTACTTTATTGCTGACCTTGATGATACTCCCGCCCACCGCATCTTTAATCGGACGGTGACGCTCAAGGGGAGTTAAAGAGGAGTTGAATAGCAGTTTGAGTGATTGTAAGTCATTTATGGAGTTTAATAACAATCTGAGTGACTATCAACCGGATTGCAAGTAACGATTCGAGAATTTCATGTACATTTGCCCCTAATAAACCAAAAACACACGCTTATAATGGCAACAATAGCAAACAAACGACTCATGCGCAAGCCAACGAATAAGATGATTTTGAAAAAGACTGCGATACTTTTTCTTGGATGTATCCTGATTTTTTCGTGTAATAAACTGACAACCATTCCTGTTATTGACCTGAACAGGATTGACCGCTCCATCAACCTCAACATCACGGATATACTCAAGGACATCTCCTTGGTGCAGATAAGTCCTGAATTTTTACTTGCTACTCATAATGAAATCTATGTAACAGCCCAATATTTGGTTATAAATACTCGCTTGGAGATACATCTCTTTAGCAGGGACGGAACGTATATAAGAACATTAGCCAGAAAAGGGAGAGGTCCCGGGGAATTTATTACCGTCGGAGATTTCTTTGTGGACGAAGATGAGCGTTTTTTGTACTACATAAATAAGGGGATGGATTTTCAGATGAATAGAATAGACCTCAGCAGCGGAAAGGTGTTAGACCCCATTCCGATTGACTTTAATTTTCTGAAACCATTCTATATCAACGGAATATTATATGGTTTACCCGGTGCTCGCCCCGCTGGTCCTTCTATGGATACAGGCACATTTCCAGACTCCGGTATTGTTGCCTGCTCCATTGTTCTACCCTCCGGAGAAATGGAAATATTTCAAGGTTATCATAGCTATCCCTATTTCTCTTCCTTTTCAGCAATAAAATCTTATTACGATGAGGTTTTTCTTTTGAACTACAACTATTCGGACACACTGTTCACCCTGAAAGATAACCGACTTAGTCCACTTTACGTTTTGCGCCTTTCCAATAAACCCCAAAAATGGGAAGGAGGGGGAAACTCCTGCAATATCTTCTTTGCCTATAGAAAAGGAATAGTGTTTGAAAAGGTGACATATAAAGCGGTATCAGATAATAGAGCGGCTACTTTCAGGCGTGACTTTCTTGCTCTGTACGACAGGGAAAGGAATGTGTTTAAAATTGAAAACCTTAACGTAATAGATACTCAAGTAGATTTAACAAATCTCGCAAAATACTCGTTTCAATCATCTTACTTCCCGGTTGCCTGCGGCAAATATGGATATATGCTGGTTGGGCATGATTTTTTTGAAACCTTGCCGGCAGACCTTGATCCGGACAATGATAATCCGATTATTATTGTAGGAACGTTGAAGTGAATGTGAGAAATTCATTTCGGAGACGCTTACACTACAAATAGGTTCTGATTAATTTGTAGCCGGCATCAGAAGTTTTGATGATTTTGC
>Ga0123353_10012354_pt1 | contig 12129 bp, 10 predicted proteins | sample TergutLab28metaG_3_FD_92763 | JGI IMG/M metagenome (GOLD analysis project Ga0123353, IMG submission 92763) | Labiotermes labralis P3 segment gut microbial communities from Petit-Saut dam, French Guiana - Lab288 P3 | ecosystem: Host-associated > Arthropoda: Insects > Digestive system > Gut ... | reverse complement strand
TTCATTCGCCCGGTCATCCTCCGAGACCCCAGTTTCCAGGACCTGATTTATCTCAGCGAAAAAGATGTCCGAGAGGCGAAAGTTCGTAAAGATGACTACCCGGTGAATCCGCTCAAGACGTTTGCGCCACGAGAGAGCGATGCCCCAACACCTATACCCACAACAGATATAACAACCGCACCCGAAGCCTCCGGCGATCAGTTGCCTGAACCCGAAGAATTTGCGAAAGAGGACGTACAATGATTTTATTACGAAAACCAGTCGTAATACTGATTCTGATGACTGGCGGCGGGCTGTTTCCAGCCTGCGGGCCGGCCGATAGTCGCATTGAAGCCAAACGGGAACTTGAAGCGGAACTGGCCGACCGGCAACAACGCCAGGCCAAATCATTTGCGGAGTATCGTCTGGCCGCCAAAGCGCATAAAAAAGACGATCTGAAATCCGCGAGAAAACACGCGACCGCCGCCCTGGACGCCAGCGACCGAAACGCCGAAGCCTGGATGCTGCTGGGATTGATCGAATACCAGGAGGATCGAATTTTCGAGGCCGCCAGTTGCTTCCACAGGGCCGGCTTATTGGCGCCGGATCGCTACGAGCCGCCCTACAACATCGGCATCCTCCTGGAGTCCGCCGGCCGATACAAACAGGCCATCGAGTCCTACCAGACCGCGTTGAAACTCAATCCCAATCAACTGGAAGTCATGGAAAACCTCGCGCGGTGTTATATCCGTTCCAACACCGACCTGGACCATGCAAAGGAATTGATCGACCGCGCCCTACTGACCGAACAGCGGCCCCAATGGCGGGAATGGCTCCTGGACCAGTCCCGCCGCCTCGCGACACGAAAGGAGAGCAGCCCATGACGGCCGACATATACAACATACACTGGACAACAAACTTCCGATGGATATTGAATATATCGGTTCTGTATATGGTATTTGTCGCCGGTGCCGTGCTGGCACAGGAACCAACCACCAGGCCTGTCCAGCCGGAGATGAAATCGTTTTTCGTGTCGACCAAGGGGGAATTCGACACCAAAGTCGCCGACTGGGTATTCCATAGTATCATGTACGCGGATTGGGACAAACTGGAAGTTGAATTGACCACCTCCAGGCCCGCCAGACCGGTCAATATCGGTCAGTGCGGCAACACGCCCGGAGTCCAGCAACAGACGGCCAAACGTTTCGGACCGCTCGCGGACGTCTATTATTATTGGGCGTTTTTCTATACTACCGAAGACAAGCCCGCCGAAGGCAGTCTGCTCTGGCCAGGCATGGACCAACCGTTTCTGAATCATGCCCGCAAAATGCGCGAACTTGTCGGCGACACGCCCATCGTGGCCCAACTTCATGCCCATGTGGCCAAAGGCAAAGAACAACGAGCGGCCTCGCAGGAGGAGATACAGTGGCAGTTCATCGCCGCCGCCGGCTGTGGCTATCGCGGCGTTCTATGGCCCGACGCGCATGAACACACGGCCTGGGGCGGCGAGAATCTGAAACAATTCGCGGCAAAACTCCACCGCCACGGCCGTTTTTTATCGCAATCCAAACCGGTCGACTGGGCCAAACCCGATAAAACCCAGGGTGCCAGTGGCCAGCACGCCAAGAGTCGGGGAATTTCGGCCCTGGCCTGCGACGAGTATCTCTTCGTCTTTCTGCTGCATCCCGCCTACATGAATCTCGATGCCGACGGCAAGACAGTCACCATTCCATTGGAAAAACCACCGTGCGAGGGAACTGTAACCATAACACTGCCGAAAGGTATAACCATCCGCCGAGGTCAAACACTGGAAGGTAAAACCATTCGCCTGACGACACAAGATGCCACAACAATAGTTCCGTACAGTTTCACATCCGGCGGCGAGATGCTGATCTTCACACTGGCCGGCAAAGCTGAGGCAGCCGACAAGACCGAGCCTTGATACACATACTGTATTCTTGATATTGACAGGATGAAAGGAACCGGCGCATGAATGCCACGATCATACTTTATTCACCACTCCAGCCGGGAGGTCTCATCGTTCCATGACATACCGTTTGACATTCTGGCTCTGCGTCGTCATACCGGCAGCGACGGCCATCCCGTCATTGGCACAGAACGCGACAGAGCAGCCGCTTACCGAACTCCGGGAAATCTGGGGTAGAGAATACGGGGAAGCCCAACAAGCATCCGGTGCGGCGGATATCCTGCGGGCAACATTCGAAGGGCGGTATGCCACATACCCGGACATCGGACCCCAATCGTCCTCCGAAAAGGCCAGGCAGGACGCGGAGGCGGTCATCGCGGCGTACACGAAGGTGATTACATCATATCCATACACGGAAATTGCCGCGTATGCCGCCATTCGATTGGCGGGGTTTTATCAATACCTCGGTCAGACGGCCAAGGCCATCGACACGGCCAAGGACGTGGCAACAACCTACCAATACACACTGTACGGCCCGAAGGCGGCCTTTGAGACAGGCTTGTTGTATCTCCAGGCGGCCGACAACCCAGCCGCTGCCGTCAAATGGTTCCAAAAAGTGCCAGCCCCCACAGATAGTCCCATTGATTCTCACGAAAAGTATGACGAAGCCGCTAACCTGTATTTGGCAGCTCAACTGCACATCGCCAGATCAGCCATGACAATGGGCCGGCGCGATATCGCAAGGGAGGTCTTTGACCGGCTGGGGGAACGATACCCGATGTACCGTGACACACTCGCACGGGAACTGGGCCGCCTGGACCGGACAGTTCGCCATCCTACCTTGCAAATGGTCGACGAGGTGATTGAGGAACGCATGGCGGAGATCGACAAAATCCCGCCGATCGGCCCGGCCACAGGCCGACTGCGTTCCTCTGTACCTACGTCGGCGGATTCTACCGAGAAGGTTGATTTCTCCAAGGAAATTGCGGTAACATACCCTTCGCAAGAGAGCAGGCCATTCAGCTACTGGGTCGGCTGGTGCCTACTTGTTGCTGGGATCACCATGGGCGTTTCGGGAATACGTTATCGTGTCCGATCACGACATAAAAAAGGAGCTTGAAATGATTCGCATGAGGTCTACTGACAAGTACATATTGGCAATGGGTGTAGTTTTGTGGCTATTGTTTTTCACGGGGCAGGCCACTTGTGCGCAAACGGAGACGGGGACAATAACCATTGATAAGGCCGTGATGCTTGAAAATGACGCGCTTGGAAACAACGAGGTGACCTCAGGTTACGCCGCCGCCGGCTGGTCTGTGGAGTTTCGTGGAAACGCTACATGCACATGCTGCGAAGACGAGACGAACACAAAGATTATCACGTATACATGGAGTTTCGGTGATGGCACGACGTCCAGCAACAAGGATGTTTCACACGCATACCATACATACGGAACCTCCGGGGCTGGAAATAAGAGCCCAAAACTGGAGGTGGAGTGTACGTGCGGTGCGACCGACAACAAGACACTTTCCGTGAGTGTTATTGAAGGCATTCGCGTGGATCGTATTGGAGACATTGTGAATCCAACCAATAACGGAAGACTGTGTTTTAATACGGAACGCCGTGTTAAAGCCACAGCCTTGCCGGAAGGGGTCAACGGAAGCAATCTGATCGATTGGATAGTTGTGGTAGGAACAAAGACTCTTTACACGGTTAACAATGCCGGACATAATACGAGTCAAACGATCACAAAACTTGCGACCAGCGATTGGCCTGTCTCTAACTCAGCTTGGGGTTGGGATATACTGTATGCCTGTATCGACTCGCCTCTTGTTGCCGGCCAACGAAATGAATTGAATCTTACAAATTCATTTCGTTATATCGTGAATTATCAAATAACAAGGAATTTCTATCACGCGACCGGCCTTGAAAATCCCGCCCCCAACGCCGCCCCGCCAAACTGGTTTTATTACTACAAGAGCAACGAAGGCAGCGGTGATGGCTATACACATACGGCCACTGGAAAATCTAGTGCAGAAAGCGCGGGCGGGATGGACACTGTGAAAATAGGGAATGGAGCCTATAATGGCGCTTCGTACATGGAACACAATTACGACAACGATGAGGGCCTTCTCACGGTCACGGGCCTGTCAAACGAAAAATTCAAGTATTATGCTGGCTTCCGTGCCGCCTTGGCGCACGAAAAACAGCATGCTACGGGTCAATATAACGGCGGTCCGCCAGACGATAAAGACGTTGATAGACTCAGAAATGATTTTGAGACTAACATTTCAAAAACAGATCCGGATGACGACAACAGTGCCGCGGGAACAACCGGGTGGCTTTATGAGGATCGCGAGTATTATGCCGGCGGGCCTGTCGACAAGGCTGGTGGTGAAAGTGCGGGGCAATCGCCCAATGACTGGGCGTGTCCGGGAACCCATTGGCCCCAATGATGGTTGATATTATTATCAGCGACTGTCCCTGCCCACTGAAAGGAGTCCGCAAGAGGTCGCCATATATGGGCAGCGGTAGTTCACCGCTATAGTGAAAGGGAATGAGGCATATGCCGGTACACTTTCCGAGTCGGCAGGCGTCCTTTAATAGTGAACAATAGGCGTGAACATGTGCGGCGTACGCTATGACGATCAAGCCGTAAAGGCGGCGTGGGAGCCCGTTATGCGATATATGATTATGTTGGGTGTTACGATTTGCGGTATAGGAATCGGATTGATCGTCTTTTCTGGCCCGGCCAAGCATGAGCACGAAGAGTCATCCGCCGCGGGGGGGCATCGATACTCAAATGGACTGACCTCGACGTCGGAAGACAAAAAGAGTAGCGAAATTCCTCGTACCCTTGAGACCATTCCGTATACTGTCGTTTCTGACGAGGACGTATTCGCATCCTTGTTCAATGATTCCGCGACATCGTTACCGACTGCCATCCAGATGCCAGCGATCATAGAATTGCGACGACAATTGCGGGCATTGCTGGATGCGGCTCAGAAGGACATCGTGCTGAACGATGGTATCATTCGTTTGCTCGCATCCATTGCCGAAGAAGGAGCAAATCCTGTCGATGTGTTGCTCGAAGAGTATAGTCGCAGCAGCGGAAATACACACCGAGCCTCTGTTGTCATCGCAGCTCTCCAAGAGGTAAATACGCCGGAAGCGAAGAAGGCCCTTGCCGGTATTGCCTTAACCTCCGATGTCAACGATTACGCGATTGGCCGCTGGTCAGTGAAGGCGTATGCGGCATTGGATGCTACTGCGGAGGAATTGACCGCATTGTTGAAATCAAAGAACCCCGTTGTTAGAGAGATGACGCTTCAATGCATGATAAAGTTGCCCCTGAATGAAACCGCAGTGAACGCGCTGTCGCCATTGCTGGAATCTACATCTTGGGACACGAGACAGGGGGTTGCATCGATTTTTGGTTTAGATCCACAAAACGACACGGCTGAAAAAAAAATTAGGATGTTGATGGTCTCTTCACAATCAATAAATGGCTTGATAGACGCGGAAAAGGCCGACCCGAAATTTGGTTTTACGGGTAAAGAGTTTGTGCTCCTCTCATATGCGAGCGCAATGGTCAATATGTCGGGGGCCGACGATATTTTGAAGGACTACTTATCCGTCAGTGATGACACCCAGCGTTCACTGGCCGTTATCGCTTTGGCGCATCGAGGCGACAAAACTGTGCATGATTTCTTGATTCAGATCATTCGACAAGGCGACAGCAATATCCTTAGAATGAGGGCTGTGGTGGCATTGGAACATATTGCCATGGAACAGGATATACCGCTATTGGAAAATCTCACCAAGGTCGACCCATACACAAGGCCGTCCCTTGACGACGAAGAGGATGGATTTTACTATCCCGTTCGAATAGCTGCGCAACGTATTTTGAAAAAACTAGCCAAGTGAAACGATAGTCAAACGAAACTTCTGAAGGGAAAGTATCCATTTTGGAGTGTGGATATATACTTTGTCTATGAAGAACCGGGTGTATGTCGTATATGCCGAACGGACACTACACCGGAACAGGTCGTGTGTAGCATGACCGGAAGACCAAGGAGACAACATGATGACCATAAACAGGAATCATCGCAAGGCACTTTCCCTTATTGGGCTTTTTGTTGTTTTGGCCGTTGTCTGTCTATTGGCGGCCGGGGCGGAGAAAATGGTGGACGTAGGGAACGAATTTGCGACGTTTCGACAGAGGGAGATGGTGGAGCTTGAGGCGAAATTTTCGGTACTTTCACGACATGCCGCGAACACGGTGCATGTTTCGGCCGCCAAGGATGCTGTCACGGAAATTGAGTCAGCCGTCGCGGAGGCGGTTGGGGCCCTTGAGCGCGTTCGTGCCAGTGCCGTAAGTGGTATGGTGAATGAGGCCATCGGCGCCGGGGGCAGGAGGCCCGCCAGAATCGTGCCAAGTCAGGCCGATTCCGTGCGGAACACGTATATCAAGCACAACGCCGCCATACGTCGCGCCGTCGCGGTAGCGGAGGATAAATCGGCGGAGGATGAGGCATCGTCCGAGGCGTTGCTGGTCCGTCAGTACATCGACGCGGCGCTGGCGGCGGCGCAAAAGTATATATTTATCCAGGCTGGCGAATTGGAGGCCTTGGGGGACGGCGTCGATGCGGTCGCCGCCGAATGGGCCACGCTTGTCCCGTTGTTTCGGTATGATGATTCTCAATGGAATAAGGAATTGGTGAACAGTTTGCCGGGCTGGATGCGGAAGATGTCGGCAATTCGGGCGTCGGAGTATGTTTGTTTGGCGGCTGGACGTCCTGGGGCGGCCTATCAGCTATGGATATGCCAGGTGTCGGGCGACGAGGCGGCGCTGGATGTCGAGAACTATTTGGCCAATCTGGGGCGGCGGGCCAACGCCTACTTTGGGTCCAAGGATTTTCTGAAAGGCTTTGCCGTGCTCAAGGCGGCCATCATTCTGGCCGACGCCGAAGGCCGAACCGATGAAGCCGTCACGTCGCGTTTTCGCCTGGCGGAGGCCTATGTTATATATGGCCATGCGCAAGAGGCCGCCAACGAACTGAAGATAGCGGCCACGGCATATCCCGGCCACAAGGAACATGGGAAAGTCCTCGTCATGAGATTTAAATATCTGTACGAAGCGAGACTTTACGACCGGATTCTCGAGGAAATTTCCGACGCGCTGGCGGACAAGGCCGCGGCGGAGTACAGGCCGAATTTTTTGTATATCGCCTGGACAGCAAGTCGACACAAGGAGAAACATCAAGCGGCCGACGAGTTTCAGAAACAGTTCCTACGGGAGTATCCCAATCATCCGTTCTGCGCGGATATATATTTCGCGACGGCGACGACCTTGTTGAATACCGGACAATATGACGATGCGGCGCGACTTTTGGAAATGGTTATCGAGAAATACCCCCGTTCGCCCATCGTCGCCAAATGCCGTATTGTTCTCACAAAAGTCAAAGCGAACCAGCAACGGGCGTCCGAATCCGCCGGCGTTATGTTTGGAGTTGACTGACCGCATCTGTTATATGCGCGAACAAATGATCGTCACGGTGATGAAAATTCTCCACGTCAGTCATGAAGGACGCCTGGCCGGTGCGGAGCGAAGTTTGCTTCTGCTGCTGCGTCATCTGCGTGGCCGCGTTGAATCTGTTGTCACTTGCCCGGCCGGAAGCGACTTGGCGGACATATGTCGAGAACAAGGCGTTGCATGCGAGAGTCTTCCTGTTGTGAGTCGTGGCCATGCGTTGTCGCTATGGAAATGCTTGCGCGCCACACGGAGTTTGCGACGCATTGTCCGTCGAGTCAATCCCGACATCATCCATGCCAACAATATTCACGCGATGGCGATCGCGAGTCTTTCTCGTGGCCTGTGCGGGTCGAGACTGATCTGGCATGTTCGGGATGTTCCCAAGCCGGGCTTCGTTACCCGATGGTGCGCAAAGAGGGCTGACCGACTCATCGCCGTCAGCAACGCCGTTAAAGGCCGCTTGATGGAACTGAACGTGAACGAACAAAAAATTGATATGGTGTATAACGGTGTCGACATGCCGACCGTCAATATGCCTTCCATCGAAAGCGACGACGGCCCGAATCGTGGCGACTCATTCACATTTGCCTGCGTCGGACAGATTGTCCGGTGGAAAAATCAGGAGGATTTTCTCAAGGCGGCCGAGATCGTTCATCGCCAATTTCCTGAGGCGAAATTTCTCCTGGTCGGATCGGACGTGTTTAAACGTCGCGATTCCTACCAGGCCCGGCTCCGCGACATGATCGAGTCCCGCCGCATCTCGTATGTTCAGTGCATCGGCTGGCAGAAGGACATGGAGCCGATCTGGCGGCGGACGGACTGCCTGGTGCACACGGCCAACATGGAGCCGTTCGGGCGCGTGGTGATTGAGGCGATGGCCCATGGCCGCCCGGTTGTCGCCTACGCGTGCGGCGGACCGGCGGAGATTGTGGACGATGGCCGGTTCGGGCTGCTGGTCCCCTTTGGCGATGTGGACGCCTTGGCGGCGGCGATGCTGCGGATCGCCCGCGAGGGCGGCCTTGCCGAGGCGATGGGCCAAGCGGCGAGCCAACGAGTGCGTGAATGTTTCGGCGCCGACAAGACGGCCGAGGGTGTGATGACGGTTTATCAAAAACTGCTGGAGGAGCGTTGAGTGATTGCTGCGTCCAATCGGACCGCCGGGCCGCGGGCGTCGCGGCCTATCTCGACGGCCGCGTGAAGCGAATGATCGAACTGGTGTTGACATTCATCCTGTTCGTGGCAACGTTGCCTTTGTGTGTTCTGATTGCGGCGGCGATTTGGCTTGTTGACGGCAGGCCGATCTTTTTCGCACAGCAGCGTTGTGGACAAAACGGCAGGCCTTTTACGCTCTGGAAATTCCGTACGCTTCGGCCAGCGTCCGAAACTGACACATATGCCCCTGAATTCGCGCTTCGCTCGCACTACACGCGAACCGGTGGATTTTTGCGACGGCGACGACTGGACGAACTGCCGCAGCTCTTTGCGGTGTTTACGGGCAACATGGCGTTGGTCGGACCAAGGCCAGAGCGCGTGGAAATCGCCGACAGCTACAGCCAAAAGGAACGTCGTCGTTTATGGTGCAAACCCGGCGTGACAGGCCTGTGGCAGGTGCTGGCCCCGCGGACTCAGCCCATTCACCGCCTGATGAAATACGATTTGTATTACTTGCGGCGTGCAAACCTGTTGCTTGATCTTCGCATTCTGGCGATGACGGTGTTGGTGATGTTTTGTCCGGCCCGGCTGGAGGGAAGGGAGGGGTGCCGGCCGTGAAGGTGGCCTACGTTTTCGAACAGTTTCCGTGTCCCAGCGAGACGTTCGCATTCCGTGAGATCGAATCGTTGCGGCGGCGTGGTGTGGAGATCACGGTGCTGTGCATCCGACGAGGTGACGGCGATGACAATGTGGCCGGACTGACACGAGTTGTCGAGGTCTCCAAACGATTCAGCTGGCGCGGGCTCAGCGCCCTGGGACATCTGTTGTTCCACCGATGGCGGCGATTGCCGGGCCTGGTGGCGCTCGGGTGGCGATTGGCCGCTCGTTCGCCTCGACGGGCGGTGAGGCTGCTTCTGGACCTGCACGCCATTGGTGAATTCGCCAAAACAATGGCCGACGAAAACATCCATCACGTGCACGGCTACTGGCTGGGCAGGCCCGGACGGCTGGCGGCGGCGGTGAGCGTTATGACCGGTGCGACCATGAGCCTGTCCGGTCACGCCAGAGACATTTTTACGGAGACGGTGACGGTTGACGTCCTGGCTCGCCAAGCCCGATTCATCGCCGTCTGTACGGAACAGGGATTACAGCACCTCCGCGAGGTGCTAGGCACAACGGAAGCGTCCAAACTGCGTCTGGTTCATCATGGCCTACTGCCGGAAGAACTGGCCGATGTCACCGCCAACCACAATGTCCTGCCTGGCGGCGATGGTTTGTCGCCGCAGATCATTGCTATCGGCAGGCTCGTGGAGAAGAAGGGATTTGACGTACTGTTGCATGCCTTCAAGCGAGTAACCGAGCAGCGCGACGATGTCCGGTTGACGATCATGGGCGATGGTCCGCTGGAGGCGTCGCTCAAGACGCTGGCTGGGCGACTTTCGCTGGGCGGCAATACCACATTCGCGGGCTGGCTGGACCATGCCGAAACGATGCGGCGCCTCCGACAGGCCGGCATGCTGGCGGTGCCGTCGGTCATCGCCGTCGACGGCGACCGGGACGGTGTGCCCAACGTGATCTTGGAAGCCTTCGCTTGCGATGTGCCCGTCGTCGCCAGTCGTCTGAGTGGCATCGCGGAGGCGGTCGAACATGAGGCCAACGGTCTGTTGACCGATCCAGACGATTCGGAGGAGTTGGCCCAGGCCATTTGCCGCGTTCTGGATGATCAGTCGCTCGCTGAGCGACTTGTCCACGGTGGACGTCGCGTCTTACGGGAGCGGTTCGATGCGATGGTCAACAGCGGCCAATTGGCGACCCTCTTTGCGGAAGCGGTGTCATCGTCATGACGAACGGCCGTTTGTCGATCGCGCATGTGACCGAGGCTTTCGCCGGCGGTGTGATTACGTACATGACGTTGATGCTGTCACAACTGAAGGCCCACGGCCATGACGTGACGCTGTTTTGCAGCGACGGCCGCCGTGATCCGAGGTTCGACGAGGCCGTTGACGCGATGAGTCGTTCCGGCGTTGCCGTCAGAACGCTGCCGATGCGGCGGTCGTTTGCCCCGTGGGCCGATGCTCGCGAAGCAATTCGTCTTCGTCGGGAATTCAAGAATGGCCGGTATGATCTGGTCCATACACACGGCACGAAGGCGGGCTTGATTGGGCGGCTGGCGGCGAGGTTGGTCGGTGTGCCCGCTGTTCACACGCCGCACTGCTACGCGTTTCTGCGGGCCGGCACACGGGCTCAGGCGTTGCTGATCCGTCTGGCCGAACGCGCGATGACGGCGAACACCGCCGGCCTGATTGCCGTCTGCCCATCGGAAATGGGTATCGCCGTCACGCACGGTCTGATCGACCCGCGCCGATGCACGGTGATCTCCAACGGCCTGCCGGATATCGACACCGCGGTTGTTCCGGATCGTACGCGGGCCAGGCAAACGTTCGGGTTGTCGCCGTCCGCATGGGTGGTCACAATGGCCGCTCGGCTGGTGGACTACAAGGGAATCGGATTGTTCCTGGAGATCGCCAAACGCTGCCGCGACATGAACGTTGTATTCGTGCTCGCCGGCCATGGTGAACGGGAGGCATGGGTGAGGGAGCAAGTCGATAGGCTCGGTCTGGCGGATCATGTGCGTGTGGTTGGGCATGTGCGGGACGTGCCGTCGCTGCTGGCGGCGTCCGATATATGCGTCCTGTGCTCGGTGGCCGAAGGGCAGCCGTACATTCTGCTGGAGGCGATGCGAGGCGGGTGTGCCATTGTCGCCACGGACGGGCCTGGTATTGCGGACATGCTGGAAGACGGCAAGACCGCACTGCTGACGCGGCGGGATGCTGGAGAACTCGCCCTAGCGATACGGCGGCTGGCCGGCGATGAGCTGTTGCGAACGCATCTTGTGGCGCGTGCCAGGGAGAGATTTCTGGAAGCACATCAATTGGGCAGGCAGGTTGACGCGTTGACTAAAGCCTACGAAATGTTCCGTGAAAACCGTTCCTGAAGAAATCTCCTCGTCATCGACCGTCGAAACGACGCCCACGGCGCCGTCGGACCCGCCTGCCGCCGTGGACCGCTTTCGGGTGGGCACAACCGCCATCGCCTTGGCCGGTGTGGCTGTGCTAGCCAAGGTGATGGGTTTCGGTGAAAAAGTCGTCGTCGCTCACTACTTCGGCACCACGCCCACGGCGGACACCTATTTCGCGGTCATGAGTATCATGCTGTCGGCGGTGTTTCTGATCAGGGAACTGATCCACCCGACGCTGTTGCCGACGCTCCATCAGGCGATGAAGCTTTCGTCAAACGTCTTCAACGAGCTGTTCGCCCGGATGTTCCGATGGGTGCTGCTGCTGGTTCTGCTGGCGGCCGGGGCTGGTGCGGTGCTTATGCCCTATGTGATGCATCTGTTTGTGCCGGGGTTCGGGGACGAGCAGAAGACCCAGGTGGCGCATGTGATGCGGTGGCTGCTGCCGGCGGGCGTTTTGATGGCCTTGATCGACGTCACGTACACGACGCTCAATGCCAAGGGCCGATTGGTGGCGGC
>Ga0123353_10012353_pt1 | contig 12129 bp, 10 predicted proteins | sample TergutLab28metaG_3_FD_92763 | JGI IMG/M metagenome (GOLD analysis project Ga0123353, IMG submission 92763) | Labiotermes labralis P3 segment gut microbial communities from Petit-Saut dam, French Guiana - Lab288 P3 | ecosystem: Host-associated > Arthropoda: Insects > Digestive system > Gut ... | reverse complement strand
TTCTCGTATCAAAAAAGTTTTTCCAACTCTTCGTCTGCCGCAAATTGCGATAAATTCAGGTCGTTTTGATTTGTGCAAATCTTGTAACCTCTTTATTTCCAAGTCTCTACCAATAATATTTGACCTCATAAGAATCATTTTAAAATCCGCCACAAAGGTACAAAAAAAATATGATATGGCAAAATCTATATCAGAGATTTCGCCATATCTATGCTTTTTTCGATAGATATGGCGAAATGTTGTTCTACATCAGCGACATCGGTAAGTCGCATTTTGCCATCTGGTGCTGGCATTTTCAACTGTACGATATTTTCGTACAGTTGACTTCCTTCCGCTTGTAGTTTGCGTTTTAAATCATCCCAATACTTTCTCGGACGGTTACTTTCCGTCAATATTTCTCAAGTTCTCCTCCAAATATCCGCCCCCAGTGCCCGCAGGCGTTCATCAATATTTTGGTATCCGCGGTCAATTTGGTCTATGTTTTCGATGATGCTGGTTCCTGAGGCGGAGAGTGCGGCGATGAGCAGTGCTACGCCGGCGCGGATGTCGGGGGAAGCCATCCGGATACCGCGCAGGGGATATTTTCGGGCTAATCCGATGACGGTTGCACGGTGGGGGTCGCAAGGGATGATTTGTGCGCCCATCTCAATCAGTTTGTCCACGAAGTAGAGTCGGCTTTCAAACATTTTTTGATGAATCAAGACGCTGCCTTCGGCTTGGATTGCCGTTACTAAGGCGATGCTGATGAGGTCGGGTGTGAAACCGGGCCACGGGGCGTCGGAGATGGTCAAGATGGAGCCGTCTAAAAATGGCTCGATGGCATATTTTTCTTGCTTGGGGATAAGCAGGTCGTCGTCTTTACGGACTATCTTCACGCCCAAGCGTGAGAAGATGTCGGGAATGACGCCCAGCATATCGTAGCGGACGTTTTTGATGGTAATTTCCGAAGCGGTGAGGGCGGCAAGCCCGATGAAACTACCAACCTCGATCATGTCGGGGAGCAGGCGATGTTGTGTTCCGTGAAGTTCTTCAACACCTTCTATAACAAGCAGATTGCTCCCGACGCCGGATATTTTCGCGCCCATGCTGTTGAGCATCTTACACAGTTGTACGAGGTAGGGTTCACAGGCGGCGTTGAATAGCGTGGTCGTTCCTTGTGCCATGACCGCTGCCATGACGAGGTTTGCCGTTCCTGTAACCGACGACTCTTCCAAAAGGATATATGTCCCGCGAAGATTTTTTCCATCAACGATATAACAAGATGATTCTGAATGATATTCAAACGATGCGCCTAATTTTTGAAGTCCAAGAATATGGGTATCCAAGCGACGACGTCCGATTTTATCTCCGCCCGGACGGGGAATAATCCCCTTCCCGAAACGGGCAAGCATCGGACCAATCAACATCACCGAGCCTCTCAAACGAGACGCCTTATTGAAAAAATCGGGCGATTTTAAAACCTCAACATCCACATCGCGTGCCTGAAACGAAACGGTATCCGCCGACAACCGTTTGACGGAGACGCCAAGATTGCCCAAAAGTTCTATCAAAACATTGACATCGGTAATATCGGGAATGTTGTTGATGACGACCTCTTCTGACGTGAGCAGCGTGGCACAGAGAATCTGTAAGGCTTCGTTTTTCGCTCCCTGTGGGACGATTGTTCCGGCAAGCGGTTTCCCGCCGTGAACTTCAAAGGTTGCCATAGCGCTATTTTTTAACGATTTTCTTTTTTTTCTTCTTCCCGCCGAAACCGTTCGAATGCGTATGTACAGTCGGTTTGGGTGCGCTTTCGGTTTTTGCGTTCATCGCGTAGATGTCGTTGGTACTCATCAAAACCGTATCGGGAGGCAGCGCAAGGCGTCCGCGCGAAAACCGGTACAAATGATCTAAAACTACTTCATCGGGAACAATGTCATGGTTCCACGCCAAACACGCTTTTTTCATGTGGTTTGCCAGCAATAAAGCCATTTTATTCCGCTCCTCTTCGTCTTCGATGGTAGAAGTTTCCTGTATCAGTTGTTTGATGTTTTTCCCGTAGTTGCGAAAGTCGCCATCGGTTTTCCCGTTGTTATACGCCGGTTTGGAAGGCTCAAAAACGAGGCTTTTTTCTTCGGGTCTCGGGAAAGGGGAATCGACATCCAACTTGAAATTGCTGATAATAAAAATGTGATCCCACAATTTATGCAATGTTTCAGCATTGTTTTGAATATTGATATTATGGATCAATGCCATAATTTCTACAACCTGATGAGCCATTTTTGTGCGCTCTTCCCTGTCGGAAATGGTGATACAATATTCCACCATTTTTTGAATATTGCGCCCGTATTCGGGAATCATCAACGATTTTCGTGTGCTGTTGTATTCTAATGTATCTATCATGTTTCGATATGATTTTAAGTCGGCAAAAATACGATTTTTTTTGGAATAATTGTCTGAATTATATTTTTCATAGTTTAAGACAAAAAATCAGTATCTTTGCACCCGTCAAAAATAAGGGAATCAGTCATGGCAAAATGTAAGGCACAGATATTTTCGGGCAGGGCATCCGAATATTTAGCAACGAAAATTGCGACAAGATATGGACAACCGTTGGGCGAAATGAAGTTTACAACTTTCGCCGATGGGGAGTTTCAGGTTTGTTTTGAAGAAACCATTCGCGGAAATGATATTTTTATCATTCAATCCACGTGTGCTCCGAGCGACAATTTGATGGAACTTTTATTGATGATTGACGCCGCCAAACGCGCTTCAGCGGCACGCATCATCGCCGTAATTCCTTACTTTGGTTTTGCCCGTCAAGACCGCAAAGACCGTCCGCGTGTTGCCATCGGCTCCAAACTTTTTGCCGACATATTGACGACAGCAGGCATTTCACGAATGGTAACGATGGATTTACACTCCGACCAAATACAAGGCTTTTTCAACGTTCCGGTAGATCATCTCTATGCGTCGAGCATCTTCATTCCATATCTGAAACAGTTGAAACTGCCGAACCTTGTGATGGCATCACCCGATACCGGCGGCGCCAAACGTGCCAACGCCTACGCCCGATTCCTGAACAGCGAATTGGTGCTGTGCTACAAACAACGCTCACGCGCCAACCACATAGATAAAATGACCATCATCGGCGATGTCGCAGGAAAAGACGTGGTGTTGGTGGACGATATTATTGACACCGGCGGAACCATCGTGAAGGCTGCCGAGTTGATGAAACAGGAAGGCGCCAACAGCGTGCGCGCACTGTGTACACACGCCGTCTTCTCAAAAAACGCCATGGATGTATTGGAAAAATCTGTGTTAGACGAAGTCATCACAACCGATACCTTGCCGAGAGAAACAAACGGAAAAATTAAAGTTCTGTCCGTAGCCACACTCTTCGCCGATGTGATTTCCAGAATCTATAAACACGAATCCATCAGCGGACATTACGAATTTCCAACCATCGGATAATCAAAGAATTAAACCTATTTTTTATAAATAAATAAATTTTTTTAACAAATGAAAACAGTATTATTGAGCGGTTCTCCCAGAGAGAACGTAGGGAAAAAAGATGCTAAAAATTTACGCAAAGAAGGACTTGTTCCCTGCGTGATTTACGGCGGCAAAGACCAACAATTTTTCTTCGTGAAAGAAAAAGATCTGACAAAAATTATCCACTCTCCCGAAGTGTATGTCATCGAACTCGACATCGCCGGAGTGAAAAAAACGGCAACCATTAAGGAGATGCAATTTCATCCGATAAAAGATGTTGCGATACACGTGGACTTCTTGGAAGTGATTGACGGTAAGCCGGTTGTGGTTTCATTGCCGGTGTCCATCATCGGAACGTCTCCGGGCGTTTTGCGCGGCGGTAAATTGCACAAAAAATTGCGCCGTCTGACAGTTAAAGGTTTGATAAACAATATCCCCGACAAAATAACGGTGGATATATCACCCTTAGACATCGGAAACAGCATCCGTGTAAAGGATATTAAAATCGAAAACCTGACGCTGCTCGACAAAGAAACATCTATCGTAGTTGGCGTACAAACGGCGCGTGGTGCTGTTGCAGCCGCAGCAGCGGAGGAAGAAGAAGAGTAGAGTTTTAGTTACAAGTTACGAGTTACAAGTTACGAGTTACAAGTTACGAGTTACGAGGCTTACAGAGGCGGAGCAAAAGAAAAAGAGCGGAGGCGCAAAATGCCTTCGTTTTTTTTTGTGTTGACGTCAGTCGCGGGCAACCGAGCAGCAGTGCAATTTTGAAACGAAAAAGACATAAAAAAGTTATATCTTTGCATTTTGAAATAAAATACATTTATGCAAACGAAAGAAGACGCGCTTCAAAAGATAAAATCGCTTGTTGAACGCTTTGACGAGCAGAAAGAGTCGTACAAGAAAGCGGTTTACAACGAAACGCAAACCCGCCGAGACTTCATTGACCCGTTTTGGAAAGCACTCGGCTGGGACGTGGACAACGAAAACGGCTACGCCGAAAGTTACCGCGAAGTGATTCACGAAGACCGTGTAAAAGTAGGCAAAGCGACAAAATCGCCCGACTATTCGTTCAGGCTTCCCGGCGGAAAAAGACTCTTCTTTCTCGAAGCCAAAAAACCAAGCGTTGAAATTAAAAATGATTCCCAACCGGCATACCAAATAAGGCGCTACGGCTGGAGTGCCAAATTGCCAATCAGCGTGATTACCGATTTTGAAGAGTTTGCCATCTACGACTGCACCAACAAACCCAAAGAGACCGACAAGGCAAGCACCGCACGAATAAAATACCTCACCTACGACAATTACATAAAGGAATTTGATTTTATTTGGGACACATTCAGCAAAGAGCGTGTGCTGAAAGGCAGTTTTGATAAATACATTCAGAGCGACAAAAATAAAAAAGGAACTACAACCGTTGACCACGATTTTTTACAGTCGCTTGACAAGTGGCGGATTGAACTTGCTAAAAATATTGCCCTTCGCAACAAAAATATTACCGAAGATGAACTCAATTATGTGGTGCAACTAACCATTGACCGCATTGTTTTTCTGCGCATTGCCGAAGATAGAGGAGCAGAGCAATACGGCGAGTTGCAAACTGCAATTGCCAATATCAAGGGGGTATGCCCCCTTGGCGGAGAGTACTATCAAAATCTTCTGCAACGTTTTAGAATTGCCGACCAAAAGTATAATTCGGGGCTTTTTGATTTCGAGCGAGGCAAAATAAGCACGGAAATAACTATTGACAACAAGGTTATCAAAAGTATTGTTTCCGAATTTTATTATCCGGTTTGTCCATACGAATTTTCGGTTTTGTCGGTAGAGATTTTGGGCAGCGCCTACGAGCAGTTTTTGGGAAAAAGCATTTCGCTTTCCAAAGGCGGACGCGCTATTATTGAAGAAAAACCGGAAGTGCGAAAAGCAGGTGGCGTCTATTATACGCCGCAATATATTGTGGATTATATTGTGAAAAATACGGTGGGCAAGACCTCCCCTAACCCCTCCGAAGGAGGGGAAGCCCCCCCTAGCCCCCCCGAAGGGGGGGGATTTGGAGGATTGACGCCGGACGATGTGGCGAAAATAAAAATTTGCGACCCTGCTTGTGGCAGCGGCAGTTTTTTGATTGGGGCGTATCAGTATTTATTGAGTTGGCATAAGGATTATTACACTAAGTTACGAGTTACAAGTTACGAGTTACAAGAAGAAGGGAGAAAGCAGAAAGCAGGAAGGGGTATTAGGGGTGAGGTTTTAACGCCAACCGGTGAATTGACCACCGCCGAAAAGAAGCGCATTTTACTAAACAACATCTATGGCGTAGATTTAGATAGCAACGCCGTAGAAGTAACCAAACTCTCGCTTCTGCTCAAATGTATGGAAGGCGAAACGCAAGAATCTATCGAAGCGCAAACAAAACTTTTTCACGAACCCGTTCTTCCCGCGCTCTACAACAACATCAAAAGCGGAAACAGCCTCATAGACCTCGATTATTACGACAGCCAATTAGATTTTGGCGAAGAACGAAAAATAAAACCATTTTCGTGGGAAAAGGCTTTTCCGGAGGTGTTTGCACAAGGCGGGTTTGATTGTGTGATTGGGAATCCGCCGTATGGGGCAGCCCTTTCAAAAGATGTAGATACTTATTTGAGAAAAACATATCGTGTAGCAAATTATCAGTTAGACACGTACACTTTATTTATTGAAAGAGCGAAAAACTTGCTTATTAAAAATGGGTTTCTTGGTTTCATTATCCCTTCCGCTTGGGTTGCTTCAACTTATGACATCAAGGTTAGGAAGTACTTAGCCGAAGAAAGTAGAATTGAAAATTTTGTCATTACGCCAAAACAAACATTCAAAGACGCTTCGGTCGAAACTTGCATTTTGGTTGTGTCAAATCAAAAACCAAGCGAAACGTTTGAAGTGGAAAGGTGGGACACCAAAGAAGCAACGAAATACGGTTTGAACACGAATGGCATTAATGAAGAAAACTCCTTTGTTTTTCCTGTTTATGCCGATGAAAAAACAAACAAAATAATTCAAAAAATCAGAATGCAAAAGACAATACTGAATGATTTTGCAGATGTCGTTTGGGGTGTGAAGATTTATGAAAACGGAAAGGGAAAACCTCCGCAAAATGGAAATGAATCGAAAGCAAAAACATTTCATTCCGACAAAAAAGTAAGTGCAACGCATAGGCCTTTGTTGGGAGGCAGTGAAATTGTGCGATATGCGTTGAAATGGAAAGGAGGCTATGTGAATTATGGCGAGTGGTTAGCAGCACCGCGCCAGCCGCATTGGTTTGAGGGCGAGAGAATTTTGGTGCGTGAGGTAACTGCAAACGGAATAATACAGGCTACATTGGTTGAAGACGATTTTGTTTTCTCAAATTCGGTGGACGGAATTAAGATGAAATCTAAAGAGATTGACGTAAAATACTTGTTGGCTCTAATTAATTCAAAACTCGTTTCCTTTTATCACAGCAACACTTCGGCAAATGCTTTCAAAGGGGCATTCCCGAAAGTATTGTTGCACGATTTACGCGAACTGCCAATTCCAAACGCAGACATTAAAACACAAAATGAAATTGTAAAAAATGTAGATTTGCTTTTGCAACTCAACACAGAACTGCAGGCGGCGACTTTGCCTGAGAAAAAAGAACAGATACAGGCACGGATTGGGTATTGTGAGGATAGGATAAATGGGGTTGTTTATGGGTTGTATGGGTTGGGTGAGGAGGAAGTGAAAATAATTGAGAAATAAAATAATTTTTAAGAGATAATATTATGGCAAAATTTTCAGAAAGATATGGATTGTCTTCGATAATAGAAAAAGAAATCACTATTCGAGAAGGTGCACCAAAAGAATTTCGTGAGTTTATCCAAATGACATTCTATGATTTACATAAACGACCATCTGATTTACGAGCGATTACGACACGTGTTTTGAAAATTCCACCCGATAAGAACAACTGGACTGAATATCCAAATATTGAATACGAAGTAGGAGACCATATGGAAAATTGTGAATGGTATTTCGTTTATGATATAATTGAGGCTATTATCCAAAAATTGACACCATCAGAAGAAGAACAATTTATAACAGAAATAAATGAGTACTTTATATTAAATGGTATTGGATGGAAAATTGTAGATGGACAAGTAGAAACTCGTGGAAATGATGTTTTTGAGACAACAGTCCAAAATGTGATGTCTGTTCTTGAAAATGCAAGTCTTTCAACTGCAAGAAATGAAATAAAAGAAGCAATTTTTGACTTGTCAAGGCGACCAATGCCCGACATAACAGGATCAATACAACATTCTCTTGCTTGTTTGGAGTGTGTGATGCGAGAAATAACAGGAAATAAAAAAGCTACCCTTGGTGATTTAGTAAAATCATTTCCGGACGTAATTCCATCGCCACTTGACCAAGCAGTTACGAAAATATGGGGCTTTGCCTCTGAACAAGGTAGACATTTACGAGAGGGGCAAACACCGGAATATATAGAAGCAGAGTTAATTGTAGAAGTAACCTCCGCTATTGCATCTTATTTGGGAAAAAAAATCAAACACAAGGACTTCCTTGAGACGGAAGAAGATGACGATTTATCAGATTTTCCATTTTAAAATCCTCGTATGCCCTACACCCCCACCATCCACCACCGCCGCAGCATCCGCCTGAAAGGATATGATTATTCACAGGCGGGGATGTATTTTGTAACGATATGTTGTCAGAATATGATATGTCGTTTTGGAAGAATAGAAAATGGGGAAATGATTTTGAATGCTGCGGGTGAAATTGTTCGTAACGAATGGATTAAATCGGCGGAAATCCGCAAAGAAATTGAAATTCATGAATATATTGTTATGCCCAACCATTTTCACGCCATTGTCGAAATCGTAGGGACGTATGGCATACGTCCAAAAAATGACAACGCAACCACCGTAGGGACGTATGGCATACGTCCCCCCAATAACGATGAAACCACCGTAGGGGCGAATGGCATTCGCCCAAATAACGCCGATAACAAGAGCGTATGCCATACGCCCCTACGGTCACCGTCAAAAACATTGGGGGCATTGGTACGTGGGTTTAAATCGTCGGTTACCAAACAATTGGGTTTTTCCGTATGGCAACGCAATTATTGGGAAAACATCATCCGTAATGACAAATCCTATCAATACATTGCCAATTACATTATAAACAATCCCGTAAAATGGGGAAATGATAGATTTTATACGAAATAACAGAAACAGAAAATAAAATGGAAACCTACACCCCCATATTCACCATAACCCCCGAAATCCTAAATTCCGCCTACGAAATTGCGGCGGATTTGGAGCGGATTGATATTATTAGGGAGAAAGCATTAACGCCGCAACTGCGAAAGGAAAACAGAATAAAAACGATTCATTCGTCATTATGGATTGAAGCAAACAGTTTGACGTTAGAGCAAGTTACCGATATTGTGAATGGAAAACACGTAACGGGACCGCAAAAAGATATTTTAGAAGTAAAAAACGCTATTGTTGCCTACGATGAATTGTTGGAACGTAATCCCTATACGGAAAAAGACTTATTAGAGCAGCACCGTTTGCTCATGAACGGATTGATAACAGATGCCGGAAAATACCGAAATGCCGGTATTGGCGTTTTTGATGGCGAGGTGCCTATTCATATTGCGCCGCCACATCAAAGAGTTCCGTTGTTAATGAGCCAATTACTTGATTGGGCAAAAAATGCAAAACTTCCGCAAGTAGTAAAAAGTTGTATTTTTCATTACGAATTTGAATTTATCCATCCATTCAGCGACGGCAACGGACGAATGGGCAGGATGTGGCAAACACTTCTACTCTATCAGGAAAATCCTGTTTTTGCGTGGTTGCCGGTTGAAACTATTATTGCTCATAATCAGCAGGAATACTACCGCGCTTTGAGACGTTCAACACATCACAACGACAGCGGTATTTTTGCTCAATTTATGCTTTCGGCTATTAAGCAGGCAATAGCAGAATTTAAAGAACAACAGCAAACAGGAAAATTAGAAAATGCAGGTGTAAATGCAGGTGTAAATGCAGGTGTAAAATTATCGAAAGTACAAGAAAAAATCTTGGCAATAATAGCCAAAGACAGCAGCATTTCACAATCGGAAATTGCCAAGAAAATGAAAATCAATGAATCCACGGTTTACCGGAACATTGAAAAATTAAAACAATTGGATATATTAGCACGCAAAGGGGCAGATAAAACAGGTGTTTGGATAATACGATAAAAACAGTCAATAAATAAATTTCAAATGTCACCGAAACCATTATTAGGAAAAACGCAGGAAGATCTGCAGCAAATTTGCCTCTCGTTGGAATTGCCGAAGTTTGTGGCGGCGCAGTTATCCGATTGGCTCTATAAAAAACGTGTGTCGTCTTTTTCCGAGATGACCAATTTGGCGAAAGGTACGCAAACCAAACTCGCTGAGCAGTTTAGCGTTGGGGCATCGTTGCCGCAAGAGGTGCAAATTTCGCGTGATGGGACGAAAAAATATCTGTTTTCCGTTGGAGAGTGTCAATATATTGAGGCGGTGATGATTCCTGAGCAGGAACGTAAAACGTTGTGTGTCAGCACACAAGTTGGGTGTCGAATGGGCTGTTCTTTTTGTGTTACGGGAACGATGGGGTTTCATGGAAATTTGACGGCGGGCGAAATCATCAATCAAATACGTTCTGTGCCGGAGTCGGAGGCGTTGACCAATTTGGTTTTTATGGGCATGGGCGAGCCGTTCGACAATATTGACGCGACGCTGAAAAGCCTGCACATTCTCACTGCCGATTGGGGTTTTGCCATGAGTCCGCGCCGTATTACGGTTTCGTCTATCGGACTTATCCCCGCGATGAAACGGTTTTTGGCGGAGAGCGAATGTCATTTAGCCATCAGTCTGCACACGCCCTTCGACGATGAGCGTAATCTGTTGATGCCCATACAAAAAACATATCCCATCAAAGAGGTGCTTGATGTCATCCGTTTTTACGACTTGGGACGACAACGCCGTATCAGTTTTGAATATATCCTTTTCAAAGGGTTGAACGACAGCCCAAAACACGTAAAAGAATTGGCGCGTTTGTTGAATGGGTTGCGTTGTCGGATTAATCTCATTCGGTTTCACAAATCCGAACATTTTACGATGGAAAGTCCCGACGAAAAAAGCATCGCCGGTTTTGCCAATCAGTTGAATGAGAAACAATTAACAACCACCATCCGCGCCTCACGCGGCGAAGATATTTTAGCCGCTTGCGGTTTGCTTTCCGCAAAAAGCACGAAGGCACGAACGCACGAAAGCACGAAGGCACGAAAGCACAAATTAGATGAAATAAAAACTTCCCGCAACTTGTAACTCGTAACTTGTAACTCGTAACTAATGAAACCCATCATCTATCAAATCCTCGTGCGTCTGTTTGGAAACAAAAAAACCGACACGGTTTTTTCGGGAACCATCGAAGAGAATGGCGTGGGAAAGATGAACGATATCACCGAAAAAGCGTTGTCGGAACTGCGTAAAATGGGCATTTCGCATATTTGGCTGACCGGTATTTTGGAACACGCAACCACCACCGCCTATCCGAATATTCCACCCCATCCGCCCGAAATTGTAAAGGGACGGGCAGGCTCGCCCTACGCCGTCTGCGATTATTACGACGTCGCTCCCGACTTGGCGGTTTCCGTAGAAGACCGTATGCAAGAGTTTGAAAATCTGATTGTTAGAATCCATCAGGCGGGTATGAAGGTGTGGATTGACTTCGTCCCAAACCATGTATCGCGATGTTATCACTCCGACAATGCGCCCGAAGGCGTAACAGATTTTGGCACCCGCGATAATCCCGCTTTGGCATTCACTCCGCAAAACAATTTTTACTATATTCCCGACAAAACCTTACATCTTCCCGACAACCTTTCGTTTCACGAATTTCCCGCCAAAGTTACCGGAAACGACTGTTTCCATGAAGCACCCAACGCTAACGATTGGTACGAAACGGTAAAACTAAACTACGGCGTGGACTATCTGAACGGCAAACAACAACACTTCTCCCCTGTTCCCGACACGTGGAACAAAATGGTTGATATTCTGTTATTTTGGCGGAAAAAAGGCGTTGATGGTTTTCGTTGCGATATGGCAGAAATGGTTCCGGTGGAGTTTTGGCATTATGCCATTCGGCAGGTGAAGGCACACTTTCCCGAAACGACATTTGTCGCCGAAATCTACGACGAATCGCTCTATCAAAAGTATATTTTTGACGGTGGTTTTGACTTTCTATATGATAAGGTCGGCTTTTACGACACGGTCAGAAATATCATCACCTCCGATGCCTCCACACACGCCATCACCGAGTGCTGGCAACGGTTGCAAGGGATAGACGGCTCGATGCTGCGTTTCTTGGAAAACCATGATGAACAACGTGTTGCGTCGCGTTTCTTCGCACAAAATCCATGGAGAGTTATCCCCGCCATGATGCTGGCAGCCACCATGAACACCAACCCCGTCATGCTCTATTTCGGACAGGAAGTAGGCGAACCCGCCGACCACGCCACCGGATTTAGCGGCGACGACGGCAGAACCTCCATCTTCGACTACTGCCACGTTCCGCAACACCAACGCTGGATGAACAACGG
>Ga0123353_10012349_pt1 | contig 12132 bp, 11 predicted proteins | sample TergutLab28metaG_3_FD_92763 | JGI IMG/M metagenome (GOLD analysis project Ga0123353, IMG submission 92763) | Labiotermes labralis P3 segment gut microbial communities from Petit-Saut dam, French Guiana - Lab288 P3 | ecosystem: Host-associated > Arthropoda: Insects > Digestive system > Gut ... | reverse complement strand
TATACGCCGTAACGAAGGGCAAAAAGGGGTTGACTGGCAGTTCTCGACAGAGGATGCTCGCACTAAGCTCAAAAGGCTATATCCCATTATATGCAATATTTAGTTTTAACATCATACTAGTAAATTGTTATGCGGTCTTTATCTGATGGTTATGTGCCAAACATACTCTTAAAGAATGCTATTATCAATATCACGGGGAAAGCTATCCCCGCCATAAGTGACAAAACCATTTCTCGTAAAAACTCCATAATAAAATCCTCCCATTTAATACATTATTTTTGTGTTACTGTAGCCGAGGTTTTTGACGCTTACAACAGGGGTTGACCCGTTATCGTCCGCCAGAGCATTATCAGTGGTGTTACTGTAAAAATCGCGAGATAACCAAACCACACCTGGATCACGTAAGAAAGCTCCCTCAAAAAGTCCATATCCCATCTCATCACCTGCCTTTCTAAATGCTGGTTCCATTATAATGTAGACTGGCAGAAATTGCAAGGGATAAATTGGGTTTGTAGGGCGCGCCGGGTGCGTCGCGCCCTACACCATTTCCGCTTTCAAAATCCATATTTTTCTTTGTATGCAGATTGTACGAACGGGCAATCTACTTGTGTCGGAGTAACGCCACAAGGTCGGATTGCGTTTGCGGGCATACTCCGTTGCCGTTCAGACGGGAATACCTGTGTGAACGGCTCTTTTCTTTTTTTTCCAGTTGTGGTATACTAGATGTAGTGGTCATATGGAATCTGAAAGGAAATTATACTATGGCTCCGAAAAAGAAAAAAATAGAAAAAGAAGAGAATGCCTCTCAGCTCGCGCCGGGGATGCACATCATCGGCTCGGGCGAGGTGGTCAGCCAGCCGATTACCCAGACGCTAGAGCTCAACTACATGCCCTACGCCATGAGCGTGATCTTATCCCGCGCGATTCCGGAAATCGACGGCTTCAAGCCCTCCCACCGGAAAATTTTATATACGATGTATAAGATGGGCCTGCTGGGCACAAACCGCTCCAAGTCCGCGAACATCGTGGGCCGCACCATGCAGCTCAACCCCCACGGGGAGGGCGCCATCTATGAGACGATGGTGCGGCTCTCCCGGGGCTATGAGGCGCTGATTCTCCCCTACGTGGACTCCAAGGGCAACTTCGGCAAGGCCTATTCCCGGGACATGATGTGGGCCGCCTCCCGCTACACGGAGGCGAAGCTGGACGCCGTCTGCGCCGAGCTGTTCCGGGAAATCGACAAGGACACCGTGGATTTCGTGGACAACTACGACAATACCATGAAGGAGCCCGTGCTGCTGCCGGTGACATTTCCCAGTGTGCTGGTGAACGCGAACACCGGCATCGCGGTAGGCATGGCGAGCTCCATCTGCTCCTTCAATCTGGAGGAGGTCTGCCGCACCACCATCGCGCTCATAGAGAACCCGGACCACCCCGTGGCGGACACGCTGAAAGCACCGGATTTCATCGGCGGCGGGCAGCTGCTCTACAGCCGGGAGGCCATGGAGAGCATCTACGCGACCGGGCGCGGCAGCATCCGTCTTCGGGCGAAATACAAGGCGGATAAATCTAATAACTGCATTGATATTACAGAAATCCCCGCCACCACCACGGCGGAGGCCATCATCGATAAGATCGTGGAACGGGTCAAGGCGGGCACGCTGAAGGAGATCAGCGACGTCCGCGACGAGACGGACCGGAACGGCCTGAAGGTCACCATAGACCTCAAGCGCGGCGTGGACCCGGACAAGCTCATGTTGCGCCTGTTCCGGCTGACCACCCTGGAGGACAGCTTTTCCTGCAACTTCAACGTGTTGATCGCCGGTATGCCGCGGGTGCTGGGCGTGGCGGAACTGCTGAACGAGTGGATCTCCTTCCGCAGGGAGTGCGTGCGCAGAAGGGTCTATTTTGAGCTCTCCAAGGCGAAGGACCGTCTGCACCTGCTGCGCGGCCTGGCCAAGATTCTGCTGGATATCGACAAGGCGATTCAAATTGTCCGCAACACCGACGAAGAAGCCGAGGTCGTGCCGAATTTGATGATCGGCTTCGGCATCGACCAGATACAGGCAGAATACGTGGCGGAAATCAAGCTGCGCCATTTGAACCGGGAATACATCCTCAAGCGCACGGAGGACATCAACCGGCTGGAAGCGGAAATCGCGGACCTGGAAGACATTCTGGCAAAGAAAGCCCGCGTCAGCCAATTGATGGTCGCGGATTTGGAGAACGTGATTCAAAAATACGCGCAGCCGCGGCGCACGGAAATCGTCTATGTGGCGGACATGGAGGAACCCGAACCGGAGGCGGAGGTGCCGGACTACCCGGTGCACCTGTTCTTCACCAGGGAGGGCTACTTCAAAAAAATCACGCCCCAGTCCCTGCGCATGAGCGGGGAACAGAAACTGAAGGACGGCGACGCCATCACCCAGGCGCTGGAGGCCTCCAACAGAAAAGAACTGCTGTTCTTTACAAACAAGTGCCAGGTCTACAAATCCCGCGCCGCGGAGTTTGACGACACTAAGGCCAGCGTATTGGGCGACTACGTCGCCTCCAAGCTGGAGATGGAGGAGGGCGAAACCGCGATTTATATGGCGGTTCTGGCGGATTACAGCGGCTACATGCTCTTCTTTTTCGAGAACGGCAAAGCCGCCAAGGTCGATCTGGAGGCCTACAAGACCAAGACGAACCGCAAAAAATTAATTAAAGCATTCTCTGATAAATCCCCGGTCACGGCCCTGTTCCACCTGCCGGAGGACGCGGAGTTCGTGCTGCAGGCCTCCTCCGGGCGCTATCTGCTGATTCACACGGCGGCCATTTCCGCAAAGAGCACAAAGGATACCCTCGGCGTGGCGGCCATGACCCTGAAAAAGGGCCAGCGGGTGTTGACGGTAAAGCCCTACGCGGAGGGCATGTTTGAGAAGCCCCAGCGCTATAAGACAAAAAACCTGCCCGCCGCCGGGGCGAGTTTAAGCGAAGCGGACAAGGGGGAACAGCTGTCGTTGCTGTGAGTGTGTTCCGTGCTCCATTAGCGGAAACGCTTCCGTCTTTCTTTCCAAAAGAGCAATTGTTTTTCAATTCTCGTTTTTCTTCTATCATAGCAAACCACTACAGGTTTATACTCCCCACAGCCTTCGCATAAATCCAAATCCGTGCTAAAAATCAAGTCATTCTCTTTTGCGTTCGCATCAAAATATTTCTGAAAACATTGATAGCAAAATTCTGCCACAATACTCACCCCTTTTATATTCTAACCTGTTTTAGGTTGGAATGCAATACCCTGAAACAGGTTGGTACATAATAATATAGGGTGAATTATTGTGTATCAAAGAATTAAGGATTTGCGGGAAGACAAAGACTTGTCTCAAAGGGAAATGGGTAAAATCTTAGGTATGTCGCAAACAGGTTATTCAAAATACGAAACCGGCGAAAACGATGTTCCGACAGGCATATTGATAAAACTCGCCGATTTCCACCACACCAGCGTGGATTATATCCTGGGACGTACCAATAAAAGAGAACCTTATCCAAAAAAATAAAAACAGTCAAAGCCTTATGCGCAAAGCTTTGACTGTTTTCTTTTATCCAAATCAAGGCCCGTTTCAATCCCCTGCGCTGTCTATGCGGAAAGCGTATTGTGAACCGCCTCTGCCCTGCGGGTTACCCTCCGGCCATCCTGCATGTACTTCATAGATGTAATCACACCCGTCGTCGCTGACCTGGATTCTGTTTTCATTCACCGCAACCGATTCGCCGTCAGGATATTTCTCCATCCACATATATCTTGCGTCCCAGCGCTGAACGAACAGGAATTGTGGCGGGTAATCGTCGCTGAACCGCAGCTCAATTTCAGCATCCGTACTTTCCAGGCGGAGTGTCCTCTCATCGTAATCACGCAGTTGCAGCGGAGAAGGCGAATCGCTCAGAATCCCTTTTTCATTCCCGTCTTCCTCAATATACATCCAATTGGTAGTCAGCTGCGCCGCTTTCACGCGCTGTTTCGGCAAGTTTTTCGCTGTTAGGACGACCTCAAGCGACGGAGCGGCTCTTAACGAAAATTCGGGCAAGGGTTCAAAATCGACGCTGTCTACACGGAAAACGTAGTAGGAATAGCCATTGCCACGCAGTTTGCCCTTCGACCACCCTGCATGTACTTCATAGATATAATTGTTCCCGTCGTCGTTGATCTGAATTTTGTTCTTATTCACCGCAACCGGTTCGCTGCTTTCCCACACCTCCGCATCTCTCGTCCCCACATATTTTGCGTTCCAGCGCTGAACGGACACGGATTGAGGCGGATAGTGGTCGCCGAACCGCAGTTTCATCTCCGCGCTTTCGCTTTCCAGTCGGAGGGTAATCTCGCTGTAATCGTTTAAGCACAGCGGGTGGTCATAATCAGCTTCAACGGCACCGCCAATCCAAGTCCAACCATGCGTCGACCATGCCGCTTGTACGCGTTGTTCCGGCATAGAAATGATGACATCCAGCGACGGCGCTCTGGTGACTCCCCCAATATTTAAATTATTGAAATTGCCGCAACCCGTAAGCGCCGTGAAAAGAATCAGCAGGGCCGCACCGAAAGCGATTCGTCTTTTCATCTCTATCACCCCGCGCTGTCCATGCGGAATGCGTAGTGTGAACTGCCACTGCCCATCGGGTTATTCTCCGTCCACCTTGCGTACACTTCATAGATATAATCACACCCGTCGTCGTTGACCTGGATTTTGTTTTCATTCACTTCAACCGGCTCACCATTCCAAAGTGCGCTCATATCTTCCGCCCCTATATATTTCGTGTCCCAGCGTTGAACGGACACGGACTGAGGCGGGTAGTCGTCGCTGAATAACAGTTCAAATTCCGCGCTTTCGCTTTCTAGTTGGAGAGTGATCTCACCATAATCGCGTAGTTGCAGTGGATGAGGCGCGTCACCGTTAATTCCCCGGCCCATCCCGTTTTCATCAATATACATCCAACTGGTAGTCAATTGCGCCGCTCGCATACGCTGTTCCGGCAAGTTTTCTGCTATTAGGACGACTTCAAGCGACGGAGCCATGCGCAATGGAAGTTCGGACGGCGGCGGATCGGATGGCGGCACAAACCCGAACAAGGTCAGAATAAACGCGAGAATGGCGGCGAAAAAGCGTTTAAAAATAACCAACATGATGAATCCCCCTTTAATTTTCAGTTTTAGGCAATTACGCAATACACCGGCGTTGATAAATTGCCCCTACATAAGAATAGAGTATTTTTTAGAGCATTGTGTTGCATATTATATGAATTTTTTTGATTTTCTTATAGTCCTAACAAGCTATCAGGGCGAACCATGTATAAATATTCGTTGATCCCCGTGAATCTGGCATACTTCTGCGGCACGCGCTTTACCTCCCGGAAGCCGAAACTTTCGTAGAGCGCGATGGCCTTCGCGTTGCTGTCCGCCACCTCCAGGATGTAAGAACCGCAGGGCGTTTCCGCAAAGATGTGCGAAAGCAGCGCCCGCGCCACGCCGCGCCTGCGGTAGTCCGGGTCCACCGCCACGTTTTCAATCGCGCCCACGCCGCTTTCAATGGGAACGGGGTAGTGGGGAATATCCACCTCCGGGTGCATCGTGCGGTAGGCCAACTCTCCGCGCAGCCAACCCAGATGCCGTTTCAGCTGGGATTGATCCAGCCACAGAGAAGAGGTACGACCGTCGGCGCAGGCGGCAATGCCCACGACGCGGCCGTCCTCCAGGGCCACAAAAAATTGTTCCCTGCGCAGCGCGTGTGCCAAAGCCTTGGTCAGCTTGGTTTTGTCCTTACAGAGCATCTTCAATAGGGGAAAAAAGCCCTCCACGAAAACGCGGCTGATTTCTTCGTTGCTGTTGCTGATTTCATTTGCCGGTAAAATTTGCATTCTGCTCACATCCTTATACCAATCACAATTAGATGAGTAGATAAAATCGGTGAAAAACCGTTTACAGTATGCGGTTTTACACCGATTTATCGTGATGAATCTTATTGAGATTGGTATTACATGTATCGCTGCGCGTATTCCATCAGCATGGCGAAAAACGCCTCGGACACCTCTTTGTCGGCTTCGTTGCCCAGGAAATGCCCGGAGTTTTCGTGGTAGAACAGATCCGTATCTACGCCACACTCCTGCAATTTGTTGTAGAGTTTGATGCCCTGGTTCGGCGGTATATAGGGATCAGCCCCGCCGTAGGCCAAAAGCGTCGGCGGCACACCCGCTTTGATTTGGTGGTAGGGCGAAACCGATTTGAGTTCCTTTTCATATTGCAAGTAGCCTTCCGGCACATTCGCCGCACCCCATTCCGCGGGTCTCAAGCCCGCCAGCATGAGGGCCATCTGCCGCATACCGGCCCACAAGCCCTGTTCATCCCCGGCATAGACGTAGTCCGGGTCCAGGAAATCCGCCGGCCCCACCTGGCTGACACAAAAGGCAATGGGCAGCGGAGCGCTCGTATATCGCGTGTAGGAATACTGCATGGCCAGATGCGCGCCCGAGGAAGCACCCATCAGGGCAACAGATTTGATAGTGATCCCCTGCTCCGCCGCCATTGCCTTCAGCTTTGCCAGCGCGGAGTTGATATCATTCATCATGTTTTCACAGGTGTTGCCGTTGGTAAACCAATTCAGGAAGCGGTGATTCATCGTCGCGGCCGCAAAGCCGAGTTCCTGGATGCTCTTACAGCCTTCTGTATAGAAATTTTTGTCACCGATCATCCAGCCGCCGCCATGGATAAACAGAATGGCGTCTGTCGTAGTTTTCCCGGCCGGCAGATAGATGTCCATCTTTTGCCGGTTTTGGTCCAGCGCGGTCGTCGCGTACCGGACGTCCATGAAGGCAAGATTCTCAGGCAGTCCGGGTTGTGTCGGCACATCCGTTACCGGCGGATTTGTTGTTGACGGAACAACAATCGGCGGCGGATCCGTCGGAACAACAGGCGGTGGCACCGGCGGTTTGGAACCCCAACTGAACAGTCCCAGGAAGAAGGCGAGAATGGCGGCAAACAAAATAGCTCCCCCTTATATGCAAAATAAAAAATTTCCTCAAGTATAGTGTAGCACAGGTAATTTTTCCTGTCAAGCTTGCTTTTATTTTATTTGAAAACATAGTATACTTTATGCGTATGCACAAAATTATTGTGAAAGGCAGGAATTCTCATGAATTACAGATTGACGCAGAGCACCGCTTTTCCCCTGGTTGAGGTCACTTTGGCGCGGGGAGAAGAAATACAAATCGAGCGCGGGAGTATGGTGTATCACAGCGGCGACGTCTCACTGGAAGGAAAAATGAACAGCAGCGGCAACGGATTGGGCGTCCTCGTCAAGGCTTTGGGCCGTTCCATGGTGAGCGGGGAAAGCGTCTTCATCACCCGCGCCACGGGATTGCGCGACGGCGCGAAGATTGCTTTGGCACCCCCTACCCCGGGTGCGGTTCGGGAATTGCGGCTGGGCGCCCAGCAATGGCGCATCCGGGATCAGGCGTTTTTGGCCTGCGACGGAGCCGTGTATTATGAAATGAAACCGCAGTCTTTCGGCAAAGCGATTTTCGGCGGTACGGGCGGTTTCTTTGTCATGGAATCCCGGGGAACCGGCAGCATGCTGGTGAACAGCTACGGAGATATTCAGGAAATCTACCTGGACGGCTCGGGCCCGTTTGTGGTCGACAACACACATGTGGTCGCTTGGAGCACGACATTGGACTACAACATCCGAATCGCTTCCGGTGCCTTCGGCTTCACCACCGGGGAAGGCCTCGTAAACGAGTTTCACGGTGTTGGCTCCGTGTTGATTCAAACGAGGAATGTCAAGGCGCTGGCGGATATGCTTCAGCCTTTCCTTCCGAAAAGTAACTGATACCAATCTCAATAATCGTCTTTGCCGTCGCCATTGAAATCGCCGGAGACGGTGCGGTTACCGACGTCAGTGTCGAAGTCGCCCAAATAGATAAAGCCCTGAAAGCCTGCGCCATAGCTCCCTATTGTCAACCACCGTTCATTCCAATAACGTCCATTGGGATAATTCGACTCAGAAATGTGAATCCTGTTGCCGCTAATTTCTTCCACAACGGCCACATGTCCGGGGCTGCCACCCCAGCAAATGATTGCTCCGAGTTTTGGTGTTTGACCACGGGCAAAGTTATCCCCTGATTGCGGATAACCACCGTTATTATTATACCAATAACCCGCGTTACCCCTATTCAAAGGTGGGTTGTACCCTAAGATTGAAAATTATGGGCAAGGTGGCTTGCCACAGTATGAGAAAATCCTGGGCCTACCACGCCTGGACAAGCGGTGAGGTCGAGCCGCCGGTGATCATGGACATCCTAAACCACAGCAATAGCTATGTAGAACCGGCACAGAGAACGGCAGACCGTGAACGGTAGGCAGAAAAATACCGCCCTTCGTCTAAAAAACGAGGGGCGGTTGTCTGTTTACGGTTAAAACATTTCCTCATATCGAATAAGCCGCACATTACTCAGTTTACCCGCTTCGTCAATCAAGTTTTCGGTAAAATCTGTTTTAGCAAAAAGCCAAAGCCATACATTTTTATAATTGAACAACTTGGTCTGTTCTATTAGGTCAGCCAATACATCCATACCAACAGAGGGATTTGTCCATTTACATTCGCCAAACAGAGCAGAATCTTTGCGATAGGCAAGTATGTCAATTTCCTCTTGCCGCTTTTCTTTCGGATTGTTACCCCACCATTTGCCGAGCTTTCCGAAAAAGAACGGCAAAGCGTCCTTTTTGGCTTCTTCAAAGATGTATTGCTTGCAGATTTCTTCAAAAATCAAGCCCATATGTGCAAATAGATTTTCCGATACATCGTGATCGTAAACGGACTTGCCAAGACCCGATACGATACTGCTCATATTAGGAAATACAAAGCGATACCAAAAACGGAACATCATATCATCCAAAAGATAAATGCTTTTTTTAGACGATGTTTCGGTTATGGGCAATTCCTTTTTTACAATACCGAGCGCAATTAAGGATTTGAGATATTTGGCGCATTTGTTACTCTCAATCCCGCATTTTGTGGCAATTTCATTAAGGCGCGACGAGCCGCTTGCGATTGCTTCTATGATTACATTATAAGTAGCCGGTTCGCGTAATTCCTGTTTCAAGAGGTTTGACGGTTCTTCAAACAAGCTTCCCGAAGCCGTCAGAAACAAGTCGATAATATTATCCTCCACCGATTTCGCGGGGCTTATTTTGGTTAAATATTCGGGTATTCCGCCTGTAATGCCGTAAAGAACAGCTTTGTCCGGCTTATCAAACGCTTCAAAGAACGGTAAAGATTCAAAGAAGGTAAACGGCATAATTTTGAATTGTGCCGTCCTTCTGCCGTAAAGCGGGCTTTGATAACCTAACACTTGCTTTTCCATAAAACTCATGCTTGAACCGCACAGTATCAGCATTATTTTAGATGTTTCTCTGTTGTGGTCGATCATAATTTGAAGCAAAGACGAAACACCGCGATACGATTCAGCAAGGTATGGAAATTCATCAATGACAAAAACAATTCGTTCATCGTCAGCCTTTTTGAACATAGCAGACAAAGCAGATTCGTAATCGCGGTACACGGGAGCGTCATTAGCACCGCCGATACATCTGCTTAAAGATGACAGATTATCAGCGGCGGTACTTTCGCTTGCCGCAAAGAAAATAGTGCTTTTACCCTTTACAAATTCGCGTATGAGAGTAGTTTTACCAACGCGCCGCCGTCCGTAAATAACGGCACACTCAAACTTACCGCTGTCATACATTTCATTCAATTTTTTAAGCTCTGCGTCCCTACCGATGAACATAAAACAATCACCTCGTAATAATCAAACTTTTGATATTGCAACTTACGAGTATGATTATAACGCATTGTTTTCAAAAAGTCAATACCTCATTGAAAATTTACATAGCCGTCCGGCGTGAAAACCGGGCGGCTTATTTTATTTGAAGGAGGAATACCATTGAACCATTTATACAACAACATTCCGGCGTTGTTAAAACACAGCGCGAATTGGGTTGCGTGGGGCATCCGCGATTCGCCGCCGAAAAGTCCGTTTAACCCTGCAAGCCTGTTATCGGGCAGACCGTCTCCGGCAAAAGCCGGAGTGCGTGAAACGTGGGACACATTCCAATCGGCGTAGTACAGGGTATAAGGTTGATTCTGAAACATTCAAGCCGATTGCTTTTGATAACTTATATCCGTAATAATCCTCACGACTTAATGTTGATAACACACACATTTCCAATATACATGACGATAAAAAACCTTTGTGTCTTTGGCTATTATTCATAAGACGCTTTTTTCTTGCGCCGGACAAGTGTTGCGGTTATTGTTGCTATTAAAGCAATCGCACCAAATATAACGCCTAACCATATTTTCATATCAAACAATTCCTTTCGCTTTTTTATTGGATAAACCCTTATCCTGCCAGCATTGCATGACCTTGTGAGCAGACATCATAAATCGTGTCGTATTGATTTTCTATCAGCGGTAGGACGGTTGCGCTCTTTTTCGCCTTTATCCTTTTATAAAGCATATAGGGCAGATACCAGCCGATAAAACCGGGAATAGCAAGAATAATCATCAGCGGTATCATTTCAGCATAGATAAGGGCGAATACTGAACCCGCAAGAAACGCTGTGCCGATTAGCCCGATAGTCATTGCGGTAATGAACGCCGACGTTGTTTTTGACCGTTCAAGGTTAAAAATTTCTGCTACACCGGCTTCAAATTGGCGTTGCAACCGGGACAGCTCCGCCTTGTTCTTGATTTTACGGTCGCGCTTGAATTTTAGGTTGACGGTGGAAAGACCGATAGCGGAGGGGGTAATACCGTCCAGCGTCCAGCCAAAGCTCGGATAACCGTCAGCGTACATACCTTCCTTGTCGCGGGTAGTGATAACTTCTTTGTACTCATACCCTATGAAATTTTCGCTGCTTTTTGTAACTTCATTCATGGTAAATCACTCCTTTTTGAAACAGGTGTTTTGCCTGTTATGTTGCTTTACGTTTCCTGCCATACCTCGTACCGTCAATGGTCGCTTGACGGTTTACCCGCTGTTCCTCTAAAAGCGTGTTATACGATTCTTGGCTTTGGATATAGGCGCGGTGTTCTCTGTTTATTTCAGTCTGTTCTCTCGCTCCGTCTTTGATGTTCTGACCGATGGCTTTTACTTTGTTACCGAACCCTTTTGCTTCTTTGACTTTCACAAGTCCGGGGTCGGGCGTTGTAGCCGCGTCGAAATTGGCTTTTGTGTCGGCTTTAACTGCCGCCATGTTTTCCTTGTTTGCCGCGTGGACATTGCGGGTGCTTTCCGCGAATCCCCCTGTAACTGTTCCGATAATACCTTTTTTGTTTGCCATGATAATTAGCTCCTTTCAGATTAGGGCGTTTGCCCTTGTTTTATTTACAGCTTTATTTTATAGGCTGTTTGTTAGTGAAATGTTTGAGTTTTGTTTGAGAAAGCTGTCCCTTTGAATGAATGAGAACGCCGCTGCGGGTATATAAATCCTCGTCGGCTCTGACTTCAAATTTCGCGGAAATTAAATCATAATCGCCCATGCCGGGAGTTTGATTATATTTATGGACGCGGATTCTTCCGGGCTGCGGTGTTTCGCCGGAATAAACTGTATCATAGACAATAGGAACGGTCTGCCCGGCATATTCAAGACTGACATTGTACTTGCTGCCGTCGAGAAGGTAGCCGTAGGGGGCGTTTACCTCTTGGACGGTGTATTTTCCTAAATGTAAATCCTTGCTCTGCGCCTTGCCGTTGGCGTCGGTTATAATGGTGTCCACAAGGTCGCCGGTACGGGCATAATAGCTGCCGTCAATCCTGCGGATGTCCTCGGCGGCTCTGACTTCATAACGCGCCCCGCTTAAATTGTAATCGCCCATCAGCGGGGTTTTATTGCTTTTTTCAAGATTGACGCGCCCCACGGTAGGCGTTTCGGCAACGCTTGTATCAGGGGCATAAACAACCTCGCCCGTACCCTGTGTGCCGCTTAACGTCGCGGTGTATGTGTTCGGGTCAAGCTGGAAGCCGTAGGGGGCTTTTGTTTCCTTGATACGGTAAACGCCCAGCGGTAAAATCTTTGACTGACCGCGCCCATCCGCGCCGGTG
>Ga0123353_10012348_pt1 | contig 12132 bp, 11 predicted proteins | sample TergutLab28metaG_3_FD_92763 | JGI IMG/M metagenome (GOLD analysis project Ga0123353, IMG submission 92763) | Labiotermes labralis P3 segment gut microbial communities from Petit-Saut dam, French Guiana - Lab288 P3 | ecosystem: Host-associated > Arthropoda: Insects > Digestive system > Gut ... | reverse complement strand
TGCCATAACACCGACTACGTCCATATCAACGGACACGATAGAACCATTACTGTAATTTTAGCCAAGCACTGTATAGAGCTCCCTGATGATGGATCCCTTGTGATCCGAAACATGTTGGAGCAACTTTAAATATTTTATAATAATTCTTAATTGTATCTACGAATTATATATTTGTGCATCTGTTGGATTATAAAGTGTTTTAATCGTCATTGATGCAAGGTACAAACATGAAGAACCACGTGACATTTGACTTGCAGACCTAACAATATGTTATGGCGACTACAAGTGTATTTGTGTTACACAAGGGAGCTCTTTCAATTTTGCTACCCACAAGTAAGAAATGAAACCACGTAGTGAAGTCTGGTGTGCAGCCTGGATTCAGAAATCGCCCTTCAGGATGCCTTCTGTCAGTGCTGCTATTAAAATTCAATTAGTTCTTAGTCGTATTCGGCAGGATAACTGCTTATATCCGTAGCTTTGTCACGTGGTCTTGGCGTTTGGTATGGTATACACAACTTCTGTGTTTTGGTAAAAGTTATGTCACGCATTGTGTCTATCTGGGAAAGAACGCTTCTTCCTGGTCGTGAAAACGCCATGGAAATAGAGAAATTACAGCTATTTTAATTTATAAATAAATAAAATTTGTGTGAGCCCAAAAAAGCGTGACAAATAGAGGTAGTATGAAGCTTTCCTTTTTAGGCGTTTTTGCAAAGTTGCTGAAAGCGACTATTAGCTTCATCATTTCTGTCTGGCTATCCAACTCTGTACATGGAAAACTCGGCTCCCACTGATTTTCAATTAAAACTGATGTTTGAGTATTTTTTGAACATCCGTTGAAAAAAATTCTGGTTTCATTAAAGCCTGACATTCTGACTTTACATGAAGACCAGTGCACATTTCTGATAACATCTCGCTGAATTATTCTTAGAATAAGAACTGTTTCGCGCGAAAGTTGTAGGGAAAATCAAAACACACATTTTGTGTTCAGTAACTTTGTTCCGAAAATAGTGCCATTTGTGAGAAAATGTGGAAAAATATTTTAGGGCCAGACAGGTTACAGAGGACAATATAGTAGGGCACGTATGTGTTGCGTGCTGGATAACTAAGGCTACAGAATACCAGCATTCAACCAACAAACTGAACAATATTCATCCCGACATATTATAATATCACACTGAGTATTCAAGCACGTTTCAATCCACAGGGGATCATCATCAAGGTTCCAATAACAAGTCATATTTTATAAAACCAAATTAGCTATTTTATACATGGTGTAAAAGGGCCAAGTAGTAAAACGTAGACATTTCTTTGTAGAATAATTGTGTAACGGAACTGGAATCTTGATATGCATTATCTCCGAGGCACCTTACTTACTTACTTAACGAAAGTTGACACTGTACTTTCTCCAACACTCTCGTTCATACTGGAGCCCACCTTCTCCAGTACTCTGGCTCATGCTGGGGCATACATTTCCCTGCACTCTGACTCATAATGGGGCCTACATGCTACCAGCGCTGTGGCACATATTGGGACCTACATTCTACAACACAGTTGCTCGTACCGCTCTACTGATTGAAGATTTAGCTAGTTTCCATACACTGTCCAAGATACTGCCAAGACAGTAACTCATCAGCTTTCTGTTCTGTCCACTGTGCATTACATAATACCATCATTGTACGGTGTAACTACAGGATGATTTACTTTCAACTTGGCTAAATCAAATACAGTACACATAAACAAATTCAGGGCTGTAGTCGAGTTATACGTGCAGGGCTGATATACAAACACAAACGCATTATTTCCCTTCCAACTGATGTCCCTTCTGCCATCAGTACATAAATTATATAAACTGAACACAGTCAAATTACCAGTAATACTCGCACATGTAAGTCGCGGGTGTGAACGTGTAGACAACGAAGGACAAGCCACATTCAGCCTCTGCACGGGGGTTCATCGGTAAACAAGAAGGTGAATAATGGTTAGAGGGAACAGCTGAATTAGCATAAGGAGGCAGAACAAAAGAAGGAACTATTAACAGGGAAAGAAACAGATATTAAGAAAGTTCAAAATGATAATATGTAATGAATATATACCAAATGGTTGTCAATGGAGAGAGAGAGAGAGAGAGAGAAGCTTTTGTAAGCGGTCTATTGAAGTAAGAGCAATTAGATAATGCAGCTCATTTTTCAATATTTTGTACGATCTGTTGTTACACGACCGCAGTACCATTCTTCACAGTAAGGGGATTTCATTAATGTTAGTAACGACAAGATTAAAGTGGCCTAAGTCTAAGGAATAGGGTTGTCCCTGACGATTTGATAAGTATGCACCGGGATCAGAAATTTCCTGTCGTCTTTATAAATCTCGAAGTCCGTCGCCGTGTTACAATACACCCCACTGGCATCTGTCCCCTACAAATCCATTCCAATCCACACTTTTGTATCCCAGGTCTTCACGTTAAATTTTAATATCATCTTGCTATTTGCCATGACTTTTTCACATCAGAATTTTTTGTGTTGGCTTGTATCTAAATTTCATCACGCGGGTTAAACGTCTTGCACATTACGCGTGGTTATTCGTAAGTTATTCTTAAAGTTTGAAAATATTTTGATTGTTTGAAGAGCACAATTTTTAAATCTACTGTTCATTTGGGGAACCGCGGTAGCACAGCGGTTATGGTGCTGTGCTACAAATCGGAAGGTCCCTGGTTCGATTCCAGCTGGTGTCAGTGGATTTTTCATTGACATAAAATCCTTCTGTCGCACTATGTCTCAGGGGTCGACTCAGGAATATTTACTGGGGGTAAAGGCGGCCGGTGCGTAAGGCTGGCAACCTACCACCATCCTGTGCCGTTGTCACGAAATCTGGGAATCTTAACTTCCTGGAACCCTCTGGGCTCCTCCGGGCCTGTAACGGGACTGCTTTTTTACTATTACTTAAACTTCCCAAGTAATTTATTATTTTATTTGTTGTAGGTGCAGTATGTTTCTCTTCTCTTTTTTCTTAAGTAACTTATATATTTTCTTCTTTTTAAGTAAGTAATGCTGTTATAACGAGATGGACACAGAGAATTTGAATATTTGTCGACCATATTACTTCTAAATGAAACGTCGGTTGGTGTAATTATCCTGCATTTTTAATTTTTGATGAAAATTATAAGCATAAAGGGTAAAAACTGACATATTTCTTTAACGTGGACAAGTTCTGGGAAGAATTTATGATGCACATTTTGCTTTCAGGAAGTCTGTGTCGACCTAACTAGAGAGGCTAGAAGTTGAATTATACAATTTTTGGATCCTCTTATGTGTGGCGTATATTCTACATGCACTTTCCGCTAATAAACAGTTCGATTACTTTAAATTTCTGAATGTAATACTGGAGTTTTGCACCGACTCTGCGTTTGTAATAGCTGATGTGTGACATAATATGATATAAAACTTGTAGACATTTGTATGACACGTATCTAAAAATTTGAAAAGCTTGGCTTCAAGTGGTTCAGATTATCGACAAACCTAAAATCAAACAGCGCATAGATTTTCTCGGCCGCCATATCGACCTTAATGTTATAATGATTTGTTACTGTCTACCAAAAAAAATTATGCTAATAAACTGTCGATTCTCTCTCATATTATTATCAGTAACAATAGCAAATCTGGATACAGAATTTTTATAAATATGAAAAACTACGCCAATGTCTTATAAAACAGGATAGGTGAAGGAGAAAATGTGTATGTTAAAAGCTACATAGAAAGAAAGAAGACACTAGAAGTTAGCGAAGATTTACTCTTTACGCTTATCACACGCATGAAATTAGCTTGAGTCGTGACTGCCTCATACTGTGCGCCAAGTTTCAAGATGAATGTTTCAGCGTAGGCCATACATTTCTTTGCTTCAGAAGCATCCTTTAGATTGATTATCGGAGTCGTAGTCTGTCTGTTCCTGTCTTTCCTCTTCCTCTCTTCGTTCTTCAGTGATCGACAATTTGCAACAGTCGCAGGAAGTACCATGGAGTTTAGAAAAATGCTGCTTTCATTGCCTGATTGTTTGTATTACACATTATTAGTTAAAAACCCTTTAGTGTTAAAAGAAATTTGCTCGTCTCGGATTAAATAAGCGAATAAGCCATTCCTTAACGGCAAATTACACATTTTTCCTGCTACAATTATAGTAATTACACATTGTTCTTGGTACAGTTGTACTAATTAGGCGCACTAAATCAATTTCGTCCCCACACGTTTAATTTAACACTATTTAGCTATATTCGCAATAGCAAGTAGGTGCTAAAATACTGCGGACACGAATGCCATGTTTGAAAAGGATGATCATTATTCTTCTAATTAAAGTTCCATTGCATTAGGTACACAGTCCAAATTCCTCTCTTATTGAACTAACGTTAATATCCGATAGCCACTATTTTCTGCATATGTTGCGTCTGAAAGCACTCTAGGCCATAAACTATTTGTTGTATATACACATAAAAAATTAGTTTTATAATTTTGTGGTGAATAAGATGTTTTTGAACAGGCAAATCTTCTGGGATATGAAGCCGTGTAGACTGGTAAAGGGTCACCGAAATTTTGTAGGATTATTTTTTCATCCATATTCAGGATCTAACAGTACAATCCAACATGAACCACTCCGAAACGTCGGTAAATCTTTACCGCTCGACGTGGTACAACATTAGAGAAGACTTTTATCTAAATCACTGTCAATATGAAAGCCTCTAATCTCGCACGAAAGATTTATGTTTCGATGACAGTTCTTACATCAGATTTTATCTTAAATGTTTCTATTTTGGAATTTCTGAAGACTGTTTTATAAACTTGATGCTGATGATAATGATGTGAAAGGGAGTGATGATAGTGATGGTGATGGTTACGGTGGTGGTGGTGGTAGTAGTAGTAGTAGTAGTAGCAGCAGCAGCAGTATTAGTAGTAGTAATAGTAGTAGTAGTAGTAGCAGTAGTAGTAGCAGTACTAGTAGTAGTAGTGGTGGTAGTAGTAGTAGTAGTACTAGTAGTAGTAGTAGCAATAGTAGTAGTAATATTTGTTATTTGAGTGTGTGTGTGTGTGTGTGTGTGTGTGCATGTAGGCCTACGTATGTGCCAGCATGTATGAATGAATGGACATAAAACTCAATGCAAAAGAGGAGTACTGCAGAAAACCTGGTTAGAGCTATCATATACCCGGTAATATGTAACTTGAACTTACTACTACTGCAACCACCACCAGTACTACCACTATTACTACTACTACTACCGCCAGCACAATAATGATGATAATAATAATAATTATTATTATTATTTGTTTGTTTTTGTGGGATACAAGTATTCGTGACGAACATAAATTTTAGACCATTGTACTTCAGTTATGTTGTAAAACCTGTAAGTGCGAGTATGATTAATTCTAGTAGCGAATCATGTTTTGTAGCTCATAGTTCGTAATGCTTTACAAGCTCTGTCTACTGTCATATCTTTGTTCACTCCAACAATCTTTAAGTTTGGCAGCGTGTATTCCAACATCTTAGCTTGTTTTGTCGATCATAGTTGATTATTATGTACTCTCTGTTATACCCTGAAATGAGCCTCTGTAGTCTCCTCCACTATATAAGATTATTGACCATTAGTGATTATCATGTTGCAGTCTTTATTTCTGGATTCGTGTAATTAACGAAGCAACATTTTGCCTCTTCTTGTTCTATGAAATTAAAAAGGAGGTATGTCAGATAAGAAAGTTGTGTGTACGTGTATGTGCATGTGTATGTGTACGTGTATGTGTATGTGTACATGTATGTGTGTATGTGTATGTCCCCGCAATTAAAATTTTGAAATAAGTTATCCATTTTCCCCAAATGATAGAAACGTCATGTCATTGACAATCATCGTAAGGTATTGGTTTTTCATTTCCTGCAATGAGTAATAACAAATTGGCAGTCGCGCGAAGTTATGAGGTGGGAACTACATTAGTGTGAATTAATACCGGGTTCTTAAATGAAGCAAGGTAACACTTCTTCAGAAAGACATGGAAATTCGTCAGCGTGAAGTAAAATAACAGCATGGTGGTTGTGGGAAAATCGTTTGTATGTGCATGTGAAAAATTGTGAAAAACGGCTACGGCTATTAGCTTTGTCATGTCTGTCGGTCTGTATATCCGCGTGGAACAAATCGGCTCCCTCTGGAAGGATTTTGGTGAAATTTGATATTTAAGAATTTACTGAAACCCTTCCGAGAAAAACTGAAGTATCATGAAACTCTGACGAGAATAGCGGGTGCTTTACATGAAGACATGTTGAAATTTATGATAGTTTGTCAACTGAATTCTTCTTAGAATAAGAATTGCTTCAGACAAAAGCAGAGAAAATCAGAACACACATTTTAGGTTCAGTAATTTTTTTTTTCCAAAAATCGTGACGATATGAGATAATGTGGAGAAATATGATAGTGCCAGGCAGGCCACAGATGACAACATAACACGAAGCAAAAAAACGTGATTTGCTTGCAGGTTAACTAAGGCAAGAATACAGAAACACACGTCCATAATTTTTAATACTTATTGCTTTTCAACGTCAAAAATGGTTCCGCGAACGCGCCTGTTTTACTTTACGGTACAGTGCCTATCTTTTTAACTTTCGGTTTAACTGCGCTAACTAATGAACCGTTAAATTGGACACTTGAAATTTAGTACCTCGATGGAACCGTTAACACACCTTCATATTCTGCCTGAGGCACTGTTTGTAAAGTAAAAATTACAAACATGCTGATGGTAGGAAGTATTGAGGTTTAAATCCGACAAATCTGACGTGTGATTATGTAGTCTGTACAGCCCTAACGGTGAGAAGTTCATCACAAAACAATATAACATTAAGAGTAAAGCTTACGATAAATGCATTTATAGGTATACTCGTATATGTATGTGGAGGATCGGAAATGGCATCTTGGCTTCTGTTCAGGACTTATTGTTTAGAATTAGAACCACAAGCTTGGTTTCACACCATACGGACAGAACGCTGATTTGACGTGGGGACAACTAACTGCCGTGACAATTTCTGGGCGCAACAAGGAAGAAGCAGACTAACAATGTCATGTAGAACTGAACTCTAAACAACACGTCTCTGTTAAGTTCGTGGAATGATTTTATCCCACGGCCTATCGTGTTAGAGTAGCCTTGAGCTTGTACACCTCATGTATGAGTGTTTAGATTTCCTCAGGCTACAATTTGAGAAGACAGCTTAATTTGTATCGAAGTTACTGCCCTCGTATCTCTCATAGAAAAATGAGTAGCTGAAATTAGAGAAAAGGATTAACTTCCGACGTGGGGTGAAATTAGGAAGAAGTGCAGATGAAAAGTTTGAAATTCTGCCTGAAGAATATGCAACAGAAGTCGTGAAGAAATTAGGAATTCTTGAGTGGCATAAACGGTTTAAAGTAGGTCGAGAAAGCGTGGAGGATACTCGAAGAGGCGTTAGTACGAATGAGAACAGACTCGACGAAAACGCCGAAAAATTATGGGGTTCTTATTATACAGAAAAGCAGTTCAGTGTGGATGGATCATGTGTCAAATTTAGACAAAGGAATGGTGGGAAAAATTTTAAAGGTGATTTGTGCAAGAAATGTATTTGTCAAAAAATTTCCCAATGTTTTTTGACGATGAACAAGAACATTGGGGGCGTTGATGTGTGTTCTGATCATATTATGGAACTGCCGAACAGTGATTTATCCAATCCCACTACTCGAGATGATACGTACGACCCTTAAGGTAATCGGCAAAGGATGCATTGGAGAACGTCGACATCTCCAGGACCCAAAAGCCGCTCATTACGAAATCACAAATGAGGACAGTGCTTATTTTTTCTTACATCGGGGACGCTGTTCACTTCGGATTCATCCAATACGGCCAAAGAATCAACCAGAATTATTAACTGAAAATGCTGAAGGTGTTCGCTTATCTCTGTTTAGAAAATACCGGAACTTTCACCCAAAAATTAACTCCCCGTATTTGACTTATTAACTGAAGGAGGGTAAGATGAGCGGAAAACTAATAAGTGCTTTCAAGTTTTAGTTATAAATAGGAGAATAATATGAAAATGAGTCTTAAAGAAATGTGTTATAGGGTGTGGAGTGTGTTCAGCTGGAACTGGACAGGGCCCTTCTGCAAGCTGTTGTGTGTACAGTAATAAAATTTGGATCCAGTAACCGGCAGGTTATTTCTTTACCAGGTGAGAGAATACCAGCTTATGGGAAACTCTGAGGAGTTCCGACACCACCGTCCCATAACGTTATTCTGTTACTCTCTAGTTCTTGACAGAGTTCATTACAATAAAAAAGAATTTCCTCAAATTTGTGTTGGTCCAATATTATATTTACCTCAACGTTTCAAGTTTTCTTTACAAAAATTACATGTTTATTTTTTCCGTCATTTGAGCTACTTTGCGGATGTAGGTAAGCAAAATATGAGTTCTTTAGCCTGTGGCGTGGTAGAACAACATGAATTTAATTTAAGTTTCTTATTACTTACTTACTTACTTACTCCATGGTGCAGAGTCCTTCTTGAGAAGCTAACTCCAGTCCACATACCCACATCCCACCTCCTGGAGATCCATCCTAATATTATCCACCCATCTACGCCTAGGTCTCCCCAGTGGTCTCTTTCCCTCCGGTTTCCCCACCAAGACCTTATACGCCCCTCTCTCCTCCCCCATACGCGCCACATGCCCTGGCCATCTCATTCTTCTCGATTTTATCACCCGCACAATATTGGGTGAGGAGTACAAATCATTTAGCTCCTCATTATGCAGTCTCCTCCATTCCCCCGTTACCTCGTCCCTCATAGGTCCAAATATTCTCCTCAACACCGTATTCTCAAACACCCTCAGCTTCCTTTCCTCCCTCAATATCAGCGACCAAGCTTCACACCCATACAAATGAACAGGCAAGATTATAGTTCTATATATCTTGATCTTTAAATTTTTGGACAGCAACCTGGAAGACAAAAGGTTCTGCACCGAATGATAGCAAGCATTTCCTGACCTCTGTCTACTCTTTATTTCTTCCCGAATAGAATTTTGGATTGTTAAAGTTGTTCCCAAATATTTAAACCCTTCCACCTTCTCGAAGGTACTATTATCAATACTCACACTATGATTTTGTCCTGCATTCTGATCTCGATTTTGCCTGTTGTTTTGTATGGGTGTGATACTTGGTCGCTCACATTGAGAGAGGATTGTAGTCTGCGGTTGTTTGAGAATAGGATGTTTAGGAGAATATTTGGGTCTAAGAGGGACGAGGTAACAAGGGAGTGGAGAAAACTACGCATTGAGGAGCTCAGTGATCTGTACTCCTCACCCAGTATTGTGCGGGTGGTAAAATCAGGAAGAATGAGACGTGCCGGGCATGTAGCGCGTATAGGGGGAGGGGAGAATCGTGTACAGGGTTTTGGTGGGGAAACCTGATGGAAAGAGACCACTTGGGAGACCCAGATGTAGATGGAAGGATTATGTTAACATGAATCTTCAGGCAATGGGATGTGAGGGTATGGACTGCATCGAGCTGGCTCAGGATAGGGACAAGTGGCAGGCACTTGTGAATGTGGTAATGAACTTTCGGGTTCCATAAAACGCGGGGAATTTATTGACTAGCTGCAAACCAGTTAGCTTCTCAAGGAGGACTCTGCTGCATGTACTAACTAAGTAAACTAGTACTATAATTTGTTTAGTATGTGTGATTAACAAGAAGTAAGATCAGACGGATTTACAAAGTTTTGGTATTTGGTTTTAGTTTTGGGCAAATAAGAGTTAAAATTATTTCATGCAATGACGGAACCAGTGATCTGCAGCTACACAAGTTAATTGGCTTCAAAATTAGATTTGTCATTTTGCATCTCCATTTTTTTGCGTTACAAAGACACAGTTTCTAGGTTTAATGTATACTTAACACGAAGAATGTGCGCGTTGCTCTCCAGGCATTACAGAGAAACACTATTATCAGGTTTAACCCGAGTCACATTGCTGCTAAACCGCAATGGAAACCAGTAATTTGATTGAGGGGAATCCTCAGCTAACGCAGAAACAGAACTCGCTGTAACTTAAGTAGGCATGGAGAAGATTCTGTTACAGTACGGAAGGATTGGGACCGAAGACATGAAATGCCTCTGAACCAGGCATAGAATTCAACAAGAATTATCCTGTTAAACGTTCCGTGAAACAAAGGAATATGATGATATGTTTAAAGGGGCTTAATTTGCCACGTCATGGGAGGGGGTGCAGAGAACGACCGTTTCGCTGGCAATAACTGTCTTTTGTATATGTTAGGGCTCGGATGTGCAATATGTTGAATGTTTTTGTTGCAATCCAACGCAATTAATTATTACACTGAAAGGAAAGACATGTGTATTCATGTTTGTCCATGCAATATGGAAGCACATAAAGAAGGCGCTGACATAAAGAAAAGGTGGAACAAAATGAATGGTGATGTGATTGTGATATTATTATTATTATTACTGCTATTATTAGTCATGGTGGTGGTAGTGGTGATGGTGATGATGATGGTGATGACGACGACGGAGAAAGTGGTGATGGTGAAAATTAAAAAAAATGGGTGAATAAGGCACTGAAAATTAAAGAAGAAAAATTGTTATGTGGGAGATTAAGAAGGAAGAAACTGAAAAAAACTTTGAAGACGAATGAATGTAGACATGAAGAGGAAGTAGGAAGAGAAGAAGAAGGGTGAGAAGGAGGAGGAAGAGGAAGAGAAGAAGAGTATAAGTAAGAGGACCCCTACACCACGGTACTAGGCAGAGGGTATAGTCCAGCTTCACGTCCCGGCCGTTTTACTCCCAAGGGCCCCGTGACCCACTGATTAGGTGGCAGGGTGGGCCCCAGAGCCTGTCTGGAATCCTTGCACAGCGGTGTGGTTGATTTATTTTCAGGATATAATGATTCGTCAGTGGCTAAGCGGTTCCCGACATTTCGAAGGACGCGGCGCCATATCATAGACGTCAAACTTTAAACTTTTAGACGCTATAAAATTAACTAAAATCATTCGGAAAGCTTGAACCGCCTACCCATTGACGAAGCATCCTTCCCAGCTGAATGGATTCCTTAGGGAAAAATCTTTTGGCCCTGTCGGGAATGGAAACACGATTGCACGGTATTCCAATTCGAAGACTACCTACTAAACGGAATGAACTATTCAAACTTTTAACAGCGAATAGTGCATTTGTGAAATAATTGTACACTACTAGAGATGGTATATTTCTGAATATGGGCTGCAACAGCAGCGCCATGGTTACAGGTGTAGTGCTGTGGAACTGAAAGTATGCAGCATATGCAGCACGAAGGATTGTGTCATCACATCCGGACTTGGGTTTAGTCATTAAATCAAATAGAATCATAAACAATAAAAGACATAAAAGAGTGCATTCTGTCATACGCACAAAGAAAGGGAATGACCGCGTTCAGGGTGTGAAGAAGTAACGAGGTGGGGTTCTATTCTCAAGGTGTTTGTGATCTATTGTTATGGATGGCCAATACTGTGACATAGTACGTGATCTGACCAGCAGTGTGGAGCCACCTGCAACTGTGTCGCCGTCATATGCCGCAGTGTCACTTCATCACCTACGTATATAATCTCTCGGAATGCCATTAGCTCTATTTTATGGTGACGTCACCGTAGGCTTTCCTGACGTGAAAGACACAGATCCGAGCAATTCGTTTACGCTATCGTATATCTCGCCATTTGGTCCCTGGAAGTTTCTAATTTCAATTATCTAAATCAATTTTAAGAATCAGTGTTAACTCCAGGCACGCTGGAATTCGGACATGACAGGAAGAAGGGAAGTAAACTGCGTTCAACCAAGACGCGAGCAAATCTGTCAAAACAAGATTTTAGCTCATGGTAACCGTGTACGAAAGTATAATACTGTGAAACAGCAAGAGGCTACACTACAAAAACGTATTTATGGAAGAGGCAACATGTTTCGGCGGGCTGCCTTCATCAGGGAGCAAAATATTTTAAACGGAAAGACCTTCAGACTAATATACAGGGTGTCCCAGGAGGAATGTGCCAGAATTCGGGAGGATGTTCCTTATGTCAAAGTATACCGAAATAACCCAAAACACCTATGTCCAAAGTTGAAC
>Ga0123353_10012347_pt1 | contig 12133 bp, 7 predicted proteins | sample TergutLab28metaG_3_FD_92763 | JGI IMG/M metagenome (GOLD analysis project Ga0123353, IMG submission 92763) | Labiotermes labralis P3 segment gut microbial communities from Petit-Saut dam, French Guiana - Lab288 P3 | ecosystem: Host-associated > Arthropoda: Insects > Digestive system > Gut ... | reverse complement strand
TGGTACTTTAAGACTATTTATGATGACAACCAATTTATTTGTCATTGCTAATGTAAAACAATTGCGAACCGGCGGTAGTTTTAGAATTTTACTGCCTTTTTTCCAAACATCTTGGGGTGTTGGCATCCTAAATTCAGCGATTTTAACAGTTTTCACCATCGGGTTGAGTTTGGCACGATTTTGGAGGGTCTTCGGAATTTCCGGGGGGGGGGGGGGGTTTGAACTCCCCAAACCCCCCCCCTCCCGGTAGGCCACTGACCTCAGTGAAAAAGAACATAATTTGGCAAGACTGGCTGTGGATGTCATAAAGGAATGATGTGGCAGGAGATGAGGCCATGACTGATGCTGGTTTCGTTCTGAGTATGAACATACAATAGTGAAATGTGGGCTGCTAGAAATGTCATGTACCAAAAAAAAATTGGGGAGAGCGGGCCGGAAGGACATCTGTATTGGGGCAGGAAAAGTGGTACTCGAAATAACAGAAAAATATACAGGAATATCGTATCTGTTTTCATAAATACCTTGTGGAATTGTTTTTAGGAATGAATTAAAAAATTCCCAAAGCTCTGAACCTAAAATGTGAATTAAACATTATGTGACATCAGTTATGAGTTATGTTGGACTTGAGTTAATTCTCGTTTTTACAAATTCAAATCTGAAATCTGAAGAAATTGTGGATAAGAAAGTAGGAATTATGAATGGGAAACAGAAATACCATACCCCTACAGCTGTGGTGAATTCCACTTGCAAATTCAGCAGAGCGATTTGAGAGACAGGCACAGAGAACATTATGTCGTTGGAGAATGTTTCAAAAGGTTGTGGAAGTTTTGCTGTCAAAATTTTATGCCTTGTAGGTTGAGAGGAAACAGGGGTGCCATGGAGGCATGAGTGCCAAATTTCATACTGGTGCAGAGTATATTACCTCCTCTGAAATGTGCCATCCCCATTGTGTGTATAAATAAATAGGTACAGGTATTTAGTCAATAACAACAACAAATATTTCTAATGATGTTTATTAGAGGATGATAACAACTACATGTTTCGGCCTATTCCGGCCATCATCAGGTTTACATCCGAAAGAGTATTAGTGTTTATAAGATTTATGCAGTTATGTAACGATTGTGAGATCTCATCATCAGTGGCTTTGATTATTATTACTATTAAGAGACCCCCCCTCTCCCCCAGCCACATCTCTTAATAGTAGTAATAACCAAAACCACGATATTAAGACTAAACAACTAAAATGGTGTGGACATCTTCAGAGAATGGAAGAGGGGAGACTACCAAAAAAAGTTATGAAATGGAGCCCACCAGGAAGAAGAAAACGAGGAAGACCTAAAGCTACCTGTGCGGAAGGGATTAGAGGACTGTTGGGGGGAAAAGGGATTAATGGAAGAAGACTGGAATGTCAGAGATAAATGGAAGAAGAAGATAAGATAATTGTCAAGTGGGCACAGGAAGATGTAGAAACATCGAACAACCTGCTAAATAAATAAATCAAAAGCACACATGATGAGATCTCACCATCGTGACATAACAGCATAAATCTTATAAAGCGCTAATACTCTTTAGGATTTAAACCTGATGTTGGCCGGAATAGGCCGAAACATGTAGTTGTTATCATCCTCTAATAAACATCATTAGAAATATTTGTTGTGTTATTGACTAAATACCTGTACCCGTTTATATTACCTCCTGTTGTGGATTGTGTTGTTTGGTTTTTTTGAATATGACTCAAAAAGGGGTATTCATTAGGTGGATATGGAAATTATGTCTTAAGTGCCTTTTAAGTATGGTGTCAAAATTCTGCTGGGGATGTATGTGGGTTTGTTTGTAGTAATGGAAGCTCAGCAAATTCTTGACTGAGCGCAGTCACCAGAGATCGCAGTTGAAGTGACAGAATGCCTTTCATTTGGTCTGAATGTGCTTAGAATTTGCCTTGTGTTTGGGCCTGTCTACAGTCCACCAGTTCCAGTTTTACACTACAAATTCAGCATCATGTGTGTAACTGGTTTTACTAGCAGAACTTGGAATTTTTTTTTTGTTTAATAGTGTCCTGTAATTGATAACTGTTGAACCAGATCATATATGTCTTCAGTACTTGCTACAGACAAGTATATGTTGAACGAAGATTCTGGCTGCTGCTTTTGACAGTTTAAGCAACTAAACCCCAGAAAGTCTAAGAAGCAAAGCAATGCAAAGCATTCAGTTGTTGTAGTGCTAGAAAGAACAATTATTTTATACCTTTGACAGAATGGGCAAGTGTCAAAGTTATCAGAGTTCAGAGAGAATCATAAGAAAATTTTGTATTTAAAAATTCCTTGATTAACTGTCAGTTATCAGCAATATAATTTCGACAGGATATCCATTTTGTGTTCGTGTGAAACCTGATCTGTCACATCCAGGGAGGAACATAGGCCTGGTGTGTTTGAGAACAGGGAGCTGTGGAAGATACTTGGGCCTAAGAGAGAGGAGTTAACATGATATTAGAGAAAACTGCATACAGAGCAGCTGCTTGATTTGTACTTCTCTTCAGATATTGTTTGGGTGATGAAATTTAGGACCATGAGACAGATGGGACATGTGACACATATGGGAGAGGAGACAAAACCATACAGAGTTTGAATGGAAAACCTGTAGGAGAGAAGCCCCTTAGAAGAAAATATAGATGGGAGGATAATATTAAAATGGATCTTAGGACTGGGTTCACCTGGCTGAGGTTATGGACAAGTTGTAAGCTGTTGTGTACATGGTAATGAACCTTCAGGTTATACAAAATGAGAGGAATTTCTTGACTAGCTGAGCAGCTGTTAGCTTCTCAATAGCGGGTGGGGGTTGAAAGGAGGTGGCTGAGCGTTAGATTCTGTGGTGGGCTTTGATATTTGCAGTATTGGTCCTTCAAGTTCTGCACTCAGAAGGTTAGTTAAATGGTGCAACAAATCTCAGGCAAGTAGGATGTGCAGCTGGGAGTTGGATGGACCTGGCCAAAGAACATGACTTACTTTTTTGGGAGGCTTTGATATTAATGGTGTTGAACCTTTTGGTTCTGTTGCAATAGAAATGGTTATTTATGGGTTTCATCATTGGTGCCAAGTTCCTGTTGCATTCATATGTCTTTGTCATGTAACATGTCATGTTGCTTCAGTTGGACCAAGACTTAATAATACTGACACTTGCCACCGGTGCGGTTCTTCCGGGCTGACTTCATGTCCACAGACTATGCAGCTGCGATGAATGCTGACCCAAATGGCACCGTGTCATGTGATTGGCCGACGTCTACTGCAGTAGTTCCTCCACTTATGTTGCCTGTTCCCATGCCAACCTTATACAGCAACGGGCTGGAGCCTAGCCGCGCTAGACTTGCCGCTGGAAAGCTCTCCATCATTGAGATTGTTCTGTACAACATGGCTGCCATGTTAGCTGGTGTTGCGGCAGGCTATGACGTGCGTCTCTCCAATGTGTCGCCAGTACACCCAAGACTTCACCCTGACAGGTAAACTTTGAATGTGCTAGCTTATTGTAATATTTTTTTGGGGGGGGTGGGGGTGGTGGTGGTGGTGTTAAGTGATGTAAAATGGAATAGCAAACATGTACAGCCCTGTGGGGTGTAGTGTTGTAGATAGATACCAGCATTTCAGACAAACTTGCTGCATGTGTTATTGGCATAGATGTCTCTGTAAACATTATGTCATGTGTAGAGGAAACTTCAATACTACAAAATTAGATTGGACTAGATTTAGGTATGGTTTTTTTGAGTTATTTGATTAGTTTTTTGATGTGTCATGAATAGTAATTGCAGCTGTGTCCACTTCAAATCCTCATATTTTCTACAGGCTGCCCAAGAACCACTATTTGTCTACTTACTTAGCAAGTGGATCAGTATGTACATGCCAGTGTAGTGTACAGTGTCAGTATATACATATATATACTGATGGCATTATCAAATACAACATTTGAGTTTCACAGCATATCAAAACACATGGTGGGCATGTACAGATCCACATGGTAACCAAGTACAGGTACAGTGACTTATCAAGCACGCTGTGGAATTAAGTACATTTAGGGGTGGTAATGGTTTACTCAGGTCAGAAGAAGAACAAGAAGAGAGGCGGTTGTGGTTTGGTGGAGGCTCAAATCGCAGTTCAGGAACGGGAGCCATGTACCTAGGCACAGACTACGAATTCTCCAGTACATCAGGCTACCCCCATAACACATACCATGGGCCTGCAAGACACTTAAGGCCATTGCTCAATAGTCTGGGGCAGGATCCTGAAGGTGGTACCAAACCGCTGCGGTTCACAGACTCTCCTCAGCATTATGTAATGGCACAGGGAGGAACGCCCACCCCTTCTCCTCGCCGAAAGTCATCTAGCACGAGCAACGAAGGCAGTGAGGTGAGCAAGTACAAATAGCTTACATTGAACTGCAGCTTGCCGGACACGTACATGAGTAACATCACCAGGTGACACATTGATTAAGATTTTTGTTGGACTTTGTCCATAATCCTGATGTTTTAACCCTTATCCTGCTAACATGGGGAATACGGTGAGCTCCTAATAATGCCAGCAATTGGCAGATGGGATTTAACTTAGTATTTCAAGGGTTAAAACCATTATATTTCATATACTAGCTTTTACCATCATCACTTTAACACGCACTCGTTCCATTAACTACATTTATTCTCAAACTACGTTCACCTGGTGATTATAGCAGATTGACATTATAAAACATAGTGCTTTATCAAGCATGGATGGTGGACAAAGTCTGAAACAATAGTTTTAGTCAGCTTTGAGTTTGATAGTCAGGCCCTGAAGGGGAATTTGTGATGATACTGATCTTGAGATGTAACTGTGGCCTGTGGATATTCTGAACACCACTGGCACTTGTAGCTGCTGTTAGAATATACCGAAATGAGGTTTCCGATCAGAACACGTCCTTGTTTTATCTGACTGAACTAATAATGCGGTTTAATCTTGTCTTTTTACAGGCAACGTATCCACCACCCCCACCTGCACCATCTGGGGGTCTTCTGGACCACCGAGGTCCCAGTCTGTATATCTCGGCGGTAGACTATGCAGAAGGCGGTGGGGCTGGTGTGGTTCCTTATGCTAGCAGCAGTCACTATTCACCGCACCCTGAACTGTACAGAACTGACTCATACTTTACAGGTGGTATGTACAGTGCTGCAGGAAACAATGCCGTTTTGCACTATGCAGACCGACTGTACCCTGAGTTCGAGAGCTATCAGCTGCATCACCATCCCCACACAGGTGCTTATGATAATCCAAGTGTGAGTAGTGTGAGCAGTTCTACCAACAGCATCACCCCTCGCACACCTTCGCGTCTATGTTCCGGTGGTGGTGCTACCAATCATACCCCATATGAACATCGCAGAACGCCGTCAAATGTGTCTAACGCTTCGTCCTCAAATAACAGTAGTTCAAATGTGAATCCGAGTTTCAGGTTGGAAGATGAGGGAGAGTACTCACAATACAATACACCAACACACCATTATTACCCTTCACAACAGCGTCGGGGCATTGACTATGAATACACTCCTCCACCACCACCTTACTTTCCTAGACAGAACTCACATGATTCAAATGTGTCCAGTGTGGTTGACATAAGACCCGGCACACTGGAAGTCGGTGGAGGAACAAGGCTTCGGTCGAGCTTGAAACGGTACAATTACACTCCTGTAGGAGGTTCAAGAACGGGTGGGGGAGGCGGTTCATCGTCATCTGGCGGAGCAGGCACACCCACCAATCCAACTCCTCCTGACAGTTTAACGAGTGAGGACAGTAGCTACGTCTCAGCAAAGGAGGGCTCCTACTCGTCTGTGTCACGAGTCCGGTTTTCGCCCGTCACGATGATGGCTGCTGCAGAGACGAGAGAGACCCTTCTCGACATTCCAGTGCACGGACAGAGCCAAGATATTACGGTACCATTGCAGGCTGTCACCAGGAGAATCCGTAGACTTAGTGGGGAGATGAACACAAGTGCTGGGCGGACCAGGAAACCCTCAATCACTGAACTGGAGCGAGAGTTCCTCTCATAGCAGATGCTCAATATCATGTGGCAAGCTGGTGCAGTACAGTCTTGAATGACACCACATCAACTAAGCTTTAAATCATCAGCATGATGATTTGAGTGCAGTAGGAGGTTGTGGGATACACTAAGCATGCCACATTCTCCAGAGTATTAAATCAATCAATTTGTACATAGGCAGAGTGCCCTGTGGTAAGATAATGTATGTAAATACTTTGTACATTGAACACACATGGCTTCCAGGTCACGTCATTCCAACTTCATTCCTCTCTTGTACACTCCAGAACTAACATTATGATGTTTACCTCACTGAAAACTAACTTGACACACTGTGAAACGGAACAGTGGTCTGGTGGGTAGATATTATTTCCTGTATGATATATATACACACATATACATACACCGTTAACTTTCGGGGGATATGAAGTACCTTTGTTGCTCAAATTTACAAGTGCTTTGACACATATTGACAGATATTAGTAATTTATTGCAAGAGAACAGACACTGTTAGGCAAGAGAGTGGCCTTGTTTCGGTTCTTTACTACTCCACGAGCAGCACGAATGACTGCGGTGACCAACCCATGCTAGTCTCGAGACCGAGCATGTTGCAAGCAACGTGCGGCCTTGATTTTTTTAATTTATAATCTTTCTGTTTTGCAAAGTTTTTCCATATTTGCTGTTATATACAGTGTTGAAAAAATTACATTCCAGTTTTGATATGTACATACTTGGATTGTGATAGATACATCATTCCTGAACATAAGACAAGGTTGTGTGAATGAGTTGTGGAATTTTTTTACATTATTTTAAAAGAGTACAGCGTGTCAGGGTGTACCGCCTGCTCTGTATATATACATATATATAAATAAATAAATATATATATATATACACACATACATATACACAAGTAATATATTTCAATTTGTGTGCATGCTTGTGTGTGCATGTGCACATGTGTGTGAGAGAGAGTGTGTGTGTGTGTGTGCGCACGTGTTCTGTGTGCACACACGTGTGTCTGTATACACATGTATTTGTTTAAAACATAAACAAAGTCTTGTACATTTTCCTCCATTTTAAAAGAGAAGACCAAGCTGCATAATACAAGGGTATTGGTGGTGATGATGAAATATGTTATAATTTTAATATAATTATAAATAAAATAAGCTTTCAATGGTCCTGAATATATTCTTTCCCAGATCCCAGCAAGTTTGGTGGAGCCATAGTCATATCAGTCCAAAAGCTGAAGGTGATACTAGTCCTAGCATGATTTTTCTTCACAGCTGGAATTCCTTGGGGCAGTGGTGTTCGGAGTTTGTTACGCTGAACCTTGGGGTCCTGTGGGCGAATTTCAGGGGTTATGCAGCACGTTTCTGTACAATTAAATTAGTTAATTTTGATACCTTATAACAATTTTTACTTCCCCCTGTATTCATGCATAATAAGCCTTGGGGTTGCAAAAATGTAAAAAGGTAAAGTGATCCCGTTACAGGCCCGGTGTGGCCCAGAGGGTGGGTAGAGGTATAGCTCTACTCTTCCATGACTGTGGCACTAGAGGGGGGTGAGTGGTCAGCAGCACGCCCCAGCCGCACTTTCCCCCCGGGAAAGACCCGGTACCCATTGTACAGGAGGCTGGGTGGGCCCCAGGGCCGGTCTGGATGGGTGGAAAATCTCGTCCCCACCGGGATTCGATCCCGGACCGTCCAGCCCGTAGCTCAGTCACTATACCAACTGAGCTACCCGACCCACAAGCCTTGGGGTTATATTCAGTGTAAATGATCAATAATAAAATTAACCTCTTCATTAATGTGCATATGGGTTTTATTTTTTAAATAAAATATCATGTTTCAAAAAGTTTTATTTCATTTTTGTACCCCAAAAAAGTTAACTTTTTTACTGTACAAAAATTTAGATTTAGTTGCAAGGGTTATGCAGATATGAAGAGTCCGAAGACCACTGTCTTAAGGGAATATTACATCTGTCTTTCCATCTTTTTGCCTCAGGTCTGTTACCAGGAGCACGTTGTTACATGAGAATTCTTACTAACAGTTTGATGAGCGCAGTCACATCGGTCTGCTAGCATGACACTCCGATTGCATTCTCCTACACACACGACTAAACTAATTTTTTGTTTTCTACTCATTCAGCACTAACCAAGTTTAAAAAAAAGTTTCACACAATTAATTAGGTGAATGTCTCATGCTATGTACTTTCTTTTCACAGTAAGAATTTTTGAGGAATTTCGTGAACAGACAAAATATTGTCATCAGGGAATGGTCATTTCTATATACTCAGAACTTTAATAACAACACAATAAAAATGTGATTTTGGTTTCTTTAGACTTCCAATTTAGGTAAAAAGCATAAATAAACTTTATTTTTGCGTTGTAAAGTTTTTTCTTCTGCCTCCCCCCCCCTGCCCTAGTGGCAGTACCTTGACCTTACTAGCCTCTGCAGTGGTGAATGAGTGTTATTTCAGAGCTGTGCAGCTTTCAGTGTTGGATGACGGATGCGATACTAAGCAGTTCAGGGAACAAAGATGACATTTCAGTGGAAGCTGCCCTTTCCATCTTCCATGTAGAAGTGTATGACGCCCAAAATATGGATGTAATGTTCTCACAACCCTTCCCTGCTATGAGGATATGGTGTTTCACATATGATTATAATGCCAGTAGAAGGCGGGGACCACCGTTCTTCACCTTCACAAAGTTTCAACTCGGCAATATGTTAAGGAATAGGAAGCACCTATTACCTAGAACAATTAGTTTGACATATTCAGGAAACAATGCTGATAAAGGTACAAAGAAGCTTGTGCATAGTTGAATAACTTGTGCATGTTTATGTATTCTAGGTCTCAAGGGAATGAAAAGAAAAGGTCTGAAAAACATTGGTGTAGAGATACAATGTATCCTGGGTTATGCCATCATAAACGTAACCGGATTATACTCCGTGTTGCAACATGACAATGAACAAAATGAACGCTTTTACATGTATAACCGATCCGCACTGAGCAAGGTTAAAAAGTCCTTCAGGAGAAATAGCAGAATATTTTACTGACCCCAGTGCCGACACCTCACATGTTAACTGACGCCCACGCTACTCCGCATTCTTCCATATCTTTCCTCTCCTTGCACCGATCAAGCTCGTTCGATGATCCATGGTACGGATCATGGATTAGAGGTATACATAATCCGTGCGTAAGAGTGAGGGAGGAGGAGCATTGTGTTACTAACATGGGTGGCACAGAGTAGATATGTCAAATCGCCTGCTGAGGGTGAATACGAAGCGTCTTAAATTGTCCCCCAGATACATGTGCCTCTTTCCCGTCGTTTCTTCTTCTTACGTGTATGTTTACGCAATGATTTGACTTCCGCATACTACCGTGTTCTTGTTTAGTAATGAGTCTTTCAAAAACTCACGGATGGAAGCGTGTTCGTTGGCAGTACATACGTTGCGATTGCGTTTGCTGAGCGATGGTCGATGGTAGGCTGTTCTTGTGTGTATATCTTTGTGGTGCCTGCGCTGCGTAGAAGAGTGTATAACCCCCCCCCCCTTTTTTTTTCCCCCATATAAATGTGTTTCGGATATACTGTGAGTATAAGCTGTAGCGGCCATTTATGACAAACATTTGCGACACAGTTTTCGCAGACATACTTCGCGAGATTTTAAGTTTTCATAGCTGTTGTGTCAGACGGTTAAGTTGGGGATGTTAAGGCCTTATCGTTGCGGAAAAGTTCTGACGTTTTGGCGGATCGTCAGCCAGTCTATTAATTTGTATCTTTGTTTGGATTGGGTATGGATCAATTTCAAGAAAATAACGGAATAGAACTAAATTCCGTAATTCTTTTATGTGCAAGGTAGTAGAAGATTTTGTGTTGTGTATAATGTAATAGAATACAAATATATAACGCGTTGTTTATAATTATATTGTAATAATACAGATCAAAAATATAATGTATTCATGCCAAAGATTATTATGTAACAATACCACTTCGTACAAGGTTTGAAACTCCCGAAAAAAGCAAAGGTCCACCCAAGGATGTTGAGCTGATTCTTACAGCATGAGGTTTCATGTTAAAACAGTACTGTAGAGCTGAAAGATTGAGCTAGGAGATAATAATTCAGTGCTGGTTTGAATATTTGTGTATTGTGGTAAAGCATCTTAATGTTATGTGAAGTTCATCATATACCTTGGATCCTGCGTAGTACACACTTTGGGGTAACCGTTGAGGTTAGCATTTGGTGCATGGGAATCATATTTATGTCCAACATTAGACTGTTTATTTCTGAATATGTTTGAAGTTTCATTTTGTGTACATTAAATGACAGTAACAAGAGTAGGTATTCATTGACACAGGAAGTACATTACAATTGTTAAATAATTCCCTCTCAGAGTTTTTTTCTTGGTGCTCTGCGTTAATGAAATACGTTGCTGTTTAATATGAGTGCCTTTTGCATTGTCTGTTGCATTTCCCAAAAAGATGACTCCCTAAGACAGTGCAATGGAGATATACTAAGTAAAAAGGTAAAAGGTAAATCTATCCCATTACAGACCCTAGGTGCCCAGATGGTTCCAGGAAGTTAAGGTTTCCAGATTACTTGACAGTGGCCCAGAATGGTGGTAAGGTTGTCAGCCTTATGCACCGGCTGCTTTTACCCCCAGGAAATCTCCTGGTACTCATTTCTGTTAGAGGCTGAGTCGACCCCAGGGCCATAGTGCAATCAGAAGGATTATGTCAATTCCAATGACACCATCTGGAATCGAACCAGCGACCTTCCGATTTGTAGTACAGCGCCTTAACCACTGTACTACCGCAGTCCCCGATATACTAAGTAGACTACTTTGAAAATATCTGCTGTCATGAGCAGTATGACTGCCCTAATTACAGATTATACTGATTGAATTGGAGGATACTGTACCACTTATAAACCATCAATTTGTCATAGCCCACCTATACACAGTTTTACGGGAGACAGAAAAAAACTTTGTCGATCCTCACTAGATCAATACTACAGCCATTTTATGTTTTTAGAAAAATGCCAGGAAAGCAATTTTTTTTTGTGGACAGTACATTTGGAAAAACGCTGTGTTCATAACACTACTGTCTAGTAATGTGGAAATCTCAGATTGGTGAATTGTGTAGGTAACAACAAACTGCTGTTTCATGAGTGATATTCAGAGTGCTTTTTTTCCAGCTTATCTTCAATTTGAAGGCCAAAGGAGTATAGTTGTAACTACTTGGATTCTGATACTACCATAACCTTGTTTTAAAATCAATATATTTTTTATTACTAGGAAATTTCATGAGGTTTTGCCTACAATTTGAAATCAGTTTGCTTTAAAGCACCTGTTCATTTTGTACATACATGGCATAATAAATATTAGAAACTGTTTAGTTGTGAGTCATGTGGCGTGTGAGAAGGAAGGTTCATAACTGCATTTACGGTAATACCGTATTTACCCAAATGCAAGACAAGGTTTCTTCCTTAAATCTGGCACTTGACTATGTAAGGTTGTCTTAAATTTGTGTATGAACCACTGAACTGGACCATACGGAACCAGATCGCTCTGAACTGGATCATGCAGAGCCAAACCATGCCCTACATCACCAAATCATCATGTTAGATCCGTGCTCTTCTGAGATATTACACAGCACAGAATTGTATTTCCTTATCGATGTTTTGGGATGACCTGTCCATCCCATCTTCAAGAGTCAAGAAATCCAAAAGACAGAACACCGCACGACCGAAATTAACTGACACACTTGGTCCATCGTCCGATTTTCTAAAGAAGCACATAACTTGGCTGACCCTCTACGGTGAGCTATTTGCAGCCAGTGGGCACCACACTTGGTCCATCGTCCGATTTTCTAAAGAAGTACATAACTTGGCTGACCCTCTACGGTGAGTTATTTGCAGCCAGTGGGCACCACAGAAACAGAAACTTGTTAAGATATGCACCTGAGATCAGATCTGATGCAAGGGCAGTTACAGGAAAATGGCTACTGAAAAATTAAAAACTAAATACAAGACACCTGGACCAGACCACAAATTAAAAACCATAAAACCAGCCATGAACTCAGACTGAT